>Ga0209755_10004308_pt1 | contig 16956 bp, 17 predicted proteins | sample TergutCo191P1_FD_187301 | JGI IMG/M metagenome (GOLD analysis project Ga0209755, IMG submission 187301) | Cornitermes sp. P1 segment gut microbial communities from Petit-Saut dam, French Guiana - Co191P1 (SPAdes) (version 2) | ecosystem: Host-associated > Arthropoda: Insects > Digestive system... | reverse complement strand
ATTTCAACGGAATTCCAGGCTTTGAAACTCTGAACACTCTGTGGATTAAGCCGCTGCTTGCAAGCCATTCAAGAGCCGCCTCAAAAGTTCTTGCGCTTGCTCCTTTTTGAATTTCTTTGTAGATAAACTTTTTATTTTCCTTTGCAAGCTGCGCAGGAACCGTATTCCAAATTTGCTTTACTTTTTGAATTTGCGAAGAAGGAATATGTTTTGAAAAATCGTATAAATAAGATTCCAGAATTTGTTCCTGTATGGTTCTAACTTCTGCAAAATCTTTATTTATAGCGAATCGCTGCACGACTTCCGGCATTCCACCAACAAAAAAATATGTTTTTAATTTGTCTATAAACTTATCTCTAAAAACTGAAATCAATGATTTATCTTTTTTATCCAGCAGTTCGCATAGACCGTTTTCGCCAGCAGCAAGCAAAAATTCATAAAATGACAACGGATAAAGCCGCAGAAATTCAACTTTGCCAACGGGAAATGAGTTTCCTGAATGCAAAAAAAATCCAAGCGAACTGCCGGCTGCAATAATGTGAATTTGCGGGACTTGCTCGCAAAAATGCTTCAATGCGCTTATTGCATTTGGGCATTCCTGTATTTCGTCTAAAATAAGCAAAGTTTCATTCGGCTGTATTTTTTGCCCAGCCTCAACCTCAAGCCCTGTCAGCAACCGAGCAGCATCCATGTCTCCAGAAAACAATTCCTGCATTTTTGCATTTTTTTCAAACATTATGTAGGCAGTATTTTTGTAGCAAGTTTCGCCAAAATGCTTTATAAGCCAGGTTTTGCCGACTTGCCTTGCACCTTGCAAGACCAAAGGCTTTTTGTACTCGCGATTTTTCCAGTCCACAAGCTCTTTTAAAAGCAATCTTTCCATAAAAAACCTCTTTTTCATTGGAAAAAATAGAAAATTTGCAACTTTTTCGTTGGAAAAAAATGCAAAATGGAGAAAAATGCGAAAAATTAGCGATTTTTCTATATTATCCCCCAACACAATGCTCTACGACATAACAAGAGAAAAAAATGTTGCGCAAACGCCGGAAGAGCTGGTGCGGCAAAGCTTGGTTAACTGGCTTATTGAAAAGCTGAATGTGCCGGAAGCTCTTATAAAAACCGAGTTTGCGCTTTCACAGCTCGACCCAAATGAAAAAGGAAGGCTGGACGTTATAGTGGCAAACCCGAATAGCACAGATTTAAGAGAACCCTGGCTCTTGGCGGAATGCAAAGCCGGCAAAACGGATTTGCAAAGCTTGGAAACACAAGTGAACAAATATCTGAAAATAGTGCAACCGCTGCATATTGTGCTGGCAACAGGCAACGAATGGCACTTTCTGTCAAAAAAAGGAAAAAGCTACGGAATAGTCAGCGAAATTCCCGGGTTTAATGCCGCCCAAAACGCCTAGTCCTTCTCGGTGGCTGGTCATCACCCCTGAACGGCTTTCTGTTGCCGCCATCCCTGCGTTGCTCTGTCCTGCCGCCAAAGTCTCTTTTGCGACCACCTTCCGAACGGCCCGGACCTGCGCCCTCCCTTCTCGGAGGCGGCTCGTCCGTCATAAGCCTTATCTTAGACGGGCGGTTTTTAATAGTCATTCTGCGGAGAATTCCCAAAACATCTTCGGGCATGTTTTCCGGCAAATCAACCGTGCTGAATTTGTCGAATAATTTTATGTGGCCAATGTACCTTGACTCCAAATTCGCTTCATTTGCAATAGCTCCCACAATGTCTCTTGGGGAAACATTGTCCATTCTGCCAACGCCCAAATAATAACGCTCCATTCCAGCTTCCGGTGATTCAAGATCGCTAAAACGACCATCTCTGTTCCTGTCTCCTCTATCACCACGTTCGCCTCTTTCGCTGCGTTCTCTGCGCTCGCCTCGTTCTGGACGTTCGCCACGCTCTCTACGCTCTCTCTTTTCAGAATGCGCAGATTCCAGCGGTTCCATTACCGGGAATAACGGTTGTTCTGCCTGGCTTATATAGGCAAGGGCAGCGGCTATATCCGTAACATCCATAGCTTGCTCCATCGCCAGATTTTCTATTAAATCACGGAAACTCTTTAAATCGCTTTGCTCGTGAACTATTTTTGTAATCTCTTCTTTGAACTTGGTCACCCTCTTGCTGCTGATTTGCTCGCCTGTCGGTAAATTCATCTTTTCAATTTTTTGACGAGTTTCTTTTTCTATCATCGCAAGCAGGCGGTTTTCTCTTGGCGTAACAAATAATATGGCGTTGCCTTCTCTGCCTGCACGTCCCGTGCGGCCTATGCGGTGAACGTAAGATTCCGTGTCGTAAGGGATATCGTAGTTAAGCACATGGGTTATTCTCTCCACATCCAAACCACGTGCGGCTACATCGGTTGCTACCACAATGTCTATTTTGCCTTCTTTTAAACGGTTCAGCGTGCGCTCTCTTAAACTTTGCGCCAAATCTCCCGAAAGAGGAACTGCGTTGAAACCTCTCGCCTCCAAACGCTCCGCAACTTCGGCGGTTGCTTGCTTTGTTCGCACAAAAATCAGCATTCCTTCAAATTCTTCGTTTTCCAAAACCCTTGTCAAGGCTTCCATTTTGTGTTCCTGGCGAACCGGCAAATAACGCTGGCGTGTTTTTTCCACTGTTGTGGTTTTGCTCGTAATTCTTATGGTTTCGTATTCGCCAAGATATGCAGCCACTATTTTTTGCACAGCAGTCGGCATGGTCGCGCTGAACAATGCTCTTTGCGCGCTTTCCGGAGTGGCTTCCAAAATATACTCAACATCTTCCTGAAAACCCATGTCCAGCATTTCGTCTGCTTCGTCCAGCACCAAGGCTTGAATGCCGGAGAGGTCTATTGTTCTGCGCTCCAAATGGTCTATCAAGCGACCGGGGGTTGCAACAATAACCTGAGCTTTGCGCTTAAGGGCCCGGAGCTGAACGCCCATGTCTTGGCCGCCATAAACCGGGACAACATTGAAATCCTTCATCAGTGCTGAATATTTTTTAATCGCCTCGGATACCTGAATAGCAAGTTCCCTGGTTGGCGTTAAAATAAGCATGGATGGATTTTTGCCTTCAAAATCAAGGCGTGAGAGCAGCGGCAGCGTGAAAGCTGCGGTTTTGCCTGTTCCTGTTTGAGCGGTGCCGAGCAGATTTTTACCGGACAAAAGCAACGGTATTGTTTGCATTTGTATCGGCGTCGGGTTCTCGTAGCCCGCATTTTGAACGGCTTTCATTACATCTTGGGATAATCCCAAATCTTCAAAAGTGCACATAGTTTTACCAATCTATCCGATTGGCACAAAACCCTTGTGCGCTGTGGATAGAAATTCCCAAGTCAGCAAATATAGCAAAATTTTTGGTTTTTGTCAAGTTTTTCCATTTTATTTTCTACTTTACCTGCATGTCCAAGGCAAAAAAGATGCAAAAAGAGATGGAAGATATGAAAGCCTGCACCACAGACTTCTTTCTTAAGGATATTGAAGCGTTGAGGCATTTCATCACAAAAATGAATGATGAATTTGAGCAAAACGATCTGATTTTTGCATTGAAAATGTTTGTGCTAAACAGCAACAAGGTTTTCAATATGGCAGAATTTATGAAAGGCCAAAGCCAGCTTGCAGAGGAATATGTAAATTCGCAGAAGAAAAAAATTACCTGCCCTGAAGAACGTCGTGCGGCATTTGAGAGATGGATAAAAGAGAATGCGGCATCTTACAGAAAGAGCACCATATTTAAGCAAATTCATTGCATAGAAAAGATGTCAAAAGAAATTATGCCGATAATAGAGAATGCGTTGAAAACATGAGAGAACTTCACCAACGATTGCTAAAATTGCATGGCAAACCCTACGGCGTGTATAAAAGCATGCAGGGCCAATATTTCAATTTCGGCGACTTTACGCTGAAATTCACGCACATACAAGGCGATCCTCATGCCCAGCCTTCAAGGATAATGCTGAGCACAAAAATAACTTCTCTTGGGTTCCCTGAATACTTGTACTGCGACCAGGAAAAAGAGATAGCTCTTGCGGATTTTTTGCTCAGGCAGTTTACGGAGAGTTCCGAGAACATTGGCATTGTAAAAGCGCATTGCCAAATTATGCGGAGAAATTCCCTGTGCATTGAAAACGGAATCGTTCGTATTTTAGCCAGCGTAAATTTGCCCGGAGAGGGCAGGCGAATTGAGGGAGATAAAGCTTCCGAGCTATTGATAGGAACTCTTTCGGACTGGGTTACCAGAGCTATGTACTGGAACAATGTGGATAAGGAAAAATGCGAAGCGCATTCGCAATATTTGGCAAACAGAAATTTTTTGCTAAATCAGCTTGCAGAGAAAAAGCTTGCGGCCTTTGTTCCCAATGGTGCTATTTTGCCAAGAGAAAGCGGAGCATCGGAAGAACCGTTGCAGGGCGCAGTTCCCTTTACTTCGCCACCAGAATTGCAAGTGAATTTAAGTTTGCCAAGCGGAGAGCCTGTAGCCGGCATGGGCATTCCTTGCGGCGTGACGGTGATTGCCGGCGGCGGTTTTCACGGAAAGTCCACTCTTTTGCATGCATTGGAAGAGGCTGTTTATCCGCACATACCGGGAGATGGCAGAGAGCTTATAGTAATAGATCAAAGCGCAACTCCAATCAAAACCGAAGAGGGCAGATTTGTAAACGGAACAGATATTTCGCCCCTTGTTAGAGAACTTCCATTTAAAGGCAGCACTGAAAATTTCACAACAAAAAATGCTAGCGGCGCAACCAGCCAAGCGACAAATTTGCTGGAAGCCTTGGAGTTAGGCGTAAGCACAATCTTAATAGACGAAGATGCTTCTGCGGTAAATTTTTTAATCCGTGATTTAAGAATGCGTGAACTGATAAACGCAAAACGCGAACCTCTAATACCATTAACAGACCGCATAAGAGAATTTGCAAACAACGGAATAAATTTCATAATAGTAGCAGGAGCCTGCGGCGATTATCTGTCATTGGCAGACACGGTAATTGCATTCACGGAATACAAGGCAGAATGTTTAACGGAACGTGCGAAAAATATAACGTCCGGGGCTGTAGGGGCAACCCTATGTGGTTGCCCTCCGCTACAATTGCCAAAGCAGCCCCGCAAATCAAACACCGAAATTTTCCAGGAAGGGTTAAAACCAAATTCCGCCGTGGAAAAAAACATAAAGATAAGAGCAACCGCCGGGCAAATATCCATAGGCAAGCTGAAAACCGATTTGCGCAAATTCCCCACATTTTGCCATCTGGAATTGCAAAGAGGCATTGCAGAAATCCTTTACAATTTTATCAAAGAAAATAAAAACGGCAATTTAAAAGAAAGCTTGGAAGCTATTTGCGAAAAATTGCCGGAGAATGATACAAGCGACTTGGCTTTGCCAAGAGTTATGGAGTTAGGTGCGGCGTTTTTGAGAATTGGGGGGTAGATTTTGTCACGCCAAACACCAGGAATTTCCGCAACAGAAAATTCCCGATAAACCCTAAAATAGATGCAATGAACTTTGCGCCGCTCCAGTGCACTGCAAAAAACGGAACCGCAGTTATCAGCAAATGCGTTGTGCCAAAATCAACAGCGCCCATTATCAAAACAGAAAATACATACCAGAATATTTCCCCAGCCGTATTCCAACGTGCCTTATGCCGGAAAAGTATAGCTATGCACAAAAGATAATTGCAGAGTGCTGCCACAGCAAACGAAACAACAATTGCAGGTTTCAACTCCATGCCTGCCTGCGTAGCGCAAACAAAGAAAACAAAATTTACGCCAAGAGAAATAGCGCCTATAAACAGATAAATGATCAACTGCATGGGAAGCGGCGCAATATGAGCAGCATAATGGAAAAGACAGTACAAAGCACGGACACCATCTTTCCAACCGATTTTCTTGCCCTCCTCATAAGTTCTGGGATTATAAGATATCGCGCATTCGTACATCCTGCAACCCATCTCCGCAATCTTGGCGGTGATCTCGGGTTCAAAACCAAAACGCTCTTCCTTTAACTTAGGAGCTATTTTTTTAATCACATCGCTGCGAAATAATTTATAGCAGGTTTCCATATCCGTTATGTCTAAATTTGTGAACAGATTTGCCACAAAGGTCAAAGACTTGTTCATCCATGTGTGCCAAAAATAAAGCACCCGGCGAGTATCGGGGAGCAAGTAGCGAGAGCCATAAACAACATCGGCCTTGTTCTCCAAAAGAGGCTTTAACAGAGTCAGATATTCCAGAGGATTGTATTCATCATCAGCATCTTGAATTCCCACAAAATCACCGGTTGCGGCGAGAAGACCAGTTCTTAGAGCTGCGCCTTTGCCGCGATTTTTCTCGTGAGTAAAGATTTTTATTTCTGGATATTTTAAGGAAATGCCGGAAAGTTTTTCTGCGGATTTATCGGTTGAGCAGTCATTTACAATGATGATCTCCAAATTGAGATCCTGATTTTTTGTTATTCCACGAACTTTATCAACACAGTTTTCTATTGTGTTCTCCTCGTTATAGCACGGAATTATAAGAGAAAGAGTTGCCATCAAAACCTCGCAATACGCAAAAACCGGCATTCATTTCGCACAGAATCACAGGCTTTTGCTGCCTCTTCCAAAGATGCGAACAGAGAAAAAACGCTCGCTCCGCTGCCGGAGAGCAAAGATTTACCGCCGCAAGCATTTAGCTTTTGCTTGAGCGAAGTTATAAGAGGATATTTTTCAAGCACGGATTCTTCAAAATGATTGTATAGGTCAAACGAATCATCTAACGGATCTGTTAAAATGCCGCTTTTAAACTTTTGAAAACGCTCTTCGCCTGCAGGAACAATGTTTCTGTACGCATCTGCAGTTGGAACTGCGCACTCGGGAGTCGCTACAACTATTGCACAACTTTTTACCGGATTTAACGGAGTCAAAATCTCGCCAATGCCTTCTGCCAAAGCCGCTCCGCCACGCACAAGAAATGCTACATCGGCACCCAAAACCGCTCCTATTTTTTCCAACTCTTCCATGCCAGCATTTAATCCCCATAGCTTATTCAACAACCTTAAAGCTGCTGCTGCATCCGAACTGCCACCACCCAAGCCTGCACCCAAAGGCAAATTTTTTTCCAGATAAAAATTTACTCCTCCGGAAACGCTGTATATTTCTTTTAGCTTTGCGGCTGCCTTGTAAATCAAATCTTTTTCCGGTGGATAGTCCTGCGGTTTATTGTAAGAGATTGTTATTTCATTGCGTTTGCTGGGTTCGCAAAAAAGAACATCGCCGCAAGAAATTGTGTGGAACATTGTGCCGATATTGTGATAACCATCTTCTCTTTTTTTTATGACGGACAAAAAGAGATTCACTTTTGCTAGAGCCGGTTCGTTTAGCATTTATTTTACTCGTTTCACCTTCAAAGCTCTCATTTGCCCTTCTTCGGTTGGCGACAGTTGGGTCTTGGAATAAGATAACATTCTGCGCCGATCCTCTCTTTTATCATAAATTTTATCAAACCGGAGTTTTGCCACGAACAGTATCACGCAAAAGAATATGACAACAGACAACAATATAAAATACAGGGTCTCTTCCATAAATTCTCCGTTAGCCTTTGCCGCTTTTGGTTATTTGATCGTTCATTATTTGCTCGCGATTTATTATGCCAAAACCAAAGCCAACCACAAAATACAATAAAATCAAAAACATTAGGTATTCCGGAATTTGCATTGCAAAGCCTGCTATATAAACAATCACTATATTCACCAGTTGAAATACGTTTATGAATTTGCTTTTGCGTTTCTTGAGTTTAGGAAGAAAGATCGGGCTAACCATAAGAATTCCTGTAGCAATCATAATAGCAAGAGGAAAGTAAAGCAGCTCAGGATGGTTATTGAAAAAGTTGTATTTGCACAGCAATATCATAAGTATAGCATTGACCACGCCGGCAAATGTCGAGGGCATTCCGGAGAAGTAGTCTGGGTAGGAATCGCTGTCCATAGCATTGTATTTTGCGAGCCTCATAGCTGCGCATAGCACATAGACTGCGGCTCCGGCAAATACGGCAACTTTGTTAGCTTCATACCAGTTCGCAGACATATTTTTATAAGCGAACAAAAGCATAAAGGCCGGTGCTATGCCAAAAGCGATTAAATCGGCCAGGCTATCAAACTGCGCTCCGAAATCCGAGCTTGCGTTAAAGGCTCGTGCGGCGAATCCGTCAAGTTTATCCAGCAGTGTGCAAAAAATTATGAAGTGTGCACCCATAACAATGGTGTTCTCTGCAGAAAACAATCCTGTTGACCAACATATAGAAGCCACCCCGAGCAAAAAACTTATACTCGTAAAGGCATTTGGCACTATAAATTTTGCTTTTTCCATAGAGAAAATTTAGAAATTATGATTATGACGTTTTAAATAAGTATTCGCTAAAAGCAGCGGAAAGGCTACCAATAAGCCGGCTTGCGTTGTGAGCAGGGCCTCGGATATGCCATCTGCGAGCAGTACCGGGTTGCCAAAGCCAAAATCTTTTATTGTCTCAAACGTGTGAACCATGCCCATTACAGTACCTAAGAGGCCGAGCAGCGGCGCTATTGTGGCTAAAGTAGCTATGTTTTTGTAATGTTCCCTTTTTCCGGTCAAAACCAAAACCCAGGCAAGCCAGCCCACAGCAAAGATAATGGGCATAACAACCCCACCCTTGCGGAGTAAATCAAAAACCTGTTCATAGATGTGCATTAGGTTCACAAAAGTAATTTACTAATTTATAATTATGAAAGCTTCTCTTCTCATTCTTTTCGCACTTTGCACTCTGGTTTTCGCTCAAAAGCAGAAAACTTTTGACACAGAGGATCAGTCCTGGTTTTTGCAGGATTTGGGCAACTACACTTGGGATAATGCTATGAAAGCTTGCCCAAGCGGGTGGCGTTTGCCGACCGATGATGACTGGAGCAAGCTGAACGATTTTTTGGCAACGGACACTAAGCTACAAGCCGAGTTCAGAAAGAACGCAAAAATCAAGAACAAGGATGTGGACGGCAGCAGCGGCTATTGGTGGAGCGCAACGGAAGCAAGCGACTCTAAGCTGGCCAACTTTAAATTCCTGTACAATAACTACACCAACTTCTACGATGGCGATGCTCCCAAAAGCGACAAGCTCGCAGTCCGGTGCGTGAAGTGAAATAATGACCCTCCTCACAGACCACTCTTTTGAAGCCTTTTTAAGCGCAGTCTTTGAGGCGTTCAGGCTAAAGCTCCCCGTGAGCAGAATAGTAGCAGAAAGCCTCTACACCCCGCAAATGTTTGAAGACACCCACAACATTGCAACCAACTATGAAAACGCAGAGCGTGTATATAAAGGAATGCAAAAGAACGCCGGCAGCAACATCGCTTTCATGGTGCAAGCAGCATACCTCTCCGAACTTCCGGCAATGGAAACTTCGCTGTGGGAATATGTAAAGGGAATTTTCACAAACCCGGAGAATGCGCAAAACACGCTTGACCAACACGCTCACACGGTTTTTCAAACGGCAAACAAGGTAAAGGCGGAGTCGCACAACATAAAAGGCTTTGTCCGTTTTCAAAAAGCGGAAAACGATTTAATGGTAGCGATAATAGAGCCAACCTACAACGTTGTGAATTTATTAGCAGAGCACTTTGCAAACAGATTCCCAAATATGCAATGGATGATCATAGATGCAAAAAGAGAAACGGGCATTCATTACGATGGCAGGGATATTTACGAAATCAGCGCCACCGCAGCGGAAGTTCCGCAGATAAACGATGAGTTCGCCGCATTGTGGAAGGGCTATTACAAGTCTGCCACCATAAAGGAGAGAAAGAACCCAAGGCTGCAGAGGCGTTGCTTGCCAACTAAGTATTGGAAAAGGTTAACGGAGATGGGTTAAAATAATCCGGTAGCAAGGAATTTTCCAAAGATTTCTGCGAAAAAATATAACGACCATCGCAAATAAAGCCCAATTCATACCAATTTACCGAATTTAACTTTTCGCACAATTCTTTTAAATCCACATTTTGTTTATTAGGAAAAACAGCAAGTACCGAGCCATCATAATTTTTACAGTCATTGACAAAGAACGGTTTTTTATTGCGGGTTTTGGCATTCACATAAATTCTTTGCCTGTTGGAAATATAGTGACTGCGCCCCCATATCCACCAATTATTCTCATCAAAATGCTTAATCTGCCGTTTAATGAGTTCTTCTTTATATTTTTCCAAATAAACATTTCTTTCATTGAATATCATCTTTCTCAACAATCCCGTTTTACAAGTGCTTGAACACACAAATTCCATATTGGCATGCTTCTCATTCTCAAAAATTCTATCGGCACCGCTGACTGCGCCTACTTTCACAAAAAATACATCTTTGAAGCGCAGAGGATAGTTCAAATCGGTAAATAAAAGTTGCCCATTGCAAAAGATAAATTCTTTGCTTATATTCGTTTTGCGAGAAAAATTCCCTTTTTCAAAACGCCATATTAAGCAATTCGGAGAAAACCCATTAAAAATTTTCTTATCACCCAAATCGATAATGTCTGTAATCGTTCCGTTTTTGTAAATGAAATTATTTAATTTTATGCTGCTTGTAGCTTTTAAAAAATCTCGTGGCGTTATGAATATAAGCTCACCTTTATTCTTCAAATGGTTAATGCATTTTTCAATAAAAAACATATACAGGTTAGTTCTTTGATCAAATAAATCACTGCGTAATTTTTCCTTTGTTTCCGGCAAAATATCCTGATAACGAACATAAGGCGGATTGCCGATTATCGTATCAAACTTATTTTCCGGCGAGTAATCAAAAAAATCCATATTGATGGAATGTCTCCCACAGTGTTTTGAATCCAATTCTATGCCTATGCAGCCGGGAATATTCTTCACAAATACACCATCACCGCTGGAAGGCTCAAGCACCGACCCTGAGTTTTTTCTCAACTGCAACATTTCCGCAACAATAAACGGCGGAGTAAAAACCTGGCCAAATTGTTCAATGCTGTGCATATTGCAAAAATATAGAAAACCGGGTTTTAGGGGCAAACTCTCCGCTTTCCGATTTTGTTTTTCTATATTATACTGAACATTTGTTCAGGTATTTTATGGAAATATTGCAAAAATTGGAAATTTTGGCTGGTGCGGCCAAGTATGATGTGTCCTGTTCCTCCAGTGGAGGGTCCAGGACTACGCAAAAGGGCGGTTTTGGGAATTCCTGCCCTGCCGGGGTTTGCCATTCGTTTACGGAAGACGGACGGTGCATTTCACTGCTCAAAATTTTGCTAACAAACGTGTGCATCTATGATTGCGCCTACTGCGCAAATCGCAAAAGCAATGATACGCCCAGAGCTACATTCAAAGTGGAAGAGGTTGCTCGGTTGACTGTGGAATTTTATAAGAGAAATTATATTGAGGGCTTGTTTTTGAGTTCGGGCGTTATTAAGAACCCGGACTATACTATGGAAGCTCTTATAAGAGTAGCAAAAAGTTTGCGGGAGGAACATAAATTTGGCGGCTATATTCATTTGAAGGCCATACCAGGCGCAAGCTCGGATTTAATCGCTTTGGCCGGTTATTATGCAGACAGGATGAGCGTGAATATTGAAATTCCGTCTGAGCCTTCTTTGAAAATGCTCGCTCCGGAAAAAGATTTTGAATCTGTGTATTCGCCTATGAATCGTTTGCGGGTAAAGATTTTGGAGCATAAGGGAAATTTGAAAAAACGTGGATTGAAAAAATTTGTTCCGGCCGGGCAAAGCACGCAGATGATTGTCGGAGCAAGCCCGGAAAACGATTTGCATATAATTAGCCTTGCCGCAAATCTTTACAAAGAGCAGGAGCTGAAACGTGTTTATTATTCCGGTTATATTCCTGTGAATACGGATAATCGATTGCCTGTGATTTCTCAGCCGCCGCTTAAAAGAGAAAACCGGCTTTACCAAGCGGATTGGCTTATGCGCTTTTACGGTTTTAGCCACGACGAGATTTTGGATAAAAATAATCCGTGGCTGGATCCGGAATTTGATCCGAAAATGGCTTGGGCTTTGAGGCATCCGGAATTTTTTCCTATAGATTTGGACTCTGCCAGCTACGAAGAAATTTTACGTGTTCCGGGCATCGGTGTGAGAAGCGCAAAGTTCATTGTGCATAACAGACGTTTTGGAAACATTCGCATGGAGCATTTGAAGAAAATGGGAGTCGCGCTTAAAAGGGCAAAATATTTTTTGGTGAATCCTGATATTCCTAGAGGCTGGCAAAAATTGTATCCTGAACAAATTAGAACTCAGTTCTTGCCGGCACCAAAAAAAGTAGCATTGCCTGGGTTATTTTAGACAGTCATTGGAATGTCTATATACCAATGAAAAACTTTTTATAAATACTTGACAAAAGTAAAATATATTGCTATATTTATATCACATAACATAAAAACGGATTAAAATCCGAGGAGTTAATGAATGAAAAAAGTTATAGCATTGCTTACAACTTTATCACTGACAACAGCAGTATTCGCTCAAGAAGAAGCTGAAGAATCCACTCAACCAAGCGTTGAAGAAACAGCAACCGCAACCGTCGAAGAACATTCACGGCCCACTGAATCTGCCGCTGAAGCCACAGCAGCACATGAAGCGGAAGGGGAAAAAAAGCCCATGTTCCATGTGGATAAAAGGCAGGATCCGCTTTGGGGTATTAGAGGCGGTGTTCATTTCGCAGGCATTAGCGGCGAAGATTTATCAGTTGGATGGCATATCGGCGGAGTGTTTTACCCTATTAAATTTTTTGACATTGGATTTAGAGGCGATTTGCTCGGTTTGAAATTGTTTCTTGAACCACGTTTGTTTTTCGTGACAAAAGAAAGTATTTTCAAAAAGAATCAATATTGGCTTGAGATGCCTATCAATGCATCATTTGTATTTACAGTAGCCGGTATGCGTTTAAAGTATGCTGTAGGTCCTAATGTAGCTGTTGGCATAATTGGAGATTATGAACAAAATCTCGGAGAGGGCGCAGGAGATCTCAAAACCGGTCGCTTTGACCTTGGCTTAAGCAATACTCTTGGTTATGAGGTATTTAAAAACGGATGGATGGAACTTAACACCAGCAGTGGATTCTTGAATTTGGTTGATGGCAGCAAAAAATCCAAGAGTTTTGCGATTAAGATAACTTGCGGCTATGACTTTTAATTGAAGTTTATTTTTGTATTTTTTCACCCTAGGAGAACATTTAGATGAAAACACTCATAATACTGCTGGCATTGCTCAGCACCACAGTTTTTGCCCAGCAGAAAGGTACTTTCACCGATTCTAGGGACAAGAAAAAGTACAACACCGTCAAAATAGGCGAAAAGACCTGGATGGCGGAAAACCTGAATTACGCCGCTAAAAACAGCGTATGCTACGACAACAAGCCCGCCAACTGCACAAAATACGGCAGGCTTTACTTATGGGGAGATGTTGATGATATTTGCCCTAAAGGATGGCATGTTGCCACTGTAAATGATTGGAACGACTTGGCAGGGACAGCTGGTTCGATAAAAAATCTAAAGGCAAAAACAGGATGGGAAAATAGTTCTGAAGACAACGGCACGGATTCCATTGGCTTTACGGCTTTGCCAGGCGGACATTCTGAAATCAGGGAAGATGAGACTGCCCACAAATTTCAGGGTATTAGCAAGTATAGCTCTTGGTTGACATGGCGCGGCAGATTAGTATTAGCATCTTATAATAATCTAGTATATCCTGACTTTGGAGATCCACGAGGAGGGTGGGTAAGTGTTGAGAAAGCATACGCCTCTGTTCGCTGCGTTCAAGACTACGAAGAGTTTTTGGCGATGAAAAAAGCAGATGATGAAGAAATAGCCAAAAGAAAAGCAGAAGAAGCGGAAAGGCTAAAGAAAGAGGCCGAAGCAGAAGCGAAGAGATTAGCTTTTATAAAGTCCATTAGCGGTACCGTTACCGATGCTCGTGACAAGAAGAAGTATAAAACCGTCAAAATAGGCGAGCAAGTATGGATAGCAGAAAATTTGAATTATGCCGCTCCCGGCAGCAAATGCGCTAGCGCTGCTCCTAAAAAGAAGTGGATAGAGGCAGAACGTGATACTTTAGTTTATTATGCGCTTGAAGACAAAAACACGACAACCTGCGATAAATATGGCAGATGGTATAACAAGAAAACCGCTATGACAGCCTGCCCAAACGGTTTTTCTGTGCCTACAGATGAGGAATGGAGCAACTTTAAAAATTTTATCGGCAATGATCCTGATGTTAAAGATTCTTATGAAAAAGAACTTTTGAATTCAAAATATGGCTTTGAGATTCTACACAGCGGAACAGTAAACGACATGAGCAAATACGGCCTTCCTCCTTCTCTTAGTTTCGTTGGCGCTCCTAACTTTTCATGGTGGAGTGCTTCTGAAAGAACCAAGTATAAAGACACTACAATTGAATACTCCCGTTACTACGCAGAGCACACTGGGTATAGATTTAGTCTCCGATACTTTGACAAGAATGATTCTTTGCTGATGAATGTTCGCTGCGTTGATAACGTAAGGATGCTTGCAAAAGAAGCAAAGGAAAAAGCAGAAGCGGAAAGGCTTGCAAAAATAGCTGCCAACATAAAAGCGAACAGCGGCACTATGACAGATGCCCGTGACAAGAAAACTTACAAAACAATCAAAATAGGCACTCAAAACTGGATGGCGCAAAATTTGGATTTCCAAGCGAAAAATTCAAAATGCTGGGGCGAAAAACCAGATAACTGCTCTACATACGGCAGATTGTATGACTGGGAAAATGCCAAGAGCGCTTGCCCTGCTGGATGGCGCTTGCCAAACGATGCTGACTGGGATCTTTTGACTGCAACCGCTGGCGGCAAAGAAATAGCCGGAGCCAAATTAAAGAAAAATGAAGGATGGAATAAAGTTTCTTATGATCGCCCAGGTAACGGTGAAGATGAATTCGGATTCGCTGGCCAGGCCGGCGGACGTGCGGATGCAACTTACAACGGCATGGGCCAGCAAGGTTGCTGGTGGAGCTTCAATGAGAAAAATGCAACCAATGGAAATTACAGGCGCATGTTACACTCTGCAAGCACTTTCGCAAGCATTGACGATCCTAAGACAAACCGCTTTTCAGTCCGTTGCGTACAGGGCGCAAGCCCAGTGCCGCCGGCGGCTCCTGGTGCGGCAGAACAGCCAAAACAAGCGCAACAACAGCCACAAGGCGAAGTTTGGTGCGCCGGAAATCTCTTTGGCAAAAAATGGTGCAACAAAATGCCAGACCCAAGCACTTGCGCAATGAGCGCCGGCAAAGTGGTGAACAAATGCCCGTAAAACATACTTTTTTTCGCTCCACCTTTGGTAACAATGCCACGGCAACCATCTGTAGCAGCAAAGGTGGAGTTCTTACGCTATTTTTTATCATTATCCTAACATCTGCTTCCTGGGCCCAAACAGGAAAAACAAAGAAAACAGAAATTGAAATTCCCGTGAACATTGGAATTGGCCCGGCGTTATTCTGGATTCCCGGCGTGGTTGACAGGGAACTGCATACCGGAGCACAGCTTGAGCTTTATGCGGCTATTACCCCAAAAGTGCTGCAAGAAAATAAGAATAAAATTCCAAAGAAATACCAAAAATACGTGAGCATGGAAGATGAACTGCACATAAGACCGCTTTGGCTGGGACTCATACCAAAATACATAGTTATAAGCCCGGGAGAGGAAAACTCAATGTATGGAGCAATCTGGTCTTTTTTTGGCCTAGGAATCAACCTCTGGAAAAATAAGCTTATAAAATCAGACCTCAGCGTAAATTTGCCGTCAATCACATATCTCTATGCCTACGGAGACAATGACCCGGACTCGCAGCACATTGTTGGCGCCGGAGGGCTTTTAAAGTTTGAGAACACATTCCATTTCAGCGAAAGCTTCCTAGCAACGCTCGCTTACGCACACAACTTCAACATTCCATTCATAACCACAGGCGATAAATTCATCCACTCAGGAATCCTATCCCTAGTTTTCAATTTCAGGTTCGGAATGATGCAGAAGATTTGATTTACTATCTTTATCCTTATGCTCCGCATTCTCCTCTTCGCCGCTATCTCCGTCGCTTTCGCAAACGAGCTTACCACCCCGGGCACACTTTGGAAAGCGTATCAAACCAACCCGGAAAAGTTTATTGAAAAACACACCGGCACCAAAATAAACATAGAAGCCACGGTAGAAGATACGCACATAAGCATATACCTTACACCTGTGGTATCTCTTGTTGACAAAAACGGCGAAGTGCCAAAGGTAATCTGCGTGTTGCCTCGCACAGACACACCCAAGCTTTCAAACTACAAAAAAGGCGAAAAGGTGAAAATGACCGGAAACTTCTACGCTGCACATGAAAAAATCGTGATAAAGCAATGTCAGGGTGAAGGGAAGTGAATTAGCAATTCTTTGTTCAAGCCGAACATATCGGATAGCTTTGCTGCTTCAATTTTTTGCTGTGTTGAGCCTGCCGGAGTTCTTATCAAAAGCTTTCCGTTTTGATAGTAGTATTGCGTGGAAGTTTTTTTGTCAAGCTTGTTGAACACCAAATACTTCATGGACTCGCCTGTGTAGCTCTCTTCCCATGCAAGGTTGAACTCCTGCATTGTGCAACCTTGCAACGGAAAATAAAAACGAAATTTTGCAGGCTCATTTGCAACGCCTGTCCAAAGGCAAAGATTATCCGCTTCTCGCTCCAAACGCACCCAGTTCGGTTGCAACGGAAATATTGTTTTGGTGAGCTGTGGAATGTTTGGGGGAATGGGCAAGGGGTCAAAAATCAAATATCCGGGATCCAAAAAAAGTTCTGTGCCGTTGTCTATTATGCTCAGAGCGCAGTGGGCATTTTTTATGTGCCTCTTGTGCCCCAGCAAAAGCTTTGGCGTATAGCCCAGTTTAACAAGCTCTCTGTGCATGCGCATTGTGAGTCCAAAGCATGTGTTGCCGCCTTCTTCGCCAACTCTTAAAA
>Ga0209755_10004307_pt1 | contig 16960 bp, 9 predicted proteins | sample TergutCo191P1_FD_187301 | JGI IMG/M metagenome (GOLD analysis project Ga0209755, IMG submission 187301) | Cornitermes sp. P1 segment gut microbial communities from Petit-Saut dam, French Guiana - Co191P1 (SPAdes) (version 2) | ecosystem: Host-associated > Arthropoda: Insects > Digestive system >... | reverse complement strand
GCTTACATTAACGGCTAGCTTTTTAAATTGGCCAAGACCTGCATCTAAAATGTGGTTGTAGTAAGCTAAGCTAACGCTAGCTAGTGCCATGCCGTGTGTAGCGTCTGTGTTTGCCGCAACTCCGTGTGCTATTTGGTGAACATTCCAATCGCCATTTTTACCTTTAGATAAAAGCGTATTTAGCGCCCAAGTGCTAGTCCACATAATGTTTGCCCTAGCACTGTAATCTGTTGGATTTTTAACAGCAACTAAGCTAGCATCCATTAAGCTACGCATAAGCCCTTCTGCTAGGTAATCGCTTGTGCAAAGCTCACCGCCAAAGGATAAATATTGCTCTAAAATGTGGCTAAAAATATCAAAAATGCCCGCCACCATTTGGTACTGTGGTACGCTAAAAGTATACTCTGGGTTAAGTATAGAAAACTTAGGAAAACGGTCGGTATCAAACATATAAGCCATTTTTTGCTTTTTAGGAATGTTACTAATAACGCTACCGCCGTTCATCTCGCTACCTGTGCCTACCATTGTAAGCACAACCGCAAGTGGTATATTTTTAGCCTTAACTGGTTCTCCGTTTACAAAAAAGCGTTGCCATAAGTCGCCGTCTTCAAAAGCTAAAGCCGCCATGGCTTTAGCGTAGTCAACAACGCTACCACCACCAACAGCTAAAATTAAATCTATTTTATGCTTTTTAACTAATTCTATACCACCATACATTTTTTCTATTGTAGGGTTAGGCATAACGCCGCTATCGTCAAAAACTTTTTTGCCATTTGCTTCTAGCTTTTTAACTACTGCGTCATAAACGCCATTTTTTTTAATAGCACCAAAACCATGAACCAGCAAAACATTCTTGCCGAATTTAGCCAATTCTTTATCTAATCCATCTATTGCATTTTTGCCAAAATACAATTTAGTAGGATTATAAAATGTAAAATTTGTATTCATAAAAACTCCGTTTTTATAGTTGAAAATTGAAAGTGGAAAGTGGAAAGTTAAGGTTAATTATTTACAGCTGTTACTAATCGTACGCTTACAACCAATAATTTTCAATTTTCCACTTTCAATTTTCAACTAATAGTTTATTTACCCTTTGCATAGTTTCTACACTCGTACTAGGTACAGCATCAAGTGCATATTTAAGCCCTGCTGCTTTCCATTTTTCTACACCCATTTTGTGGTATGGTAAAAGTTCTATTTTTTCTGCTGCCTTTGCCATTTCTTTTAAGGCTTTTACTTGCTCATCACTGTCTGTTATGCCCTCGACTATAACTTGTCTTACCCAAAAGCGTTTTTTGTTTTTAATTAGATAATCTAGCGTTTTTAAACAGTCGTCCATTTTGTAGCGCACTAGGTCAAAATATTTTTCTGGCTCGGTGTGCTTAATGTCTAATATAATCATGTCTACCGCTTTTAGTGCAATCTCGCTAAAAGGTGCTCCGCTGGTGTCTAAACAAGTATGAATGCCTTCTTTTTTTAATGCGGTAGCAAGAGCCACAACTCCATCCGCTTGCATAAGTGGTTCGCCACCGCTTAAAGTAACTCCGCCAGTTTCGCTATAAAAGCTTTTATATTTTGTAGCAATTGCAACTAATTCGCCTACCGACTTAGCGTTAGACGAATTAGAAATTAACATATCAGCATTATGACAGTACTTACACCTAAGTGGGCAACCCTGCATAAAAAAGATAGTCCGTAAGCCAGGCCCATCAAGTGCACCAAGCGTCTCAATTGAATGAATGTTGATTGTCATTATTGTTACTTAAAAACAACTTGTTTTTAAATGAGGCAAATGAGAAATAAGGCAAATGAGGCAAATTTCGGATAAAGCCTTTAATAAATATTTTAGTGATACTTGATTATACTTATCTTGCAAATAATTGTTTTGCCTAAATTTTTAAGTCAGCAACTATTTTAAGTCATTCCACAATAATTTGCCTCATTTGCCTTATTTCTCATTTGCCTTATTCGCAACATGCCTTTTTATAGTTTGGCAAAGAATGTTCTACTTAATACTTCTTCTCTGTGTTTTGTGCTTAGTACGCCGAATTTAACCGCATAGCCCGATACTCTTATTGTTAGGAATGGGTATTTTTCTGGGTTTTTATGTGCGTCTACTAGCATTTCTCTATCAAAGACATTTATGTTTAGGTGGTGACCGCCGTTTTTAAAGTAGCCATCTAAAATAGTAGCTAGGTTTTTATTAACAGTCGCTTCGTCCTTGCCTAAGCTAGATGGTGACACGCTAAAGGTATTAGAAATACCGTCACGACAATAGCTGTATTTTAATTTAGATACAGAGTTTAAGCTAGCTAGTGCACCGTTTCTTTCACGGTTATGCATTGGGTTAGCACCTGGGGCAAACGCATCGCCTTTTTTTCTACCACAAGGAGTATTACCAGTTTTTAATCCATACATAACATTAGAAGTAATAGTTAGTAAACTTAAAGTATGAAGAGCTTTTCTATAAGTTTTAGTTTTGGTTAAACGCTTATAAAAATACTCTGTAATTTCTGCCGCAATATTATCTACTCTAGCATCGTCATTACCAAACTGTGGGAACTCGCCTTCTGTTTTGTAGTCAACAATTAAGCCAGTGCTGTCAAAAATAGGAGTAACGCTTGCGTATTTAATTGCACTTAAACTATCTGCAACAACGCTAAGACCTGCTATACCAAATGCCATTAAGCGCTCTATTTTAGCATCGTGCAGGGCTAATTGAATGTTTTCATATGCGTACTTATCGTGCATAAAGTGAATAACATTCATTGTATTTACATACGCTTTTGCTAGCCAATCAATATATTTTTTATACTGCTTAACTACTTTATCGTAGTCTAGTTTGCCATCTTTAGATTGAGGCATTTTTAAGCCAACAACATCGCCAGTAATTTCATCTCTACCGCCGTTAATAGCTAGTAGTAACAATTTAGCTAAGTTACATCTTGCACCAAAAAATTGTTTTTGCTTGCCTAATTTCATTGCACTAACACAGCAAGAAATGCCATAGTCATCACCAAAGTCAGGGCGCATTAAATCGTCATTCTCGTACTGCAAGCTAGATGTTTCGGCACTTACTTTAGCACAATATAACTTGAATTTTTCTGGTAGACTTTGACTCCAAAGCACAGTCATGTTAGGCTCTGGTGCTGGGTTTAGGTTGTATAAAGTGTGCATAAACCTAAAGCTAGTTTTAGTTACCATTGTGCGGCCGTCTTTGCCCATACCGCCGATTGCTTCTGTTACCCAAGTTGGGTCGCCAGCAAAAAGCTCGTTGTAGTCGGGCGTACGCAATTGTCTTGCCATTCTTAATTTTAAAACAAAGTGGTCTACTAATTCTTGTGCTAATTCTTCTGTTAGAGTGCCTGCTGCGATATCTCTTTCTAAATAAATATCTAAAAATGTGCTTACTCTACCTAAACTCATCGCCGCACCATTAGACTCTTTAACAGATGCTAAATAGCCATAATAAGTCCACTGAATCGCTTCTTTTGCAGTAGTAGCAGGGCTAGATATATCATGCCCGTAAAGTGCTGCCATCTTTTTTAAATCTTCTAGCGCTGCTTTTTGGCAGAAAACTTCTTCTCTTAGACGAATTGTATCTTCGTCCATGTCACCTTTTTCTAAATCACGGTACTCGGCAACTTTTGCTTCTATTAGTCTATCAACTCCATAAAGTGCAACTCTACGATAGTCGCCAATAATTCTGCCCCTACCGTAAGCATCTGGTAAGCCAGTTAAAATACCGCTTTTTCTTAAAGCTAGCATTTCTTTAGTGTAGGCTCTAAAAACACCTTCGTTATGAGTAACTTTGTAGCGGAATGCGTCTTCTACTTTACCGCTAACAGTATAACCATAAGCCTCGCAAGCTTGTCTAGCCATACGCATACCACCAAAAGGATTAACAATTCTTTTAAGCGGAGCATCTGTTTGAAAACCAACGATTTCTTCGTTTTCTTTATCCATATAACCGGGCTTAAAAGCTGTTAGGCTAGCAAAATTGTCGGTGTCTATATCTAAAACTCCACCTTTTGCTTTTTCTTCTAAAAGTAAGTCTACATACTTTTTATGAAGAATTTTTGTTTTCTCGCTCATTGGCGATAAAAACTCGTGACCACCCTCGTAAGGGGTGTAATTTTTTTGAATAAAATCACGGACATTGATTTCTTTTTGCCATGCACCGGCTTTAAAGCCTACATGAGCTTCGTTAATAGTTGTGTTTTGCATAGGTTTAGTTTCTCCTAAATGGGTTTATCTTTATTTATGTTTTTAGTGTAACACAAAAAAAGATAGTAGTCTAGTAATTCAATGCACAATTCTCAATGCACAATGCACAATTATTGTATTTTTTTAATTGAGAATGGAGAATGTCGGTCAAATATTTTATACTACACCATTGAAAGATTAAAGTATTATAACAATAATTCTCAATTCTCAATTCTCAATTCTCCATCCATTGTGCATTGTGAATTGTGCATTGTGAATTGAGTTAGTAGTTCAGCACTTTCAATGCCCGCATTATCCTAATCAGCACACTCATAAAGAAATATGAGCCTAAGACTGTTACTATTAGGTATAACCAGTAGCCAACGCTAAGTGAGGCTGGCTCTAGACCGCTTATTATATTTACAAAGTTTGGTACTACAAACGAAGCTACGGCAAGGAGTGCTCCTATTACTACTAGCATAACGGTTCTAAATAGGTTTGGCGGCTCGCAAATTTTTATTAGAATTATAAAGCTTGTAAAGGTTACGCCTAAAATTAACATTGTAGAATATGCTGGATTTGCTAGGTTTGCACCATAATTTATAAGTACACCATAATCATTATACACACCGCCAATATTATAAAGCTGACTAAAGAAGTAAATGCTTAGCATGCTAATAGCTAGCGTTATTCCACCAGGGGCACTTCGTCCTATAACATTAGATAAAAACTTACCCTTAATTAAGTTGGTATTGGCTTGTAGTGCCAGTGCAAACGATGCAGCGGCAATAACAAAAATTTCCATAAACAGCAAAAAGTCTGTGCGATATGGGTATTCGTGACCCAAAAATAAAAACACAACAGATAAAATTGCCGTCATTATTGTTTTCATTAAAAACAGTGACGATGTTTTTTGAATATTGTTTATTACTCGTCTGCCTTCTTTAACGACTTGTGGCATAGACGCAAAGCTACTATCTTGCAATACCAAGTGGGCAATATTACGAGCCGCTTCGCTACCAGACGCAATTGCAATAGCACAATCAGATTCTCTCATTGCTAGAATATCATTAACGCCATCGCCCGTCATCGCTACCTTATTATCTTTTTGCTTTAAGGCTCTAACTAATAACTGTTTTTGCTCTGGGCTAACCCTACCAAAAACGGTATACTTTGTAGCCGCCTCTAACACATCTCTTTCGCTCATACCTTCTAAGCTAATATAAAGCTCAGCATTTTCTACCCCTGCCCTTTTTGCTACTTCGCTAACGGTTATAGGATTGTCGCCCGATATTACTTTAACTTCAACATTGTTTTCTCTAAACCATTTAATAGTTTCTTGTGCATCGTCTCTAATAAAATCTTCTACTATAAATAAACACAGTGGTCTACGCACTGTCGGCAATTTATCGCCCACAATACTCGCTGGCGAGTGTGCTAAAACTAGTACCCTATAACCCTCTCTTGCGTACTCGTTAATTAGCTTTTCTACCCTTATGCCCATGTCTTTTAAAACAAATTCTGGTGCACCATAAATAAAAGTACCAGCCTCGCCAAAGCTAGCGGCTGCCAATTTTCTACTAGAAGAAAACGGCATAACCGCTGTGGGAGTTAGTGCTTTAGAATAGCCAAACTTATTAGCTAATGCCCTTGCGGTCTGGTTGTTGTCGCCCGTCACGGTCAAAACAGAGCCTACAATGTCGCTAAGTGAATACGGCATTTCGGCAGCACCCCTAATTTCTACAACATCTTTAATGCTCATTGTGCCGTCTGTAATTGTGCCGGTTTTATCTAAACATAACACATTTACCCTAGCTAGCATTTCTATACAATTAAAGTCTTTAACAAGTGCTCTGCGTTTTCCTAGCTTTATAACAGACACCACAAGCGCGGTGCTTGTTAATAAAAACATGCCCACGGGTAACATACCTATCATGACACCAGCAGCATGCTGAATATTACTTTGCCAGCTTGCCCAAACTTGTGCATCCGTCCAGTCATTAGCGATTGCCTCTGGTCTTGTTGTAGTCAACCAAAATAAAACAATCGTAATGGTCGACAATACTAGTGCCGCTGGTATTACCACAAGCATTATTCTATTTATAGACTTAAATAATTCTGACTTTGGCTTTTTGTATTTTTTGGCATGGCTTGTTAGAGTTTCTACATAGTTAGCCGCCCCAATTTTATCTACCCTAGCAAAGCATGCACCGCTAGATAAGTAGCTACCAGAAAATAGCATAGAACCAACTGTTTTACGCTCTGGCACTGACTCTCCCGTTAAAAGAGACTCATTAGCTTCTGCTTCACCGCTTACTACAATACTATCTGCACAAATTTGCTTGCCCGCTTCAATATACATGATGTCGTCTAGTACAACTTCTTTAGTGGGAATTGTGCGTTTTTCTCCGTCTCGCACTACTATAGCTGTAGGGGCAGTCATAATACTGAGTTTATCTACAATTATTTTAGCTCTAATCTCTTGCACAATACCCACTGTTGTATTGATTGTAATAATTAGCATAAAAAATAATTGCAAAAAGTCTGCATCAAAAATCATTAAAGCAATTGCAACAGCTATAGCTATACCATTTATAGGCGTAACTAAATTCTGAAAAAATATAGCACCAATAGACTTGGAAGATTTCTTTTTTGTAAAATTTACATAGCCATGCTCTACTCTGCTTTCTACCTGCTCTTGGCTTAAACCCGTTGTTACATCTGTATCGTATCTCTCGGCAGCGTCTAGCGTAACTAAGGTTTTAGACTTGCTCTTTTTTATGTTAGAGCGTTTAAACCTTTCTTTAGGTAGCATGCTAGCATCAAACGCCCTAGAACGAGAATATTCCCTAGACAAGCCATACTCTGTAGAAGGAGTAACTGCTACCATTTCGTCTAAAAAGCCAGTGCTTACATCTTCTACTGTTTCTGGTGCAACATACTCCCTAGATAACTCTAACGGAATTTCTGCGGCATGATTAGAATCTCTAGTAACAACTCCAGCAGGAATTTTTCTAGTAGGCGGTGCCTTAGGCTTTTTTTCATTTTTAGAAGAAGGAGTTTTCATTTAAGTATATTGTAATATGGAGTTGTAGCATTTGTCAAGCATAATATAAATTATAATGAGGCAAATGAGAAATGAGGCAAATAAGGCAAATTAAGGTTTTTATTTTTTGTTAAACTAAATATGCTGTCAGCAAAAGTTTTTAAGTAGGGAAATAGCTAATGTCACTCCACAATAATTTGCCTTATTTGCCTTATTTCTCATTTGCCTTATTATTTTATCAAAGATAAAAAATACTCATGCACCACACAACTCCCCCCTAGTTCTGGGTGAAAGCTAATAGCTATTTGTTTTTTGTATTTTACGGCTACAGGAGTGTCTTTTACTTTGGCTAGGATTTCTACTTTGTCGTCTGCTTTTATAATTTTTGGGGCTCTTATGAATGTCATGGGAATTTTTTTATTGTTAAAGTTTTCTTCTACAAAAAAACTGCCTAGCTGTCTGCCGTAGGCGTTTCGTTCTAGCGTTATGGGCATTGTGCTAAAATAGGGGTTGCCTTCGCCCACTATATTATTAGATAATAAAATTGCCCCAGCACATGTGCCTAAAACGGGCAGGCCATCTTGCAGCATTTTTTGTAGTGGCAAGAAAAGCCCTAACTCTTTTAATAACTTACCTTGCACGGTGCTTTCGCCACCTGGGAGAATTAAACCATCGAATGGTTTATCTAAGTCTTGTAATTTGCGAATTTCAAAATGGCTAGCGCCAAGACTATCTAATCTATGGCGATGCTCGATAAACGCACCTTGTACGGCAAGGACAGCGATGGTAGTTGCGTGGTGGGATTTTATGGGCATGGTTTTTATAATTATCAATTATACTGCGTGGCGTTCGCTTCGCTCGGCTTCAATTGAAGGATAATTTTTTAAGCCGTATAAGTTACAGATGCATTATTTATCAACAATTGATAATTGATAATTCTTAATTGGCTAGAACATTTTCGCTTTTTTAATGCGTTCCATGGCCTCGGCTGTTAGTTCGTTGTTGCCGAAGGCGCTTAGGCGGAAGTAGCCTTCTCCATTTGAGCCGAAGCCGCTGCCTGGTGTACCTACTACATTTGCGCTTGTTAGTAGCTTATCGAATAGCTGCCAGCTGTCTAGACCTTTTGGGGCTTTTAGCCAAATGTATGGGGCGTTAGCTGCACCACAAAACCACACACCTAAATCTTTTAGCGTTGCGGCAATTAGGCTGGCGTTTTGCATATAATAGCTAATGTTTTTGTTTACTTCTATTTGGCCTTGTGCGCTAAAAACCGCTTCTGCACCTTTTTGCACAATGTATGGCACGCCATTAAATTTAGTTGTTTGGCGGCGTAGCCATAGGTTGCGTAAAGATTTGCCTTCCCTTTCTAGGTCTTTAGGCACAACTGTATAGCCGCACCTTGTACCCGTAAAGCCTGCCGTTTTAGATAGTGAGCAGAATTCTATAGCACAAGTTTTAGCACCCTTAATTTGATAAATACTTGTAGGCAAATTTTTATCTTGCACAAAAGCTTCGTACGCTGAATCGAATAAAATTACCGCATTATTTTTGTTTGCATAATCTACCCACTCGGTTAGTTGCTCTTTAGTGTAAACTGCTCCCGTTGGGTTGTTTGGAGAACACAAATAAATAATGTCTGCCTTTAATTTTTTATCGGGCATGGGTAAAAAGTTGTTTGCTTCAAAACCATCCATATAAACAATTTTTCGCCCTGCCATAATATTAGTGTCTACATATACGGGGTAAACGGGGTTTGGGATTGCAACAGTATTGTCTAGTCCAAAAATATCTAAAACATTTGCAATGTCGCTTTTTGCACCATCACTAATAAAAATCTCGTCTGCATTTATTTCAACAGATTTTTGGCTGTAATAGCCTTTTACCGCATCTCTTAAAAAGCCGTAGCCTTGCTCGTCACCGTAGCCTTTAAAGTTAGCAACCTCGCCCATCTCGGCTGTGGCTTTAGCCATTGCACTAACAACACTAGCGGTTAGCGGCAGTGTAACATCGCCAATGCCCATTCTAATAATTTTAGCAGTAGGGTTCTCGCTACTATATTCTCTTACCCTTTTAGCAATAGTAGAAAATAAGTAGCTGTCTTTTAAGTTTAGATAATTTTTATTGATTGTCATAGTTTTATTTTTAACTCCTTTAATATCTAACATAATAGCACATTTATTTATTCTTATCAAAACAAAAAAACACCCCCGATAAAATTTATCAAGGGTGTTTAAAGGTTGTTTTTAAACTAATTGTTTTATTAGTCGACTACGGAGTAACTGCTGGTGCAGGCGGTGCAAAGTCTAAAGACATAAATACAATGTCGCCAGTAATTAAGTTAGCTGGAATTCTAAATCTATAATCCCTAGGCGGGTTAGAAGCACCAGGGCCTGTCATTACTGGACCTGTTATAAACTCTTGGCTAGCTTCTACTCTAAAGGTATGCTCTACTCCACCAATTGTTACTGTTAACACTAATGATTCTCTAGTAATACCTTCGTTAAAGAAGCCATTTGCATGAGTTACTCTTATCGCAAAAGTAAAGTCTAATGCACCTGTTACTGTGTTATTTACTGCAAAAGCTGGAGGAGCTGCTGCTCTAAAGGTAGCACCGTTTGTAGTGCCGTCCCAAGTTCTCCACTCGGCAGCTTGCGTATCGTGGAAAGCATCGCCACTTACTCCATGCTCTAGTGTAAAGTCTGCGTGTACAGTTACAGCCACATGCGGTCTTCTTACGATATTATTAGAATCAATAAAAATAAAGATTGCATCTTCTAAATTAGTTGTATCAATTCTAAAGGTAAATGTTCTGTATCCAAAAGATTCTGCTGGTGCTGAACCTTGTAGGACAGGTGTTCTATTGCTACCTTCATAACCTACTGTATAGGTAACAACAGGTGCACCTACATGAGTTCTACCGCTAACTACAACGCTAAATTCATAGTAATCTTCGTCTTCTTCTACAAATGCACCACCTACAAAACGATAACCTTCGCCAGACTCTGGACGGAATACAACATTAGAGGTTGCAGTTAAGTCCACTAAGCTAGGAAGAGCAGTTGCACCAGTAACAACTCTACCAGTCCAAAAATCACCGCTTAGGCTAGAAAAGTCAACTGTGCCAATATCTTCTGGGGCAAATATGGTAATATTGCTTAAAAACACTGTATTATCATCAGTGTCGTAACCGCCATCTGGCCAAACTTGAGCACCATCTGTAGGCAGTACAGTTTGTACAAATACATTGTCTACTGCGCCGCTATTCATTTGACCACCTATTAGGTTAGCAGATGGAGTGCCTCTTACATTTACCACAACATTACGCCAAATAGCACTGTCTTGTGCTGGGTTATCTAAGCCTGTTGTGCCATTACGGCCAAATAGTAAGCCATTTCTAGCGTGTGCCGCATAGCCACCACCAGTAACTGTACCATCTAAAAATACATTTTCTACTAAGCCACGGTTATGGCCTACTAATAAGCCAATAGCATCTGGCGTACCAGCATGACCAAAAGAAACATTGTAAATTGCAAGATTTCTGATTTCGGCATTAGCAGTTGTTCCGCCAAAAACAGAGGCTAACCAAGTTGTTGTATTAGTGGCATTAGAAGGGTGAGGAGATAAAGCAATACGCATATTGCTAATTGTGTGGCCTCTACCGTCCATAGTTCCGTCAAACGCAAAGTCACCATGGGCACCATTGTAACCAATAGAGTTAATAGGGTCATGACCTGCAAAGTCAAGGTCGTTAACTAAGAAAAAGTCGCCTGCAATTTCTCTATCGTAAATTTCGGTAAGTGCTACCCAATCAGCAATAGTAGCAATAGCACCTTGCGGTTGAATGCCTTCGAAGTATATTGTTGCCTCTCCATAAATCGTGCTATCGCCTTGTAAAGATGCCGTAACTGTAAATGTTTGAAGAGTTAGTGGAGCATCGTCATCTATAACAACATTTGCAATAAAGCTATCAGTAGCACTTGGCGTTACTTCTATATAATCCCTTGCTGGGTAAATACTCCAATTAAGCACTGCATCTGGTGCAAACAATTCTCCCGGCAGTGCACTTGCTGTTAGCGTAGTTTCGCTACCTATAAATAAAGTTAGAGTAGAAGGCGCCATGGCTACTGCCGTTGCCGCAGCAAAAACCTCAAAATGCAATTCGCTAAACTGACCTGGAGTTTGTACAGATGTCGCACGGATAACCGTTACGCCAAGCTCGTCATCTTCTACGCTTACAGTACCATTTGCAGCTACAGTTAAAGAGTCGCCGCTAACTACGCTCCAATTAACAGCTTGGTTCATATGCTCGCCTTGCGGATTAACAACAGCAGTTAGGTTAAAGTCTGTGGCATAATTCATTAGCCTAATAGGGTCTAATGCTGTGCCAACACCTACTCCCGTAGGAAACCCACTAATAACTACAGCACTTGCAGCTGGCAAGTTAACTGTAATAGTAGCAGTACCGTATACGCCCGGCGTATAGGTAGAAGTTGCGGTAATAACCGAAGTGCCGACACTCACTGCCGTTACAACGCCAGCATCTGTTATGGTAGCAACAGCCTCGTTAGCAGAGCTCCATGTAACAGCACTTCTGTCTGCACCGCCGCCTGCTGGCAAAACATTTGCCGCTAGCTGACGAGTAGCACCGCCTAAAATCATGGGAGTCGCTGCGTTAGCAATGTTAATTGACTCCACCGGATTAGCAGTTTCTGCTGGTGGGCAAGCGGCAAGCACAATGCCTGTCACCATGATAAGTGCAACAAAAATAGCCGTTGCGATTATCGAAATTTTTCTTTTTTTCACTTTAATGTGACCTCCAATTTTTTTTATTTATTTATTTATTTGTTGCACTTAATATCTATTGTACAACTATGACTATATATAGTATAACCATATTATCTTTATTTTGGCAAGTGTTTTATAATATTTTTTTTAATAGATTTATTTTTATATTTCTACCCCACCTTTTATCATTCCCTACACCTTATACAACCTAATTTCCCAAAAGGTTGAGTTTGTTGGGGTTGAGGTTATGGCTACAAATGAGGGCCAACTAAAACTTAATACTGTGCCATTGGGCATTGTTAGCATGGCACCAGAAAAGCTTATAGATTGACTAGGCACAATCGTATATACCATGCCAGGACTAACACTAGTGTTTATATACATAACTTTAATTTGATTACCTGTTAAATTACAACAACACACAGGCAAAGCTACCCAAGTACCACCACCGCCAGTCGAGCCTAATGCAAATAGAATTGGCGATTGTCTTGTGTTTGGGTAAGCGTCCAAGCAATAAAAGCTAACAGTAAAAACACTGCCGGCACCTACAGGTCGCCAAACATGTAATACATTTGCGTTGCTCCAACTAAAAACTAAGTGAGCATCAAGCCCAAACTCGAATCCAACGGTAGAATTAAAAATATTGTAGTGTATCCATTTATACCCCCCATTATTTGGCATGCTTGGGACGGTATAAACAACCTTAATAGTTCTGCCTTGCAGCTTAGTTAAGCTTATATCTAAATTTACACTGCTATAGCCATTTTGGCTAGTGGCACTAGCTAATGGCACAGGAGCAGGTGGTGGTATAAAATCCACCCCTATTACAACTGTTTGTGCAAAGGTTGTAAGGTTAGTCACTACTATTGTGTAAAAGTTATTGGTAGAAGCAAAGAATGTTATACGCCTACTAGTAAAGGTTACGGTTGAGTCTATTAGTTCGCCTAAAGGATTATAGATATTTAACCCCAACGCTCTGCCTTCTACACTCACTTCATAATACCCGCTAATTTCTACAGCCAAACTATACTCACTGCTAGAATCTACACCAATATGCGTACTCTTGCTATTTCGACCAAACCTTTCAAATATATATATAAAATAATATTCTTTAATTGTTATTCTTAAAGTGTTTAAATTCTGTGCGCTCGCACCCCTTAAAGACAAATAATATCTTCGCATAGACAAAGTACTAAAAGTAACAATTTGCCCATCAGAAACATAATGCGCAACGCCACCACTACAATTTATAATAGTCAAACTGCCACTACCTACAAGCCCCTCTAACTGCAACGCTAGCCCCGTATAAGGCCTACCAATAAAATATATGGGAATATTCATAGTAGCATTGCGTTCTATTTGTGTAGTAAATTGCTGCGTAGCAGGCCCCATCATAATAGGTGCTGGCCGTAGTCTATTCAGCATAGCAAAAGGTCTCCAATATGGACTATTACTAAAAGCCCTAAAGCTAGTCATAGGCACATAAATTCTTAGAATGTTACTAGCACCCGCAAAAGCTTCGCTACCAAGAGAAGGAACTTGCAAGTCGCTACTTTGCATGCGTACTGTCGCTAGTCGTTCACTACCGTTAAAAGCCAAAGCATCTATCCGTCTAACCGAATTGGGGATTGTTATCTCTGTAATGTTTGTCCACGCTAAAGACCTAAAGCCAATGTATCGTAGAGTGTTAGGTAGAGTAAGTGCATTAAAGCCACCATTAAAAACAAGAGCATCATCTGCAATGCCAATCGTGTTTTGCCTTACAGAATACACACCAGTTGGCATGCCTCTAGCCCCCACTAGCCAATTGCCAACATAAACTGGGGTGTTATTAGGGACTGCAAACCAAAACGGAGTATGGTCAAAAGCTTGTCTACCTATGCTTTCTAGGCTAGACGGCAAGATTATGTTATTAAGGCTTGTACCACTAAAAGTCTCATTGCCAATACGACTAAGACGACTACCAGGGGCAAAGTTAACAAAACTCAAGTTAGTATTAAAACTAAAAGCAAATTCGCCAATGTAGGTAACCCTATTTGGAATACTAACTGATTGTAGATTAGTATTAAAAAAAGTTAATTCTTTTATTTGATAAACCCCCAATGATAAGTTAACACTTTGCAAACTAGAACTCATAAACGCTCCAGCCCCAATATATGTTACCGTGTTTGGAATATATATTGAGATTATATTTGTGTTTGCAAAAGCTTGCGAAGCAATTCTAGTAACAGGGCGACCTCTAAAATGAGAAGGTATGCGAATATTAGATATATTAGTTCTACCTCTTGTAATGCCAGTGACCGTGACCTCGTCACCTAGTACAGTAAAATCTAAGTTATGAATGTCTAAACAATAGATGGTTAGATTAAGCGCAGAGATTACACTATGGATTCTGTTTGCAAGAGGGGCTGTTCGTATATGTTGATTATCTACCCTTCCCCAAAGCATTCCTATTAAATAATAGTTGCTATTTCTTGTCAAAAAAATAGGACTTCCACTGTCTCCCTGCTGTGCAAAAATATTCATTTCAATTTGCGGAAGCCAATAACGCCATGGCGCAAGCACTCCCTCTGTCCAACTTGGTGTTCTAATAGTGCCTTCTTGCCTGCCAGACCTTGCGCCAATCATAACAATATTATCTCCCGCACGCAGTTGTGACATTTGTGTACTTGTTGCTAATCTAATTCTATAATATGGTATTGTAACAGCTGCTGGCGTAGGGGTCCAATTATTTTGATTAGCAAACTTAATAAAAGAAGCATCTAATCCTGTTGAATCTGGTCCTACAACAGAACCTCTCTCATCAACGGACCTACCTATTCTATTCCAACCAGAATAAATATTGTAACTTAATGCAACATGAGCGTTTGTGAGTATGCCAAAGTCGCCTGTTCTGTTACAAATAACAGTTGGCCCAGCTGTACCTAAATTATGAAAAAATATTGGATTTCTTGATAGCTGTTGCCCAGCCCTTACAACATTACCACTAGATGTTTGTTCAATGCCAACAAATTGTTCTAGCTCATAATAAGCAAAATAATTGCTATCTGCTTGCTCCGCACTAAAAAGGTAGCTATAATCACAATAGCTTTGTGCTGGTGCTTGGCTTGTTGATGCCATTAAAATGCATGTAGCTGTTAAGGCTAATATGCACGATAAAATTGCGTATTTCATAATTAAAATTCTCCTAAAAGTTTTGTAGTTAGTTTTTTTATTCTATTATTGGTAATTCTATTATTGTGCCTATGTGTACAAATGGTCTGTCATTAGCAAAACTTTCGTAAAATCTTAATCTGCCTATATAAAACATAACCGCTGCTGAAATAGTTCTATTGTTAATTAAAACACAAAAATCATTAGGGTCTCTAGGTGTACATATCCAACAATTATCAATGCCAAAATCCTCTTTTCTACATTGATGTTCTACTGTGCAAATAATACATTCTACTAAAAAGTCCCTACTCCTAGACACAACTTCGTTATTTCTAAGTGTGCTGTTTCTTAGAGGAGGGGTCATTATTAAAACAGACCACCCGACATGTACAATTTGCTCTTGCCCTTGTGGCATTTGCCATTCTGGGATTATTATTCTTAAATTCCTACCACTGGTATTTTTAAAGGTAGCAGTTATTGTAACCGTATCGCCAAGCCTAGCGTACTCTCTATCGGCAGTCACAGAAAAGTAAAAAGAGTCTTCGCTCCATTCATAATCCGTTTCCCAATAGGTACACCCCGTGCCTATAAACACAGCAAAAAGCATAACAAAAGCCATAGCTATTGTAGCTAGCCATGTAATATGCTTTAAGGTATTAGTTTTTTTGTTAATGTTATTCATATGTGTTAATCTCCTTGTTTACATATATTTGTATTATAGAACTTCTAAGATAAAATTCTTCTAAGTGTCTATTGTTGATTATTTCTCTTTGGCTTTGATAGCCAGAACTCCACACAATTCTATTAAATAGCCCCACTGTACCGACATAAAGCGTTGCTTTAGCTTGCAACTCAAAAGCACGGTTATCGAATGCTTGAACTCTTTGTGTTCTATAAACAGTTGCACCGTGCCTAAATGTCGTATAAAAAAAAGGGGTAAGTATAGTTGCTACCGCTCTAAGACCATCTTGACAATTGACACTAATAGCATTTTCTAAATTACCAACACCGCCAAATGCACCAAAAAACATAATTGGCACATCGTGGCCACTATTATTTGTAAGCCTAGCGGTAACTTCTATTATGTCGCCAACAGACACATTAGTCCTATCTACGCTAATTTCTAATACAAAATCGCCATCACTAAATTCATGGCTACGCCAACCAGCACACCCCGTGCCTATAAACACAGCAAAAAGCATGGCAAAGGCTACCGCTACCACAGCCAGCCTTTTAACAAAAAATTGAGATTTATTTTCTTTAACCATATAAAAAATCCTCTTAAAATGTGTTCTCTTATTTAATTTTAATAAGGCATTCGCCCAACGCCAAAATGACTATGCTTAAATACTAGCAAATTTTATATAGTTTGTCAACATTTTAATACAAACTTTTTTTATCAAAAATTTTTGCTTGACTTTTTTTGTTTTTGCTGTTAGGGTTTTAATTATGCTAAAGTTTTTGACGGCGGGCGAAAGCCATGGCGAGGCTCTTGTTGGAATATTAGAGGGCTTGCCAGCTAACTTAAAAATTGATTTTGGTCTTGTAAATAGCGAATTAGCTAAAAGACAACAAGGCTACGGGCGTGGCGCTAGAATGCAGATTGAATGCGACAAGGCGCAATTTTTGGCTGGAGTAAGGGGCGGCGTTACAACGGGTGCGCCCATTGGCATTTTAATTGAAAATAAAGACTACAAAAACTGGCAAGATATTATTGGCGCTAATGCTACTAAGTTAAGCGAAAGAGTTTTAACCGCCGTAAGGCCTGGC
>Ga0209755_10004306_pt1 | contig 16961 bp, 13 predicted proteins | sample TergutCo191P1_FD_187301 | JGI IMG/M metagenome (GOLD analysis project Ga0209755, IMG submission 187301) | Cornitermes sp. P1 segment gut microbial communities from Petit-Saut dam, French Guiana - Co191P1 (SPAdes) (version 2) | ecosystem: Host-associated > Arthropoda: Insects > Digestive system... | reverse complement strand
GAGTTAAAGATAATAATACAGAGAAAAAGGGATTGTATCAAAACAGTCCTTTTTTTGGTAGTGTGCCGAGCATGGCATAAATCTAACCGGTGGAAGTCCGAAGTCCATTAGCGGTTAGCCCCTACTCGATCGTCTAACTTATATGAAACAGCTTTACACAACTGAATTTTATAAAACAGATGTTTGCTGTAAAATCAAAAATAGTGTATAATTGCCGTAGAATTATGCCACACTCCAAAGGAGAAAAATATATGAGTGGACTTGCAAATTCAATGATAATTGAAATCAAAGAAGTAGTAACAACGGCTAGATAAAATGTCGCAAGACAGATAAAAGCCGAGTTGCTAACTGCATATTGGAACGTAGGGCGAATTATTGTAGAGCATGAACAAGCAAACAAAGCCAGCGCCGAGTACGGAGCGCAGACGTTAAAAGACCTTGCAAGCTGAAAATACTTATTAGGTGCTAGTCCTCATATACACAAGATAATGAAAGTCTACACTCTTTGGGGCAGGTATTTTTGTAAACTCAACAAACCCCAATTTTTCATAAACTCTAATAGCAGATGTATTACTATCGGCTACCTCTAATAAATAATCGTTTTTTTGCTTATCGTCCATAATATGTGTAATCAATTTACTTGCAACACCTTTTCCCCGATGCTCTGGCGAGGTTGCAACAAACTCAATTACACCCGTTGTATCAAGTATTTCAAAGGGATAATGGTGATTCACCATAAATTTGTTAAGTGCCCAAAAAGCGATGCGCCCTCTGATAAACCCCAGTTTCTGGATTAAGTCCTTTTTACTCAATAGAATTGGTGCTTTTCCATTTGTGCAAGCGGCAATTCCAAGTATACTTTCGCTTTCTACGGCAAGATAAAATTTATCTAGGCAAAATGAATGAGCCAATGCATCAGCCAACTTGTCCTTATCACTTGAAATTGCTTTTAACCCATGATTATAAAAACCTTCTGCGAATATTTTACCCATTTGTGGGCGTGGGTCAAATAGGTAGTTACTTGCTTTCAAAAATTCCATAAGATTATTCCTTCTTTCTTGTAGAGAAGTTATGAACACTCTAAGGATAAGAATAAATCCTTTAGAAATGCTTTACAAGCACTATTTTCGGAAAATGTGGGACAGGGTGGGACAGGGGGACGGTTCTTGTGTCCCATTTTAGGCTTAAACTTTCGATTATGGGACACAAGAACCGTCCCCCTGTCACACCCCTGTCCCATGCACGACTGAATTTTATTGACATTACAAGGATTTTCATATAAAATTTCTAACCATGTGGGATATAAATATTCCGAACCATGGGAGGAAGTTATGCTTAATAATACAGAAAAGACGATGGACAAAATCACCGCGCTATGTAAAGGGCGGGGATTTGTTTTTGCGGGTAGTGAAATTTATGGAGGGCTTGCCAATTCTTGGGACTATGGTCCGCTTGGTGTTGAACTTAAAAATAATGTCAAAAAGGCGTGGTGGCAAAAATTTGTTCAGGAAAATCCATACAACGTAGGGCAAGATTCTGCCATACTCATGAACCCGAAAGTTTGGGAAGCCTCTGGGCATGTTGCCACGTTTAACGACCCGCTTATAGACTGCAAGGGTTGCAAAATGCGTCATCGTGCAGATAAGCTCGTCGAAGAATGGAACTTTGATAACGGCGTTACAGATGTAATTGTCGAATCAATGGACGATGAAACTCTCATGGGATATATTAGAGAAAAAGGTGTAATTTGCCCACATTGTGAAAAGTCTGACTTTACGGACATTAGAAAATTCAATCTTATGTTCAAAACATTTCAAGGTGTAAATGAAGACACTGCGGCGCAGATTTACCTTAGACCAGAAACTGCACAGGGTATTTTTGTGCAGTTTAAAAATGTGCAAAGAACCACACGCCGTAAAATTCCTTTCGGTATCTGCCAGATTGGAAAATCATTTAGAAATGAAATTACACCAGGCAACTTCATTTTCCGCACGAGAGAATTTGAACAACTTGAATTGGAATTTTTCTGCAAGCCCGGAACGGATTTGGAGTGGTTTGACTACTGGAGAACCTTCTGTAAAGACTGGCTTCTTTCATTAGGTATGCGGGAAGATAGCATTAAGCTAAGAGACCATGAAGAAGAGGAACTATCCCACTACTCAAATGCGACAACGGACTTTGAATTTTTATTCCCCTTCGGATGGGGAGAACTCTGGGGTGTTGCAGACCGGACAGACTTTGACCTTAAAGCGCACCAAACTCATTCAGGCGAAAACATGGAATATTTTGACCAAGAGACGGGGGAGAAGTATATACCATATGTAATAGAACCATCGTTGGGTGTTGACCGTATGCTTCTGGCATTTTTAATTGATGCTTATGATGAAGAAATTGTTGATGCGGAGAAAAATGATGTTCGTGTTGTACTGCATTTGCACCCGGCACTAGCACCGTATAAATGTGCAGTTTTGCCACTTTCAAAAAAACTTACACCGGGGGCAGAAGAGGTGTATAAAAATCTCAGTAAAAAATTCATGACAGATTTTGATGAGAGTGGCTCAATAGGCAAAAGATATAGACGACAGGATGAAATAGGCACACCATATTGCATAACATATGATTTTGATTCTGAAGATGATATAAGTGTCACAGTACGTGACAGGGATACGATGGAGCAGGAACGCATTGCCATCTGTGACCTTGAGGCGTACTTGACGAAAAAAATGGCTTTTTAGGAGTGAGAATATGGATTTAGCAAAAGAAACACGCGACCTTAGAGTTGCAGCGGAGAGCATTCGGTTAGTAACTCTTCAGACACTAGGGCATATCGGCTTTGGTCATGTTGGCGGAGCGATGTCTATAGTTGAAACACTAGCAACACTTTACAGCGGGGAACTTGCTTGTGACCCGCAAAATCCGACGTGGAAGCAGAGAGACAGACTGGTTATGTCAAAGGGCCATGCGGGACCTGCATTGTATGCGACACTGAGCCTGCAAGGTTTTTTCCCGAAAGAAATGCTGCTTGAACTTAATCAAGGTGGAGGAAGATTGCCGAGCCACTGTGACATGAACAAGACAATAGGTATAGACATGACAACAGGCTCGTTGGGTCAAGGGATGTCTACTGCAATTGGTATCGCTTTGGGTACAAGGCTTAATAATGAAAAAAACTTCACATACTTGATCATGGGTGATGGTGAGTGCAATGAGGGTCAGGTTTGGGAAGGCGCAATGTTTGCCAAAAATTTTGATCTTGGTGGCCTGATTGCATTTGTCGACTGGAACAAACAGCAACTTGACGGCTATACGAAGGACATCATTGATATGGGAGATATTGAAGAGAAATTCAAAGCTTTTGGCTGGCACACTCAAACAGTTGACGGGCATAATCCGGGTATAATAAAGTCTGCGATTATCGAGGCAAAAGCGGTTAGTGATACGCCAAGCGTGATAATTCTTGATACAATAAAAGGATATGGATGTAATTTTGCTGAAGGTGTTGAAGCAAATCACCACATGAATTTTACGAAAGAACAGATGGATGGTGCGATTGAAAGTCAAGTAAGAAGGCTCGAAGAAGCACGTGCTGACGCGAGTGAAGGGGAGGGGAACTAATTATGTTTAATATACTTGATAATTTTGAAAAGACCCCTCGCATGATGCGTGAAATTTATTGTGATACTCTGATGAATCTAGCTGAGGGGAATAAAAATATTGTTGTACTTGATGCAGATCTAGTAAGCTCATCGGGCATGAAGCCGTTTTTCAAGGCGTTTCCTGACAGAGCTATCCAATGTGGAGTTGCTGAGGCAAATATGATTGGGATTGCAGCAGGGTTATCGTCAATGGGTAAGATTCCATTTGCGCACTCCTTTGGATGTTTTGCTTCTCGCAGAGTTTGCGATCAGATCATGATATCGGCATCATATGCAAAGCAAAATGTCAGAATCGTAGGTTCTGACCCCGGTGTGACAGCTGCATATAATGGCGGAACGCACATGCCATTTGAAGATATGGGAGTGTTGCGTTCAATTCCTGAAATACACCTAATTGAGCCGACAGATCCTGTAATGCTTGCCGATATTGTAAAGCAACTGGCAGATCTATACGGCGTATACTACATACGTATGGCAAGAAAGAATGTCATAGGCATATACAAAGAGGGTTCAACCTTTGAGATAGGTCGTGGTAACTTGCTAAAAGACGGCAAAGATGTTTCTATAATAGCAAGCGGAATTATGGTTGCGGAAGCACTTAAAGCCGCAGAGGCTCTAAAATCCGAAGGAATTTCGTCTAGAGTTGTAGATATGTTTACATGGAAGCCAATTGATGCAAAGCTAGTTTCGGACTGTGCGGTGAGTACAGGCGCGATAGTGACAGCAGAAAACCATAATGTAGTCGGTGGGCTTGGTTCTGCTGTAGCCGAAGCCGCAGCTTTGTCACATCCAGTACCTATTGAGATGGTTGGTATTAAAGATAGGTTTGGGCAGGTTGGTACGGAAGATTTTCTCAGAAAGGAATACAACCTGACGGTAGAGGCTATTGTCGAAGCGGCAAAACGTGCCGTGGCAAGGAAGTAGTAAGCTGATCAACAATTCCATAAAAATGTCAAATGCCTGTGAAAACAGGCATTTGCTGATTAAATAACATGCTGTTGTGCATGTAAATATGACGTGTTGTGTCACATTTACTCTGCTATACTTGGAACGCAGAGGGCGACTTAAAAATAAGGAGTGAGATAATGCTCGAGATTCCAGAAGCTCAAACTATTGCACGGCAATTAAAAGAAGCTGTTTATGGTAAAATCATTTTCAAGGTGACTGCGGCTGAATCCCCTCATGGTTTTGCATGGTATACGGGGGAGCCTGCTGATTATTGTGAAATGCTTGAGGGTAAAAAAATAACAGGCACAGCCGCTTATGGTGGACGACCTGAAATGTGGGCAGAAGATATGCGTTTATCCTTTGCCGATGGCGTGAATGTGCGATATTTTGATGCAGATGCAAAACTGCCTGTGAAACACCAACTACTTTTGACTTTTGAGGGTGGTGATTCCATTTGTTGCACCGTGCAAATGTATGGTGGAATGTTTGCTTTCCGTGATGGAACGAATGATGATTTTTACTACATAGTTGCAAAGGAAAAGCCAACGCCATTATCAGAGGAATTTAACGAGTTGTATTTTGATTCACTTCTTGCTGACAATGTTAAAGGGAAATTAACCGCAAAGGCTTTTCTTGCAACGGAGCAACGCATTCCGGGTCTGGGAAATGGTGTGCTCCAAGATATTTTATGGAATGCGAAAATACACCCTAAGCGTAAAGTGTCTGAATTATCGGATAAAGAAATACAAACACTATTCGTTACTGTAAAAGCTTTGATTCTCGAAATGACCGAAAAAGGTGGACGCAATACAGAGAAGGATCTTTTTGGAAACACCGGCGGATATATGGCAATAATGAGCAGAATAAACGAGGGCATGCCATGCCCTGCTTGCGGAGATATAATAAAGAGTATGGCATATATGGGCGGTAAAGTCTATGTTTGTGAAGGGTGTCAGATCATATAAACTTAGCCTAATTACAAGCACAAAAATGACCAAAAGTGAAAAAGCTCAAAATGAGCTTTTTCACTTTCTGAGCTTTGGGATCATTTTGATCCCAAAGCTCTTTTTCCAACAATACTACAGTCAAAACTACATTGTATCAATAAATTTTTGCAGCCTTTCAAGAGCCTTTTTTAGATTATCCATTGAGTAGGCATATGAAATCCTTACATGTCCCTCGCCTGAATCTCCGAAGGCTGTTCCGGGTACGATGGCAAGATGATGCTCGTACAGAAGCCGCTCGCAAAACTCTTCTGAGGTTAGGCCGAATTTCTTTATTGACGGGAATAGGTAGAAAGCTCCTTTTGCTTCAAAACAATCTATGCCCATCTCCTTGAATCTGGATAATAAGAACATGCGGCGCTCATCGTATTGTTTGCGCATAGCATTTACACTTTCCTCGCCGTTTTGAAGAGCTTCAAGACCGGCGTATTGGGCGATGGTAGGAGCACACATGAGGACATATTGGTGAATCTTTCTCATTGCCGCTATCAAGTCAGCAGGACCACAAGCAAAGCCGAGGCGCCAACCCGTCATGGCAAAAGACTTTGAAAAACCATTAATCACAATGGTTTTTTCAGCCATTCCGGGAAGAGAGGCAATACTCACATGAGGAGTATCACCATAAGTAAGCTCAGAATAAATTTCATCGCTTATAACAACAAGGTCGCGATCGCGCAGAACATCTGCAATTTGCTCAAGCTCTCGCCTACCTAGGATTGCACCCGTGGGGTTACATGGATAGGCAAGCATGACGGCTTTTGTCTTTGGTGTAAGATGTGCTTTTATATCCTCAGCGGTTACGCGAAAGTCATTTTCAGCACGTGTGGGAATTGTAATGGGCACACCGCCGGCCATCAGCACACATGGCTTATAGGCGACAAAGCAAGGTTCAATGATCAAAACTTCATCACCCGGGTTAATAAGCGCGCGCATTGAAATATCAATGTCTTCGCTGGCACCAACGGTCACCAGCACCTGAGTTTCAGGGTCATAGCTTAGTCCGTATTTTTTCATGTACTTACTAATTTCTGTGCGAAGCTCAATCAGTCCCGAGTTGGAGGTATACATTGTGCGCCCTTGTTCCAGCGAAACAATGGCCTTGTCACATATGTGCTTGGGTGTGATGAAATCGGGCTCACCTACTCCCAGAGAGACCACGTCGTCCATCATGGCGGCAACGTCAAAAAATTTCCTAATTCCTGATGGCGGTAAATCACGTATTGTTTTTGCAATAAACTCCTTCATGCGCGTCATCCTTTCTTAACTGAGCAGTACCAGCTAATAGTAAATCAATATCAGCGCCAAGTCAATAAAGAGTTTTCCTATTACGGGCGATTGGATATACCCTAATAGCATAAGAAAAAATTATGCTTTCAATCTGACGGATTTGTGTTATAATTTACGGGTATGTATACAACATGATGAACAAAGTGAAAACATTATCGGAGGGTGCACCATGGACAAAGGAACATTTTACATTACAACGCCAATCTACTACCCGTCAAGCAAACTTCACATCGGGCATACATATTGCACGGTAGCGACTGATGCAATGGCGAGGTACAAGAGAATGCGAGGCTATGATGTAATGTTTCTTACAGGTACCGATGAGCATGGCATGAAAATAGAAGAAAGTGCCAAAACCGCAGGTGTGACACCCAAGGAATTTGTGGACAATATCGTCTGCGGAGAAAATGGAATTCTAGATCTGTGGAAGCTGATGAACATTTCATACGATCGCTTTATACGAACCACAGATGATTATCATATTCAGTCCATAAAGCTCATATTCAAAAAAATGTATGAAAACGGTGATATCTACAAAGATGCGTATAGGGGCTCGTACTGCACCCCTTGTGAATCATTTTGGACTGCAAGCCAGCTAAAAGACGGTAACTGCCCCGACTGTGGACGCGAAGTGAAGTATGCCGAAGAAGAAGCTTACTTTTTCCGTCAATCTAAATACGCACAAAAGATAATGGATTTGTATGCAGATGATCCTGATTTTCTTCAGCCACAGTCTCGTATGAACGAAATGCTTAATAATTTTCTAAAGCCGGGCCTTGAAGATGTCTGTGTTTCCCGTACGACATTTAAGTGGGGTATTCCTGTCGACTTTGACCCAGGACATGTTGTTTACGTGTGGGTTGATGCATTAAGCAACTACATTACGGCGCTTGGATATGGTAATAATAAATTTAGTGACTTTGACAAATACTGGCCCTGTGATGTGCATTTTGTGGGTAAGGAAATAGTTCGATTTCACTCCATACTATGGCCTGCTATGCTCATGTCTTTGGGACTTGAGCTTCCTAAGCGTGTATACGGCCACGGGTGGCTTCTCTTCGGAGGGGACAAAATGAGTAAGTCAAAAGGCAATGTCATAGACCCGATCGTACTTGCCGAGCGTTACAGTGTAGATGCACTCCGATTTTTTCTGCTTAGAGAGTTTCAATTTGGCTCTGACGGAAACTTTTCAAATGAGTTGTTAATTTCACGTATCAATACCGATCTTGCAAATGACATCGGCAATCTTGTTTCAAGAACAGTTTCCATGGTCATAAAATATTTTGAGGGAACCTTGCCAGAAGAGCAAGATAGTAGTGTTGAGGATAATGAGCTTGTCGAAATGGCAAATTCACTTCATAAAGTCTACGAATCAAACATGGAAAAATATGCATTCCAAAACGCAATTGTTGAAGTGTTAAATGTAACATCTCGTGCGAATAAATACATTGACGAAACAACGCCTTGGATTTTGGCCAAGGAAGACGATAAAAAGCCGCGGTTGGCAGCTGTTATGTACAATCTTTTAGAAGCGATTCGTATTTGCACAGTTTTACTGCAGCCTATGATACCCGATGCCTGTGAAAAGATTTTTTCGCAAATTGGAGCAACAACAGAACTTACAACATATGAAAGCGCAACAGCTTTTGGTGGACTGCCAAAAACAGTTACCGTGAGTAAAGGGGAAATTATTTTCCCAAGATTAGACCTTGCAAAAGAACTGGAGGAACTTGCAGAAGCGTAAGCTTAGCAGTTAAATTAATCTAGCGTATAGCGCTAGTCAAAAGGGGGATATGTTGTGACGGTACTCATGTCGATTTTTCTCGGACTTGTTCAAGGAATCGCTGAATTTATTCCGGTTTCAAGTTCAGGGCATTTGTCCATACTGCAAAACTTGCTAAGTCTGGACTACTACGATGAGAGTCATCTGCTGTTCGATGTGCTTTTGCACCTTGCAACGCTTATCTCAATATGTGTAGTGTACAGAAAAGAGCTCGTTGAAATGCTGTCTTCCGCCAAGGACTATCTGCGTGCAAGAGGAGATAGCGCGGCTGGTGAACCCGTAATTTTAAAGCCACAGGCTAGAACTCTCTTATTTATATTGATAGGTACACTCCCAATGTTCATTGCACTAATATTTTCAAGTAGCATTGCACGTCTATTCTTTAACACAGCGTTTGTAGGGTTTGCTCTTCTTATTACAGGTGGTTTGTTGTTTGTATCAGATAAATATATTACAAGAGGAAACAAAACCGAAAAAAATATTCAGCTTTCTGATGCCGTAATTGTTGGACTGGCCCAAGCTGCTGCGACACTACCGGGTCTCTCTCGCTCCGGGACCACGATTTCAGTTGGACTTGCAAGAGGATTTAGCGGTAGCTTTGCAGTTAGGTTTTCTCTGTTCTTGTCGATACCCGCCGTACTGGGAGCCACTATAGTTTCGTTAGTAAGAGTTATTATAAACGGTGCAGATTTTTCGTTGTTCCCTGTATATCTAGTTGGATTTGTCGTTGCGGCGGCAGTCGGTTTCTTTGCGATACAGATACTCAGACGTATTATGTCTAAGGCTGGATTTGGAAAAATAGCATTTTACTGTTGGGGCTTGGGTATCCTGACAATTTTACTTACTCTCATACTGTAGGAGGAGAAATGGCACAGTCAAACCGCGGGAAATCTCCATCATCAAGTAAGCGGAACTCGCCAAGCAACGCGAACACGAAAAGCGCCGGAAACAAATCTGTGCGCAATGATCAAAACTCCGCGAAGATCCCGCGCCGGCGAGAGATAATGGCCGCTGTGTGTTTCATTCTGGCGGCTTTTACATTTATTGCATATTTTAACGCCGATGGTGCATTTATTGGCTTATTCACAGGTCTTGTAAGAGGGCTTGTCGGTCATGGCTTTTTTTATTTGGCACCGGCGCTGCTTCTTTGCGCTGTGGTGCTAACATTTCACAGAGGGCGGCCAGTTGCGTTTAGAGTCTGCTGTACATTGCTTTTATGCGTTTTGGCAGGTGCTTTGGCGCATTTATTTACAAGGGGTACCGGGCACGAATTTGAGATATCATTTACAAAAATTCCGGTATTGTGGGCAAGTGGACTTGAGATGCAGTCAGGAGGGGTAATAAGCGGCGGTATAGCTGAACTTTTCGGATGGCTCTTCGGTTCAATTGGGTCAACAGTATTATTAATTATAGCTACAATTGCACTATTACTAGTTGCTATAAATCGGTCTATTGTCGGTATTATTGATGCAATAAAAAACAGGCCGAGAACGCAGTATGAATATGAGCCGGAGGTTGAAACGGCTGCTGCGCCGATGTCTGATGTGCGCCAAAGGCAAGTACTAAAACGGGAACCGCTTTCGTCTAAAAGAAAAAGAGCCATAGACATTCCGATTGATGAAGTAGGCGGGGAGCAGTCGCAGGACCTTTTTGATAAGAATAAGAGAGAAGCTCTGTTTAAAAGTGGTTCAAAAGTGAAAGCACCTGATCAAGTGGTTGCGGAATATATGCCTATGAAAGACGCTGCTGAAGAGTCAAAGAACTTGTCTGGTGAACAAACGAAGCAAATGGAAGACATACCTCTTGATATACCCTTTATGGAAAGCAAACGCAGACGAAACCGAAAAAGCAGCATAAATATAGATTTAGATCCGGAGCCTCAAGAAGCTGACAACCATATGCCAGTAGAAAATAATATCACAGCTGTGGCTGATGAACCGACTGCAGCAAGAAAAGATGAAGATAAGAAATCTGTAGTATCAAACAAGCGAAGTGAAGCAAAGGCGTCGGAGCTGTTTGAACCGGTGGAATTAGACCCTGACGCAACCTACAAATTCCCGCCGTTGGATTTACTTGCACAAGGTACAAAATCAAAAAACACGGGCGGAGACGAAGTTCGGCAAAATTCACAGAGACTTGAAACAGCATTTCAAAGTTTCGGAGTGAATGTTACTATTTCAAATGCCACTAGAGGTCCGGCTGTCACAAGATATGAGGCGGCACTTGAAGCAGGGGTAAAGCTTAGTAAGCTTACAAATCTTGCGGACGATATAGCGCTATCGTTGGGAACAAGTGGTGTACGTATAGCGGCTATGCCAAATATGATATCTACTGTGGGTATTGAAGTACCAAATAAAAGCATTAGCACAGTATATCTGCGAGATATCATTGAATCCAGAGAATTCACAAGTGCTAAGTCAAAGCTCACATTTGCAATCGGCACGAATATTTCAGGTGAATCTATTGTGGGAAATGTGGGTAAAATGCCGCATATGCTTGTAGCTGGAACAACCGGATCTGGTAAATCAGTTTGCCTAAACTCAATTATTTTAAGCATTCTCTACAAGGCATCTCCAGAGGATGTGCGATTTATTATGATTGATCCAAAGATGGTAGAATTTAAGATATATAATGATATCCCACATCTTCTTGTTCCTGTTGTCACCGATGTCAAAAAAGCATCTGGAGCGCTGCAATGGGCAGTGTTTGAAATGACTAAAAGGTACAAATTATTCTCAGAAACCAATGCGAGAGACCTTGCAGGTTATAATGAAATTGCAAAGGAATCTGAGGATAGAGAAGTGTTGCCGCAAATAGTAATAATCATAGATGAGCTTGCCGACTTGATGATGACCGCGGCGAAAGAAGTCGAGGAGTCTGTTTGCAGAGTGGCGCAGATGGGAAGAGCGTCTGGAATGCACCTTATAATTGCTACCCAGAGTCCGCGCGCTGACGTCATAACGGGCCTTATGAAAGCAAACATTCCATCACGCATCTCATTTAAGGTTTCAAGCGCACTTGAATCACGCATAATTCTTGATGCAGGAGGTAATGCAGATAAACTTGTTGGAAATGGAGACATGCTGTTCGCGCCGATAGGGTCAGATAAACCAATGCGTGTTCAAGGAACGTGGGTATCTGATAAAGAACGTGAAAAGGTTGTTGACTTTGTTAAGCAAAGCGGAGAAACACATTACTCAGAGGAAGTCATGGGCGAAATCGATAAAGCTGCTGAAGATAAGTCGTTAGGGGACAAAACACCAAAAGAGGATGCGGGAGCAAGTGATCATGATGAGCTTCTGCCCCAAGCAGTAGACGTAATATTTGAAACAGGCCAAGCATCTGTATCCATGCTTCAACGCAGGTTAAAACTCGGATATTCCCGTGCCGCCAGAATAGTTGACCAGATGGAACAGATGGGAGTTGTTGGGCCATTTGAAGGATCAAAACCAAGAGCGGTTCTTGTAACAAAAGACCAGTGGAGACAAATGCAATATGTGAGCGGGACCGCTCCCGAAGACAAACCTACAGCAATGAACGCAATGCCGCTTATCGTGCCGTCTAATAATGAGGGAATAGAATAATCTTTGCGGTGGTGCAAAGGATTATGTTATGATAGTATCCAGTATGTAAAAGATTTGAGAGTGAGGTATGAATAAAATGAAACTCAGCACCAAAAAAATTGTAGCAATACTACTGACAGCAGCAATAATGACTTCGCTTTTCATTACAGTGCCTGTTGGCGCAGTGATGGAAGTGCCGTACGAGATTTTGCAAAGCCATACAGCGACAAACTTGCAATTAGGAGAAAATGGAGTAAATCCTGCTACACCAAATGGGATTACAGTCAATGCTCAGCCAACAACAGGAGGGACTGCGGTGTCATCACCTACGGAATCACCGCCGGGTGAATTTGTCTATCTGAGTGCAAATCCAGCCGCTGGGTATACGTTTTTGCGTTGGGAGACTTATCCGGCGGGATTGGTTATTTTTGATAGTGCGAACGAAATACAAACAAGATTTACGATGCCACATACGGCGGTGACGATTGTTGCGGTATTTCAACCAGGAACAGGCAGGAATTTGGTTGTCAATGTAGGTCCTACCAGCGGATCAGGCGCAGCCGGTGGTAGAGCTGGGGCAGGCAGAGATGCAGCTGCGGCCACTGCTGCGGCTAATGCTGCGGCAGCAAATAGTGGCGGAAGGCTGGATAACGCCATTGCGGTGTCACATATTCATGCCATTGCTGCAGCGGGTCAAACATTTTCACGGTGGGTGAATGTTGCAGGTGGCGGTACGATTGCAAATCCGGCTTCACCGACAACAACTTTTACCCTGCCAGGCACCGGTACAGGTGATATTACCATTCGAGCCGAATTTGGGCCAACCCGCACAGTTACGATACAAAGAAATAATAATGCTTGGGGTACAGCAACGGCCGATCAAACTTCAAGCGCTCAACATAGACGTGTCGCCTTGACGGCGTCACCTGCATCCGGATTTTCATTTCTCCATTGGGAAATTGTAGGTACTCCGCCGACCGGGTTTAATAATGACAGCATAGCAAATAGGACATCTGCAACGAATGCTTATTTTACAATGCCTAATGCAAATGTGACAATAAGGGCGGTATTTCAGGCAGGTAATCAAGGTGTTACGGTTACTACAAATAATATAACGGGTGCAAACGCCACCGCCAGCGCACCGAACGTATCACAAGGTACATCGATTGTTGTCACAGCAAACCAAACAGTAACTCTTTCTGCGACACCGCCAAGCGGGCATGCACTTGCAAATTGGGAAGTCATAGGTACTCCGCCGTCCGGATTTTCTAATGCAAGCTTTGCAAATAGATTTGAACAATCAACGACTTTTACAATGCCAACGGGGTCGGTGCAAATAAGAGCGAATTTTGCGTCAGGTAATCGCGTTCAAGTTCAAACAAACAATGCGGCTCTAGGTACTGCCGTTCAGAGCACCGGGGCGGCAACAAATGGAACCAACGTGACAATTACGGCTACCCCAACATCTGGCAACCGTTTTGTAAGATGGGAAGCTGTTACTCCGTCAACTATTAGCTTTGCAAATCCTGACAATGCAACAACCACATTTACTATGCCGAACTCGGCGGTAACAGTCAGGGCTGTTTTTGAATCAGGCTCTCAAACTATACCAGCAGGGGGAGGCGTCACTGTTAACTACACAATATCAGGTGGCAATGTGACCCTTCAATTACCTACTTCTAAAGTTAACGAAATAATAAATGCCACTGCTTCGGGAGGCGTTGCGTCACTGAATATGAGTGGCGTATCTGCCGCAGTTTCCGCAACATTTCCAAGAGAAGCACTCACGCAACTTGCAAACGCTAACCGTGGCCTGGAGCTAAGATTCCCCGGAGGAACGGTAAGTTTTAATCGTGATGCAGCAAGTTCTGTTGCTTTGGCAGCAAGTGCGGCTATAACCGTTTCAATAAACACTGTAGCCCATGGCTCACTAAATTCAGCACAAAGAGATGTTACAACGGTTAATGACAGGATATTCAGAGTTTCTATTACTTCCGCGGGCCAGACGATTAGTAGCATTGGTGGCTTGGTGAGCGTAACGGTAACATATACTGGTGCACTTCCGGTTGCAGCTTGGAGTCTTACAGATGGCGGAATTCTTGAGCCTATTTCTGTAAGTCACAATGCTACTGCCAGAACAGTCACACTTTCTTCGGATAGACTGGCATTGTTTGTGGTTGGACAGGAACGTGGCACAGTAGTGTCAACGGATAATCCTTTTGATGATGTTCGTGAGGGACAGTGGTTTTTCGATAATGTAATGTTTGTACATGGAGCAGGACTAATGGGTGGCACAAGTACAAACCCGCCGCTGTTTAGCCCGAATATGAATTTGAATCGTGCAATGATTGTTACAATTTTACACAGACAAGAAGGAGAGCCAACGCCAACAGGTGTGAATCCGTTTTCTGATGTTCCATCGGGTCAATGGTTTACAGATGCTGTTATATGGGCGGCTGAAAACGACATAGTCGCGGGCTATGCGGGCAGATTTAATCCTCTTGCGAATATAACCAGACAGGACTTGGCGGTTATTCTCATGCGTTATGCGGATTTTAGGGGACTGTCGCTACCTAATGTTAACAGTTACACTGGATTTAATGATTCTAATAGGATATCGGGCTACGCTGTAGAAGCGGTGCACCGCAGCGTTGAAGCAGGTATTATCACAGGAAGGGCAGGCAATATTTTCGCTCCGCTAGATAATTCCACCCGTGCAGAAGCAGCAGCAATGCTGCACAGATTCTTTACTGCCGGATAAGTTGTATCCAAAAATGGAACGGGGCTGTATCAACACAGCCCCGTAAAATTTACAGTTTATAAATGAAAGCAAAATAAAGAAAATAGTAATTATACAAGGAGTCTGAGACTATGGCAAAGTACGAACGTAATCTAAGAGGCAGTTTTGACTCACTACTACAAACTCTGGACAGTGAGATTTTGGGTCGCAGCATTTCTGCGTCATTTCAAGGAGGTAGTGACATTACAATGGGCAACGTGCGCTGTGCAGTGAGAGTTTATGAGCGCTACAGCTTTGTGGGAAGCAATCGCCTGGCGGCAAATATAACACTGTTGGGTGATGGTGATAACCTGTGTCTTACCGTCATTTCCTCGGGAGGCAGTCAAGCAATGTTCTTTAAAATCAATACACTTGGTGAAAGTGCATTTACGGACAAAATCATAAAAATTGTAGAGCAGTGGGAGCGGACATCATAAGTTGATTATGTGGGACAGCAGAACCGTCCCCGTGTCCCTTCTAGGGCAAGCCGTGCTCTTTTAAAATCAATACACTTGGTAGTTGACTTGCGCCTATTAAGAAGGGATAATCGAGATACAACGGAGGTGAAGCATTATGAGTTGTGTAGTTAAGCTTATTTGGAGTGAAGATGAAAAATTCTGGTACTCAAAATCCATGTGTGATAAATTTGGGCTGACGCTTGAATCCGGCTCTCTTGATGTATTAATAGAGAGAGTTAAGCTTGCTGTGCCGGAATTGCTTGAAGTAGCAGGCTATTTCGGGGATATAGACTTGTCATTTGAAATTGAACGTCACGACAAGGTTGTAGCGGTGGCATCATAGATGGCAGATTACACAAGGCAGGTTAAAAAGCTGCTTAAAGCAAATGGTTGATATTTTGTTCGGCAAGGTAAGGGTGACCATGAGATTTGGTTTAGCCCAATTAAAAGCAGACCATTTACTGTTGATGGTACATTAAAAAAGCGTACAAGTGCGAATGAAACTCTTAAAGATGCAGGCGTAAATCAAAAGATTTGATTTTAATAAAAGTAACACAGAGGGCTGTTGAAATTTACGGGCGGCAGACTGCCACCGACTTTAATAGCCCTCTCTGAATTATGAAATAGATTACAAGCTCGACTCAACCTTATGAAAGATAGTAGGAAGTTATGCCGGAATATTGGGATATATTAGACGAAAACCGTAATAAAACAGGAAGACTTCATAAGCGAGGTCAAATACAGTCCCTTGATAAACCAATTATGAAAGCCGGTGACTTTCACCTTGTTGTGCATGTTTGGATTCTAAATGACAGGGGAGAGTTTTTAATATCTAAGCGAACTCCCAATAAGCCTTTTCCTAATATGTGGGAATGTACAGGCGGCAGTGTAATTGCAGGCGATGACAGCTTAACTACAGCACTCAAGGAAGCTAAAGAGGAACTTGGGATATCTCTTTGTAAGGAAAACGGAGAATTATTTAAGAGTTATAGAGGTGTGGAAGAAAACGGTAGCGGTTATTTCGTTGATGTGTGGATTTTTCGACAAACAGTGAACCTTGCAGACATAATTTTCCAAGAAGACGAAACCTGTGATGCAAGACTCGTAACAAAAGAAGATATAAACAAGTTGATTGACGAAGGAAGCTTTGTTAGCAGATATATTTTTCCGTATTTGGATGAACTATTTGATATAATATGAGTATAAGGATGTCAGTACTATGGCAAGCTGTGAACGTAACCTGAGAGGGAGGGTACAGGCCAAATATATAACATACTACCTAATCACGAATTCAAAATAGACATTATCGTCATACTGAGCTCCCACAACTGCGTCGTGGATTGATCTATCCGATGTTGCAGCCAGAGCGATAAATCCGCCGTATGTCGCTCTATATAGCCCCGGACCCAGCGTTTCAGGGGTTACTATTGACAGGCTAACGGTTTTCTCCTCTCCTGCTGGAATGTCAAATATTTCTATGTAA
>Ga0209755_10004305_pt1 | contig 16964 bp, 12 predicted proteins | sample TergutCo191P1_FD_187301 | JGI IMG/M metagenome (GOLD analysis project Ga0209755, IMG submission 187301) | Cornitermes sp. P1 segment gut microbial communities from Petit-Saut dam, French Guiana - Co191P1 (SPAdes) (version 2) | ecosystem: Host-associated > Arthropoda: Insects > Digestive system... | reverse complement strand
GTAGAGAAGACGGCATGGTTGAATATGTCGAACAGGAAGTAGATCAGTTTACCTATAACGGTTTCGAAGTCGTGCGTAGAGAGATGTTTTCAAAGATACATTGTCCTGCGGTTACGTTTTCCAGTGGCAAAATTTATTTTAACATGAAAGCCATCAAAAAACTCAACGAGTGCAGTCACATTCAGTTTTTGATAAATCAAGAAAGAAAGGAAATAATTGCAAAACCGTGCGATGAGGACGAGAAAGATTCTCAACAATGGAGCAGAATAAATAAGCATGGGAAACTTGTGCATAGACACATTTCTGGCAAAGTGTTTACTGGACATCTTTTTGCACTCATGAACTGGGATCTCAGAGGCACTTATAAATGCTTGGGTACGCTGATAAGAAGCAAACGCACTGACGAGACGCTGTTTGTGTTTGAACTTAGCGAGGCAGAATCTTATGTGCGACTTCATGCTCCAACCGAAGACAATCCTAATCGACACGAACGTGTCCCCTTGATACCATTTCATTGGCAAGGACGATTTGGAAAGTCTTATGAAGAAAGTAAAAAACAAATGATAACAACTTTTGAAGGTGCTCCGGAAGGCTTTGTGAAAATAGAGTTTCCTGAGATGCCTTCTAAGAAATCAATAAGTGATATGTTTGAAGAATATTCGAATAAAAACAAGAAAGGAGACTTGAAAGATGAAACCGCAGTATAGAAAAGTCGGCAGCTCAGAAATAATCTACGACCGTGATTGTCCATACATGGATATTCAGTACGAAAGCGGACGAATGTTCATATCGAGTGCTGTATTCAGACTTATTGGTGAGCCAACAGCAATACGTTTTCATTGGAATCCTACCACATGCACGTTAGTTATCGAACCAACTAGCACTGGTGCTCCTGATAGTGTTCCTCTGATAGGATATACATACGCAAGGCACAAATCTTTTTTTATCGGTAGTTTGACATTGATGCACGGCATTTGGACAGCGATAGACTGGGACAAATCTTTACGTTACCGAATCGTCGCAAAATACAACGTACCAAACAACATTGCCATATTTGAATTAGATGGAGCAGTCGCCTTTGAAATCCCCAGAAAAGGCAGGCCAAGGAAAACAAAATTGTGACAATCAAGGTAAATAAGTTTGGTTTATTGGATTTTTTTTTGTATTTTTGTAGGTTTTTTTCATAAAAACAAGGTAACAATCGATGAATATTGCTATAGATACCAGCATTCTAAGACGCGATAGAAAACTTGAGGGATCTGACGTGCTATTACTTGGAAAAATGGGCAAGCTTGGACTTTTGAAGCTTCATATTCCTTGGATTATATATAGAGAAATAACGACACATAGTTACCTTGAAAGCAAAACAATAATTGACAAAATGGTTAAAGACTTAAACTCATTCAACAAACAAGGAATTAGTGAAAGTGATCATTTGAAACTTAAAGAAATTGCTAAGCAAATAGAAGTAATCGATATTGAGGCTTCAATTTTAGAACGCTGGGATGATTTTATAGAAAGTTCAAAAACAATCCTTCATGGAATTGATGAAAATCATGGAGAACTAGTCATGACTTCGTATTTTCTTGGAACTGATCCATTCTCAAAACCAAAAAGCAGAAAAGACATTCCTGACGCCTTTATCTATCAGGCCTTACGAACTATAAGTGACGAGTTTGGCAAAATCTACTTTGTTTGCGACGACACTAATCTTAGAAACTGTTGCGATAAAATACCAAATATTGTTGGATTAAGTGGGTTCTCTGACCTGTTTGATTCATCTGACTTTAAGGCCATTAATGACAAGTATAAATTAATTGAACATTACGCCGAAGAGCTTATTGCAATAGAAGAAGCCATTGAAGAAATAAAAACTATAGCAAAGAAGGACATTCAAAATAATAAAATATTTAATGACATAACTATATCAAACTCAGATATCCCTGACGACAATAATGAAGGTATAGTTGTGGGGATTGATAAAATCTCAAACATTGATATAGACAAGACAAAAATTCAATATATTGATAATTATTTTTATATTCCGATTAAAGCAGATGGCGTTTTTACAATTGAATACTTCATCTACAAAGCAGACTACTATCTCATTGAAGACAGCAGATATATCCACATTACTGACAGTGACTGGAATGACCACTATTTTCTAGTTGAGGAAACATTTGATGTTAAATTCTCATTCAAGTACAAGATAGCAAAGGACAAAGTAGCTTTTTTAGAACCTGAAATTGAAGATATAAGCTTCGATCAAGTGAATGTTATAACCACACCTAGCACAAGATTTACATAGCGATTAGGTTGACTGCCTACCATATAAACTTGGAACTACATATTATGGTATAACAACTTTAGTAATTAAGAAATAGAGGTGCCCAATCTCACAAAGCCACTGCAAATATCAATTTATATAAATAATTCATATTTAGGTTCAATATATTATTCAAGTTTGAGAGCTATAAAAAACGAAATATGTCAATTAAAAAAAAAATCGTATCTTTGCAGAAGCGTCAGAACATAGAAATTTAAAATTTGCAAATGTAAAATAATGTATTAAACAAAATAAATTCCAAATAAATCATCTGTAATGGAGAGCGTTAAAGAACAAAGTTGGTATAAACCTTTGTCGGAAGAAAAGAAAGACGTGCTTGATAGAATTCTGAGGAATCACGACAAATTTAAGCAAAGGGAAAAGAAGTACAAGCTTATTACTTATTGTGTTAAGATAGCAATCTTGTCTTTAGCAATGTGTAGCACGATTATTTTAGGCATAAGAGGCCATATTGCGGATGACTTCAGGATCAATGCTGGGCTTGTATTAAGTGCCGTGATAACTTTTTTAACAGCTATATTTTCTCATTTCAATTATGAAAAATTTTGGATGAGAAATATTAAAGCACACATTAGGCATAATATGCTTAGAGACACCTTCATAAATAAAGCGAAAGCAAACAAACTTGATGAGCAACAGTTAGAAATCTATTCTGATGCTCTCAATAAAATAGAGGAGAATAATATACAGTATTGGGAAGAAGTTACAAGAAAATTATCATAAAAACAGTAATATTTATGTGTGATAACCTGAGATTAGCAAAAGAGCTGTCAGAAAATAAATTAAGACAGCTGACAGAAGAACTATCAACTGCTTTTACAGATGGGGGATTTGATAAACCCTTTCTGGATAATGTTTGCGTATACGCTACTGGTTCGTTGGGAAGATTTGAGTTATCTCCAACCTCTGATTTAGATTTGTTTTTTATTTTGAATTCAGAGGAACCGTGCTCAAACTTGGACATGTATAGATTTTTTTCAAAATTATATGATATAAATAAAAAAATGGGATTTAAAGACCCAAGCAAAAGAGGTCATTATTGGTTTTTTATTTTAAAGAAAGATCTACTGGATATTGGTAGTCAAGATGAAGACTACACGAACGGGTTTACCGCACGATTACTTTTACTACTTGAGAGTAAACCTATTTTTAACGAAGCTTTGTATAATACGATTCTTACTGAAACTATTAATGCCTATTTTAAGGGTCGTGAAAAGGGAAAAGATTTTCACCCTATGCGTTTAATCAATGACATTGATAAATACTGGCTAACTGTTATGCAAAATCAAGTGAGGTTAATGAGCTATTCGGATGGTACTAAGTATGATAGGAATTGGAAGAGGATGAAAATAGGTTATCCGAGACTTTTAACTTGTTGGTCAATAAAGGCGTGTCTTTTTAAAGAAGAAATAACACCCGAATACGTTATGTCTGTCGTCAAAAGAGCACCAGTAGAAAGACTGGATTTTGTAGCTGGCTTGAATGCCGAAGTTTCCCAAATAGTAACAGATATCAAACAAGGGTATGATTGGTTTCTCTCTTTAACAAAAGAAACAGAGCAGTGGTGGGATGAACCGAATAATGAAGCTTTGGGGACCAAAAACAAAGAAGAATTTCGTGAACTAGTAGTTCGTACTTTGATGAATGAGATGCATAAAAAAAATCCTGACCTTAGACACAAACTTGATTTTTAAATTATGCGATATTTCGGAGTTATAAATATTAATGATAAAAATGCCCAAACTTTTATTGATGGAATTAGATTACTGTGTTCTGACAACTCCAAAATAAAACATCAAGCACATGTTACTCTAATTGGTCCAAAAAAGAGTGAGAAAGAAGTTAGGAAGCGTTTTAAAGACATTAGCGGAAACGAACAAATTATTTACGTAAACGGAGTAGGGAATTTCTTTTCAGAGGGACGAAATACCGTTTATTTAAAGTGTGACTTAGACTTGGGTAAGGAGAACGAAAACTTAAGCAAAGAAAATGAACGCTATAAAAAACGTCATTATAATAGTTGGCAGATAAAAGAAATGATGGATAAATCTGACTATGGTAATGATAATCCACATATAACACTTTACGATGGTGACGATCGTGAGTTTGCTGAAAGATTATATAACCTTGCACAGACACGGACCTATAAAGATAAAATACAGTTTCAAATTATTGTAAGTGGGAACAAAAAAGAATCCGAGCTTAGAGAGTCCAATTTAGATATTATTTGGTCGAAAAAAGAATATTTACCGATCGATTCAACTTTCTATCATCACTTATCGTATTATTTGAATGGAACTACAATTAATGAAACTACTATAGAACGCTTATCTAAAGCTAAACGACTAGAGTATATTGAGAATTTATTTTCCTTATTCTCTAATTGGCAAAACAGCAGAGTAATAGCAAATCCTAGCATAGATGTAATAAACAAGCTCAATCTTACAGAACAAAATGGATTATACTTTTATGATGATATAAAAGAATGGAGTAATTTTCCAACCAACATTAAGCAGGCAATACACCAGGCTAAGCCGTTTGCCTTTTTTTCTCTACAAGATGTGAATGAAGCAAAAAGGTTTGATACAAACCTTCCGTTTGTGTTCATATATTCCAACCCAACAGAAAAAGAAGAGGAAATAATAAGGAGAAAAGTTTTTAACTTTGGTCGTGCCCCAATCGTTATTTTACACAGAAAAGAGATAAAAATATTTAATGGATTAGTTTACAGTCGAACTTCAGAGGAAGCGGATAATTTATTGCTGAGCAGAAAACTATCAGACTTTTCATATGAGAAATTATTAACGCAATCTTTTTGGGATGAGCATCTGACAAAAAAAAGAAATAAAAACATATATCACTCTTTTTTGTCTAACATGGAAGAAATACGTGATTATCTAATGAGCGCAAACCTTTCAAGCACCGTTTGTAATCGACTGATCGGACGACTGCTATTTATCAGGTACTTTATTGATAGGGGCATTAAATTTGAAAAAAAAGATCGAAGCTGTTTTTTTGACAGTAGTAAAGAAAAATTTGCAAATATAATAAGAGACAAGAATGCTCTGTATTCATTTTTTAAATACTTTAAAGAAAAGTATAACGGAGATTCGTTTCCTGTAAGTGAAGAGGAAATTAATAGTGTAACAGATGAGCACTTAAACATTTTATCAATATTATTCAAAGGCGGTAAGTTTCGCATCATCCGTAATAAAGAACTTTCCATACAGGATTCCTTATTTGATATATATGACTTCTCTATTATCCCTATTGAGCTTGTAAGCAGTGTGTATGAGAAATTTATAGGGGGGAAGCAAGCCAGTTCTATAGAAATAAAAAGTAAAAAGGTCGAAAATAAAGCGTACTATACTCCCTTTTTCTTGGCGGATTTTGTATTAGAAAATACGCTTGGGAAATATATTAAAACTTCCAAAGAAACTGATTTTACTTGCCCTGTGCTAGATCCTTCTTGTGGCTCTGGAATTTTTCTTGTTGAAGCACTGAGGAAAATAATCGAAAAAAAGATTGAGATAAAAAAAGAAACACTGACTAAGGATGAACTATGGGATTGTGTTTTGAAAAATATTTTTGGGATTGATATAGATGAAGAAGCAATAGATATTGCTATATTTTCAATATATGTTACCATTCTTGACTATGTAAGCCCTGCCGTAATTTCAGAAGATTTTAAATTTAAAAGACTAAAGGACACAAATTTTTTCATAGCGGATTTTTTTGATACAAGCAATAAATTTAATAAAATTCTTTCAAGTAAAACAGATTCAGGTAAAATTGATTTTGAAAATAATGCCTTTGAAAGAATTGAGTTGAAATTTATTGTAGGTAATCCCCCTTGGGGACAAATAAAAGATGGAAGTTCAGAAGAAAGACCAAAATACATAACATATTGTGATAACAGAGCAAAAGACGAAGCTAAGACGAAGAAAAAGGGAGGAAATGTAAATATTGGTATAAGTGACAAACAAATAGCACAGGCATTTTTAATAAGAGTAAATGATTTTTCCGTAAAAAATACAGAATATGCATTTGTTGTAACAAGTAAGATACTGTATAACGCAAATGCAAGTATATGGCGCAAGTATTTTCTTGACAACTTTTCTGTCAATGAAATTTATGATTTCTCGCCTGTTAGAACTTCTTTGTTTAAAGAGGCTAAGGCGGCATGGCCGACCATTGTAATGTTTTATTCAGACAAAAACAAAAAAGACTTCGAATACTTTTCTGTCAACTCGAAAGAATTATCCAAGCGATTTGATAGTTTTTCTGTAACACAACAAGGTATAAAAAGGTTTACACAAAACGAAATTCGACAATTCAATAAGCATCATGATTGGTTTTGGAAGACAATGTTATATGGCTCTTTTTTCGACTTTTTGATTATTAAGCGATTAAAAGAACAATATCTTACAATCTCAGACTATATAGGGAAGCTCGGATTGCTGTATGGAGTTGGGCTAAAAAGAGTTGATGGATATAGAAAACCAGATGCGACAAATTTGATAGGACGTAAATTTATTGATACTCAAAAAGGAGAATTGCAGCAATTTACTTATAACTCTTCAAATCCTTGGCATGAAAAAACAGCAGGAAATATCCCGCATAAGGACTTATTTACTCCACCTCTTGCTCTGATAAAAGAGGGTTTAACTCCAGATATTAAAGGAGTCGCCACGTTCTGCAATGAAAAAGTTGTGTTTACACATTCAGTTAGAGCTATAAAAGGACAGAAAAAAGATATAGATACCCTGAAGTCTATTGTAGGATTAATTAACTCGAATTTGTTTTCGTACTATATTTTACATACAGGTAGTAGTGCAGGTGTAGATTTAACAAGAGCTAATCAAATTGAACAGTTTTCATTTCCTATTCCTAATCCAACTTTGTTGAAAGAGATTTCAAAGGTTGTTGATAAGATTTCCAATATAAGTATTGATGATTTATTTTCGTATGATCAAGATAGAACAAAATTAATTGAAAATTTAAATCGCAAAATATCTGATTTATACAATCTGTCAAGAATAGAAAGAGATTTTATTGATTATACAACAAAGCATGTAACAAAAACATTGAAATATACGGATAGAAAAAAGATAAGCAAGGCAGGAGAGTTAGAGGAGTACAGAAATGTATTTTCAAGCTACTTCGAAGACCATAGTTTGCAATTCAACATTTCTTGTTGTATAAATAAAGAATTTATCGGTATGTTTTTTGAAGAAAGTAAGAGTAGGCAAACAACCTTTAAAGTTATTCAAGATTCAAATATTGAAACTATTTTACAATTGTATGGAAATTTATCTATCGAACAAATATCGAAACGTGTTTTTCTTCAAAAAAACATTGTCGAAACAAATACAGACAGAAAAGCTTATTGTATAATAAAAGCAAACAACGCCGATAATTGGCAAAGTGCTAATGCTTGGATAGATTTGGTTGGTTTTATTAAAGAGTTGATTTATCCAAACAAAGGGTTTTACGAAATACACGAAGATTTGTATAACGAGCAAATAAGTCAGTTGAGTCAATAGGAAGTTAGTTTGCAATTTTCGGATTTTTTTTGTATCTTTGCAAATGTTTAATAAATGGGCATAGAAAGGGTTTTTATGACCACAAATAACACACAAACAATAATTAATCCGAAACAAAAACAATTAAAAGTCAATTATTAACCTCAAAAAGGTCGTATAATTGCAAGGTATAATAGCAACTTAATGCCTACACGCAAGTACATTATTCTTTTGTCGGGACTGTTTCTCGGACTATTCTTTCTGCCTTTTTCAGCGAAAGCGCAAGAGGATGTTTTGGCTGAAACATTAGCCTTGCCTGCCATAACAATTACGGGCTACAACGTGCTTTGTGAGGGCGATCAAGAAACCACACTTATAGCAACAACCTCGCTTGCAGCAGCAAGTTTTCGGTGGTATATGGACGGTGCGGTTATCCCTGGCGAAACAACAAATACCCTCATTATAACTGTAACAAATCCTGAAACTGTTTTTTCTGTTGCTGCTCTGAGCGCAGGAGATTTGGTTTTGGGAACGTCACAACCTCGCAGGGTTTTTGTAACCACAGCACCGATTATTACAGAAGCCAATCGTGTCAACGACACGCTTTGCACATACGAATACAGAGAGGCGATTTTGGGCATGATAAACACGACAGCAAACTATTTTGCTTGGGGATTTGACCCTGCTGTTAATCCACATTTGATTGGAGATGTTGTCAATCAATGGAGTTCTCTTCATACGCAAAGCGTGATTGATATTACTGTTTGGTATCAACAACAACCAATACCGCATGTGGTTCGAACGGTGCTTACTGTGAAAATGTCAACGCATCCGTTTTCGCATCCGCTCTTGGTGCGACCATACTATGAAAATCGCTGTTTTACAACGGATTGGGCAAGTATAGAAATCGGTTTGGCGCAGTTTGATTTTGCAGCAAGTCCTACCAATAACCTTTGCCAAGGAGACACGGTTATACTGACGGTTGACAATGTTTTGCACGGTGCTTTGAGCATTGAATGGTCAACAGGAAATCAAGCAAATCAGCCTTCCGCTTTCGCTGAAATAGGCGATGGAGAAACATTTCTTTGGGCGGAAGTTACAGATATTTACGGCTGTATCAAACGCGATACGATTATTTTGTATGGCATGCCAAGACCTCAAAATGTTTATATTACGGCCACTGACACCACGGTTTGTGAAGGCTTGTCTACTCAGCTAACCGTTCATTGTCCAACATGTCAGAGTTTTTTCTGGAACACACATCAAGATACAGAGTCTATTACTCTTTCCCCTCCTGGCGGGCTACATGAATTCTACGTTTCTGCGTATAGCGGGCCTAATCAAGGGGGATGTTATGCAACGGCGCGCATTCTGATTCGCGGTGTGAATTGCGAAACTATTCATTTTCCAAATGCAATTCGTTTGTCTTCGCAACACGGAAACAACGTCTGGCAGCCGATTTTAGAACCAGTAGATGGTACGGATTATTGGTTTGCGATTTTTAACAGTTGGGGGCAACTTATTTTTGAATCTGACGACATGAGCGTTGGCTGGGATGGCACGCACAACGGGCAAAATGTTCGTCCGGGTGTGTATGTGTTTGTGTTCCGATTGAGCAACATGCATCGCTCGTGGGAACGCACGGGAACGATCACAGTAGTCGACTAAATTATGAAAGCGTTTATCCTTTCGGCAGGACTTGGTACTCGGTTAAAACCGATGACCGAAACGATTCCCAAAGCGTTGGTTGAGGTTAACGGAAAGCCGCTTCTGCAAAGCCTTATCGAGAATGTGAAAAAAAACGGTTGCACGGATTTTGTTGTTAATGTGCATCATTTTGCGGATTTAGTTGTTGATTTTTTGAAGGCCAATCAGAATTTTGGTGTGAACATCGAAATTAGCGATGAGCGCGAAACCCTTTTAGATACTGGCGGTGCGATACTCAACGCAAAAAACTTTTTGGAAAACGAGCCGTTTTTTTTAGTGCATAATGTCGATATTTTGTCCGATATTGATTTGGATAAAATGGCGAAACACCATGTAAAATCAAGGGCTTTGGCTACGCTTGCTGTGCGGGATAGAGAGTCTGGTCGTAAGTTTTTGTTTGATGAAAGTTTACGTTTGAGAGGTTGGCAGAACACAAAAACTGGCGAAGTCCGTCATTGCGAGCGAAGCGAAGCAATCCAGAACACAACAGATTGCTTCGCTTCGCTCGCAATGACGGACAGCAAAGAGCTTACGCCGCTTGCGTTTAGTGGCATTCACATCATCAGTTCCGAGATATTCAAACACATCAACCAACACGGCAAATTTTCCATCGTCGAAACCTATTTGGACTTGGGCAAAACCTTTGATATTCGCGGGTTTCCGCACGACGATGATTTCTGGTTGGATGTCGGAAAACCTCAAGATTTAGAAATGGCATCAATTCGCGGGAAACGCTAAACCCGCAACGCTAACGCGTGTGCCTTCAATCGCCGTCAATTTGCGAATGCAACCTTCAACGGTCGCACCGGTTGTAATCACATCATCTACCAGCAAAATATGTTTGTTTCGAAGGGCATTTGTGTTGCTCACCTCAAAGACTTCTTTCACGTTTTCCCAGCGATTGAAGCGGTTTTTGCGGGTTTGTGTTTCGGTGTGTGTGCGGCGAACAAACGAGGTGGTGTCCAACGGAATTTTCATCGTTTGCGACAAACCGCAAGCAATTTTTTCGCTTTGATTGTAGCCTCGAAGTTTGGCGCGTTTTGGATGCAACGGCACAGGAACAATCACGTCAATCCCTCGAAAATCGGGCGATTTCGACAAGTCTCTGCCAAATAATTTTCCCAAATAAACACCAACTTCCGGTTTTTGGCTGTACTTCAATTGATGAATGAGATGTTGCACCCGTCCGGATTTTGTGAAAAACAAAAAAGCGGTCGCCATTTTCACGTCGGCTCGTCCCCAAAACAGCTGTGAAACCGCGTTGTTCGGGTCCGTGTGAAAATTTGTTCGTGGCAAATGAAACAGGCAGTCCAAACAAATTAAACATTCGTTTTGGTGCAATTTTTTTCTGCACGCCAAGCACTGCAAGGGGTACAGCAAGTTTAAGAGGTCTTTTAGCATAATGTGGGTTAGTTGATAAATTAACGCCACAAAATTACAAACAAAAAAACACCAAAACAAGAAAATTAAGTTAAAAAGTGTTAAAAGTTAAAAAACTTTAACTTTTCGCCATCAAACGCATTGCAAATCACAAAAATACAAAATGCCAAAATCAGCCTCAAAACGACCAATAATGTGTTGAAATTTTAACATTTCAATGCCGTCATTGCGAGCATAGCGAAGCAATCCAGATTGCTTCGGTCGTGCCTCCCTCGCAATGACGTGACACATCGGCACGGCACTTCGACACTTCGACAGGCTCAGTGCATCGCTTCGCTCAGTGACCGTGTCCGCGCCAGCGAATGCATATTGCACGCCCCTACTGTTATCATCAAGAAGAGACAATGCTAATCATTGCTCCAAATGTCAAAGCATTGTTGTTGAATCGTGGAATGCCATGCACTCTGTTGCCTTGTAAAGTCCAATTGCTGTTGACCAAAGATTGCTCCCATTGTATAAAGTACGATGTGCGCATTGAGTTTGAATGTTTTATGTCGTATCTCAAGCCTACCGCTAAACCAAACCAACCAAACTGTGATAAATCTAAGGTCGAAACCCTCGCTGTGGCAAGAGTTATCGGGTCGTTAGATGGTGGAAGGTAGGTGTGTCGCAACCCGTTAATTGTGGTGGAAAAACCTATAAATGGAGACAATCTAAAATTATCATTATTAACAACATCTATACCAACATTTATGAACGTACGATAACGCGATAGAAGTAAAGTATTATAGCCTTCCGTTCGGCTAATTGAACGCAGGTTCATACCAAGAGTCATGGTAATACCTCTTCTAAAAAACACATCAAGCTTAGAAACGAAACCACCATATATTGGTGGCACACTTACAGAAAATTCGTCAGAAACAAAATCTCGAAAATTTCCATCCGTTGAAATAGAAATTTCCGCACCAAGCGCAAGTCCAATACGAGCCCAAGGCTGTTCGGTTGTTTCGGCTTTCAAATTGGTTGCGATAAATGTGCTTAGCAGAAATGCAATTGGGAAAAATAATTTTTTCATAATTTTTTGTGGTTTTTATTTTGTTTCATTGGCACGGACGTGGACGTCCGCGCCAACACTAATCTAATTAACGAACACCCCACTGATTAATAACAAAACCCTGTCGGACAAGATTTTGTTCGACGGGACGATTGAACACTAAATTAATCCCAAAATGCACGTTGGCGGCGCGCATATTTATTACACGAAACGCACTGAGTTTTTCGGCGACAAAATAAAATTGTAACACGCCCATATTGAACGCAAAACCGCCTCCAAAATTGAACGGATTATTGTTCACAAATGCATTGTTGATCGACACTTGAAAATTGCGTCCGAGCGAACGTGTGTAAGCAACCGTCAACGAGCGCTGTTGCCCTCTGCCCAAACGTGAATTCCACATTAATCCGATTTGATCGTTGTCGGTAAGATTCAGGAAACCGCTGATGTTGTAAGAAGTGCGAAGCGGACTGCGATACGATGTAAATGTTGTATCAACTTCATTCAACTGAAAAAATTCAGTTAGCGAATCAACCACCGCCGTAAAAATTTCTTCAATACGAAAACCTTCTTGCGTAATGATATCGCCAATTCGTCCAACGCCCGTAAATAGAAACGGCTCATCACGGGTTCGTGTTGTGATGCGTTCCACGCCGTCGCCACGCCAATTGATAAATCCAATATCACTTACACTTACAGCAAATCTCAAATCCTCATTCGCTTGAAAAACCGCACCAACATCAAAACCAAGTCCCCAGTTTTCAATAATCGAACGCGGACCCCAACCGCTAAATTGATTCACAACAATATCGGGACGAATTTCGTAAGTATAAGGCACAATGTGCGGATTCGAACCGTCGTGAATATAAACATCAACATCCATGCGTTCCGTGTGAATATTTTGAATGCCTGAAAGCAATTTCATGCGTCCTCCAACACGCCATCTGTCGTTGATTTCACGTGAATAACCAACCGAAAGAAATCCGTAAAGACTCATGTTCATAAAGTTTCCAGAAAGTGCATCGCGTTGTCCAATAAAATTTCCTGGACCAGCCAATAAAAAACGCAATGAGTTTTTTGTGAATAGTGCATTGGCGTAGGCTTCAGCGCCAAGTGCGATATGAAAAAAATTGTTGGTTTCGCCCACACGAAATCCAAACGAAAATAAATCAAGACTCGCTTCTGCACCAAAATTATTTTGCAACGACAAACTGCTGAGAAGGCTTGGGGCGTGCATTTCAAACAAACTGTTGATTGTAAATGCATCGTTGTGCAATTGCACTTGAATGTTCGACAAAACCGGAATCCCGAAATAACTGTCGTAACGCATATCAAACGCCGGATTAAATCTGTTTTGTTGCGGTGTCAAATTCAAAAAATTCATCGTGTGTCCACGTTGTGCATAGCCTGCCGTTGCTGAGAAAATCAGCAAAGCGATAAAAAATATGCAATATTTGAATTTGATTTTCATTGATTTTTTTCTAAATTATTTCGGACAGCGTGGCTCGAACTCTTGCACCAATCATCACTCTCAAAAAGCCTTCATTTTGGCTGTTTTCAAAGATACTGACCATCTCTGTTCCTTCATTGCTTGTACTCAAAACGCCAACGATTTTGATGTGGCTCGTACGCCTCAAGTTTTCAATTTGACTGTTTGATAGCGGTACTTGCATTTGTGCAATTGCGGGCTCAACAACACGTCCATTTAGGATTTTCCCACCTGGAACTTCGAGTGGTCTTTTTACCGTTTCGTCAGGTCTTAGCGCCCAAACCGAATCAATGATTTGAAAATTTTCATCCAACAAAAACAGCGATAAAGCGACATCAATCGGAAACGCATTATGCAAATTCGCCCTGAGCGAAAGTGAGACAATTCCATCAGGAAATGGAAGTCCTGCAAACTCGATTGTATCGGAAACCACAAGTCCTCCAATCCTTAGTCGCATCGGGATTTCAACGCCAGCCTCCACTCTGACAATCGAATTTCTTGATACAAAATTTTGTTGCATCGGATTGTTGTCAGGATTGAGCGTAAGCCTTGTTGAATATCGCACACGATACGGCAAATTTCCTAAATCATCGTTGATCAAATGTTGAATTTCCATTTGAAACGGTGGCGAAACAACGGGCTCAGCAAAAATGTTTGCAGGAAAACCCAAACGTGCGTCTGAAATATCCAATCTTTCGTTTGGCGGATTGTGTCTTAGTGTTTCGATATCAGCATTTAATGCCATCGGAATGCCAAACGAATTTGTTACATTAATTTGCATATTTGCACGTTCAATTTCGAGCAAATCCATCGGAAATCTTTCAAAAATCGACAAATCTGTATGCCCCGAAGCTTCAAAATTTTGCATGCCAAAATAGCCAAAAATATAATCCGGATCAATGTTTCGAAAATCCACACGAATATCTGTAAACGCTATGCGTTCCTCAGTTATCAGCGTATCGCGATACGCCGTAATGGTATAATCGAAAAGCAAATTGTGCAAATTTGCCGGTTGTGAATTGTCGGGAATAATGGAATATCCGAACAGCGTCGAGTCAATAACTATGCCTTGATTGCTCGTTCGTGAACCCGTAAACGACCGTGAAATCTGGAACGGACGACCATTGGCATCACGAATATGATGTGCAATCATATTGATACGAAACGGATTTCGAATTTCTGTGTTGATTTGAAAACGAAACTCCATGCGTTGTGCACGTGCAGAATCAATGCGAACGCCATCGCCAATAATCATTTGTTGCATATGCGAATGTGAAAACACTTCTGTATTCCCTGTAAAATCTGAGTATGCAGGGATTCTTGCAGGGAATCTTTCCTCAATCGGCGGAACATCTGGAATGGAAACACCCAAAGAATCAAAATTAAACTCAAATGGGTGACGATAAACAAGCCAAAGCAGGCCGTCAGAATCAGAAATAACATGTTGTCTATCAAACTCCGGCAACAAATCGCCAAACGTCAAATACTGATCCACCAACGGAAACGCCAAGTCGTAGGTGATGCCAAGACCGCCGTTTTCGTCAGAATCGAAATCATCTATTCTCACACACGATTTACTCAGTAAGCACAAGCCGATAATCCAAAAAATTATGCGTAGTTGTTTGTTCATAACAAAATTTTTCCTTGCAAAGATACGTTTTTTTTTTGAAAAAAGCAAGTGGAAAATGACGTTGACAGCGAAATTTTAAGCCGTTTTAAGCTGTTTAAGCACTTTTCCAGAAAGTTGTTTGTTGGCATAATCCGCTGTAATGTGCAACTCGGAAACGGTTTGGTTGGATGGAAGTTCAAACATCGCATCTGTCATGATGGCTTCCAAAATTGAACGCAAACCGCGTGCACCGAGTTTGAATTCAAGGGCTTTGTCAACGACAAAATCCAAGGCATCTTCATCAAAATTTAATTTGATGTTATCAATTTCCAAGAGTTTGGAATACTGTTTAACCAATGCATCTTTTGGTTCAACCAAAATTCTGCGAAGAGCTTCTCTATCTAAGGTGTTCAGGCTTGTAACGACTGGAAAACGTCCGACAATTTCGGGAATCAAACCAAAACTTTTCAAGTCTTGTGGCGCAACATATTTGATGAGATTATCTTTGTCGAGATCTTCGGCGTGCGGGTTCACAAAACCGATCGTATTTGTGTTCAAGCGTGATGCAATTCGCCCTTCAATCCCATCGAACGCACCGCCCGCGATAAACAAGATGTTTTTCGTGTTGATTTGAATCATTTTTTGGTCGGGGTGCTTTCGTCCGCCTTGCGGAGGTACGTTGACAATCGCGCCTTCCAAGAGTTTGAGAAGTGCTTGTTGCACACCCTCGCCCGACACATCTCGCGTGAGCGAAGGGTTGTCACTTTTTCGTGCAATTTTGTCGATTTCGTCAATAAAAACAATGCCACGTTCGGCGGCTGTAATGTTGTAATCTGAAGCTTGCAAAAGACGTGTTAAAATGTTTTCTACATCCTCGCCAACGTAGCCCGCTTCGGTCAAAATCGTTGCATCGGCAATGCAAAACGGCACGTTCAACATCTTCGCAATCGTGCGTGCCATCAGCGTTTTGCCCGTTCCGGTTGCACCAACCATGATGATGTTTGATTTCTCAATTTCAACATCGTTGAGTTCGTCTTGTTTTTTATACGTGATACGCTTGAAATGGTTGTAAACCGCGACCGACAGCGATTTTTTAGCATCGTCTTGACCAATCACATATTGATCCAAAAATGTTTTTATTTCGATTGGTTTTTTGATGTCAAGTTCTGGCAAACCTTTGGTTTCTCTGGCTCTTTGCTGACTTTCCAACAATTTTTGTCCGTTGGAAATGCAGTTTTCACAAACAAATGCATGGTTCTCGCCGTAAAACAATTTGGCTTCGCTTTCCTTAGTGCCGCAGAACGAACAGCGGTTTTCTCTCTTTTTTTTCTCTGACATATTTTAGGCCGTTTTTAACAAGTTTTTGATTAAAGCAACAAAGTTTTCAATCTCGGTTTCGGTGGTGTCCCACGAACACATCCAACGTACCTCGTGGTTTTGCTCGTCCCATTCGTAAAACGGATATTCGTTTTGTAAGGGCTTGATTATTGCTTGTGGAAGTTTCGCAAAAACCGCATTAGCACTGGCGTTTTGTGTGATTTTAATTTCTGGAATATCGCTTAATTTTTTCACCAAATGTTGTGCCATCGCATTGGCGTGACGAGCCGTTTCCAAATATAAATCGTTCGACAAATAGGCTGAAAATTGTGCAGAAATATAGCGCATTTTCGAGGCCAATTGCATGCCTTGTTTGCGCACGTATTTGAAATTTTCGCAAAGCGATTTATTAGCAAACACAATGGCTTCGCCGTACATCATGCCGTTTTTTGTGCCGCCAAACGACAACACATCCACGCCACAATCGAAGGTAAAGTTTTTGATGGGCAAATTCAATGCCACTGAGGCGTTGGCAA
>Ga0209755_10004304_pt1 | contig 16965 bp, 14 predicted proteins | sample TergutCo191P1_FD_187301 | JGI IMG/M metagenome (GOLD analysis project Ga0209755, IMG submission 187301) | Cornitermes sp. P1 segment gut microbial communities from Petit-Saut dam, French Guiana - Co191P1 (SPAdes) (version 2) | ecosystem: Host-associated > Arthropoda: Insects > Digestive system... | reverse complement strand
TTGGCCGTACCATTAGTGGTTTCATGAAACAAAACAGTGGAATCAGAGAAACATTCTCTTTCACCACACATGTGCAAGAACCACCCACAAAATCCCATTCGAGGAGTTGAATTTTCTCATCCTTGTACGGAGCAATCTTGGTACGAACGGTTTCGGCTTTCCATCATCCTGCTGGTTTTACGGACACTAATCGCATGGAAACACAGCCTTACAGACATCTTTGGTAATGGGGCTGAGGTCTGCAACACTGGCGCAACACGTTCATTCTTACCTTATCTGTGGGGTCTTAAGAGCTCGGCTCTTGTCGCTATCATTCTCGGGTATACTACCTAACAATGTAACTGTTGCCCGTGTTGGCAATGGTGTTCCAGATTCACATGTTCGGCGTCTCTTACAAGGGATCACTCAGAGCCTAGCCGTTTCTTTACGTACAACCAGTTTAACATTCAACAATTCTACATGGTGCTCACATTCCGCTTATGTGTATTGTGTGGACCCCAGAACAAACTGCAGATTTTATCTTATACACAATCAACTGGTTGGTTTTTATAATTGAGGTGGTAACTCTTTACTGCACGGTAGGCACTGAGTCATATAAACCAGATTACGTTTTGTCTTTAAAGGGTTACATCGCAAGAAATTTATTATCGAGTGCCACCAGATGGAAGCAACCGAATGGCGCACGTGTTCTTTTAGTAATTATTTGTTATGATTGTATTCAATAATACGGGACACGAGATGGCGAATTTGGTTGAGGCACTGCGCTAAAAGCAGGAAGGTCGCCGGTTCTACTTCCGATTTTATTATTGAAAATTTTATTGATATATTCTTTCCGGCTGCACTATGAAACCTGGGGTCGACTCCAACTCCAACAGAAATGAGTAGCAGGAATATATATTGTGGGTGGGAGGGCGGCTGGTGCGTAGGGTTCACATCACCAACTTCATGTGCTGATTGTCTCGAAATCTGGGAGCCTCAACCTCCTGGAACTCTCAGGGCTTGAAATAGGCCAGTATAAGGAATTGTTTACTTTTTCTTTTTTACTTTTTTCCAATAATGTTTCTAGCCCTCTATGCCTTAAATTCTAACAGTATGGTGTAGTCATGTTCATTTCGAAGTGTTTATGTTACTTCACGTAGATACTAGAGGATAAGGTCCTCAAGAAAGCAGTTTGAGTCATACCATCACAGCAACGAATGATAGGACTGGATTATGTTAGTTCCACTAATTCATTCTATGGCATGAATTCTGACGAGAAAGCAAACTCATCATTGATCACAGAACATATTAGAATTTTTTGAATGAGAGGCACTAAGTGTTTCAAAACATGTTGCACGCAGGGGCGCGGGGCTTTTGGCCGGAAGAATTATGTTGCGTGCACAAGCAGCGAGTTTGCTTTTGGGCAGTTGGCCTTAAAGGTAAGGGTAGTGGCTGTAAATTACAACAATTCTTACATTTTATAAACTTTAAAATTTACTGCAACATATAACAACTTTTGTGAAAGACGGGGTATATTCATTACTTTTGCAAATCCTCATCATGACGTGATGTCCCACTTAAAAACACTTTGCCTTCAGCTGTCGTAAATCAGCGTCGCCGGATTAATGCAATAAGTGAGTTCAGACAGGAGAGTGTCTCAATCATACACCTCTGAGTATACTATCAGCATCATCAAAGTATGTTTCGCTCAATAACACAGTTACAACTCTATTGTTGTAATTTATAAATTCGTATCTTGGTAACGAACGTTTGGTTAGTTAGTATAACATTCCTTCTCACTCCAGCCAAAGAACCCTGCCCAACAAACCACCCTGAGGTTCAACTAACCATCGCCCCGAATCCACATAACACCGTGTTGGTACCGTGAACACGATGACGCCTATCTACAGCAGCAGATCTTGCAGACCGGCGCACTACGACCAGAGGTAAAGCCAGCGCACCTGTACCGTAGCCATGTTCTCCGTTTCCAGCAGCACTAAGCATCTACGCCCGGTCAACAGCCTGTAACTGCGATGGCGCCAGTTCGTTTTATATTGCACACTAGTACCATCTAGCGGAATAAACCGGTTGTTAAATGCAATGCTCATTGGTCATCCATTAGCTTCCCAGTGCGGCAACTTGGAACACCATCACATTCTCCCTGTGCCTTATTATTTTCTAAAACAAGGGCGTCCAACCTGATTTGGCAAAAGCCCAAACCTTTACCGTTGGCTCGTTCGCGGGGTCACATGTGTAACAGCCACACTAAATGGTAAAACACAAGGTGATTTTTATACTACTCTTATATATGTATTTTTAATTGATGGCTGCGGGCCGCAAAATACAACTTGACGAGCTGCGGGTTCGACACACATGGTATACGGAATGGAAACATGTTTCGGAACACTATACACAGTTCCCTGATTCCTGTCATTTTAAACTCGCCTAGTAGCTCGCTTTGCACTTGTGTTCACTATGTGTCGAAACGTAACTGGATTTAAAGTTGTCTATCGCGCTAATACTGACATAACTGACAGGAAGGGTTAAAGAAGAAAATGAAACTAAAATAAACATAGCATATACTGGTTGGTTATCACGAGGAGACGGCAGCACTAGATCAGTGTTTTTCAAACTTCTGTAAATCGTGGCCTCCATTCGAGCTTGGCAAATCTGTCTGACCCCCACCCTTCGTATACGCTACTAATTAAAAACAGCTACCTTATTTCTACGTTGTTGATTTATATATTAGAATATATTTAAATTGGTTTCATTTACAATTACATATTTTTTAAATATCTTGTTCAAGTATAACACATTGTTCACGTACACAAGTAAAAATATTTTGTTAATAATTGGCATTATATTCTGTGTGTGCTGAAAATTTGCATTTATTTTTGGATCTCCTGTTGTAGTGTTGTCAGTGATAAGTGAAGATTATCTCCCTTGGCAACGATAAAGCAGCTACATACTTTTGACAGCAAATGTCACCCCAACCGAAGCCACATTCAAGTAGATAAGATTTAGGGGAAAAAGACACATTTTCCCTTTCTTTGTCGCGGGGGATGTAGGGGAGAAGGGAGCACTTTGTTCAATATTAAATTTGAAATTTTTATTCGGTCAATAATGTTTCGGTGTTCCACACAAAAATTACTGTGGCCCCTTCATTTTCCTTCATGCTCCAGTATACCCCCAGAAACACGGTGTGTTCCCCGAAGGGACATATGATCCACAATGAGAATTACTGCTTTAGGTGACACAGAAAACAGTCCAGCAGTGGCACACAGTTTACTTACTTACGTGCCTTTTATTTCACATTATTTATATCGGCTTGCCATTTACTGCGTAATTAACGCTCGTACTTTATCATCTTACGTATTTATATGGAAAACATCAGCACACACAGACCTAAATATTGTAGGCCTGCTACAGTACTGTGATGACAGCTTATCAAGTATTATGATGTACATGAGTCAACTTAAGGTCATATTCCAAACAAGTGGTACTATTACACGACACGTCTGACGAAGCCCACACGCCTCTCAAACTAGACAGCATTATCACTGTAATCAAGACACTGATGGTGGAAGAAACATGAGAATCAGGATAGAAATCAAGAAAAGTTTAAGATGGAGGTCCTGTTAATTAAACAATGAAGTAACAAAATAACTGGTTCTACTCAATGCAGTCCTCCTTGTCTAACAAGCAGCCGGTGGCCACATTTCTGAGCCACATGACATCAACTTCTCATTCTGCATGCGTGCTACTTGTTCCGCCCATTTCATATTCCATGATTTAATTATTCTAATAATCCTTTTTTATTCTGCTGATGTTGAAGAACATTACTCCCTGTGATGTGATGGCGTGTAATGTGTTATCAGTAAGCCGAAGTTCCAGGGCGTTCTACTCCCCGCTTCATCACTTATCACGTACCATGAAGACTGCAGTAGCCAGCCGCTCTGAAACATCGGTAAACTTTCACCAGTCCATACGCCATCAAATTCCAAAAGACAGTTGTCTTCATAGTCACCGAAATCATAATCTCACGTCTCACTCTTAAAGATGTTACTTACTCTTAAAATGATTTCTACGTTTTTAGTAACTCCTAATTATCTATCGTAATAAAAACCTAAGAAATTTGGTGAAGTACGTTGACCTTATTGCGTGGGTTTGTGGCCGCTCGCTTGTTGCGATTGTGGGTTCGAATCCCGCCGCGACATGCACGCTTGCATAAGTGGACAGACTTAGACTAGTTCGGCACTTACGCTGGTTTAGCAGTGTCATATAATTAATAAAACCCCTAAACATGAACATTTTTAAAGTACAGGAGAGTTCCGATTATCTGACCTAAAACCGACCGAAGGGAGAAGGTGTAAATAAAACTGTCCGATAATACGGAAACCTAATAACAAAGAAAGGAGCAAATATACACTCAATGCATTATACGCTTTATTATTACATTATTAAACAAAGTCAGTGGGACATAAAATAAAAATATCTCACAGAAAACATAACGTAAATTCGTAAATAAGAGTTTATTCTTTTAGTACATTAGTAATGGATACTTGTTTTCGTGCCTTCTCTGTTTGTTTGTTTACGTGCAATGTGTGTGTGCTTGTATGGGAACGTGACCTAAGTCACACCGGTGTGCAAATAGCATTGCGGCTGTAGCGATCGCCTTCCACTGACGCTGGACGTAAGCCATTGTAATCTCAAATTTCCTTCAAATTCCCCACCATGGCTCAATCTATCAACTTCCTCTCCTTCTTCGTTGTGTGTGTGTGTGTGTGTGTCTGTGAGAGAGAGAGAGAGAGAGAGCACGCGCGCGGGTTGCCCACAAAGCAAAGCCACGTAATTTTTTCAGTAAATATTTATCGATAGAGTCCGTAGATATTGCAGAGATGTTTGGATGATTCTCACCGACTGTTAACTTGGCAACACACAATTGTGTCGCAGCACGTCATTGACTGACTGCATCGTGAGTCGCTGCTGCAGTGTTGCTGTCTGTCAGAACTATTTATAACACTGTTTATAAGTGACTGAAACTTACATCTGTTTGGCCTATAACCTGACATCCTTTCCTTTTCCTGGACCATGTGTGGCTTACTTTCTGGGCAACCTACCCTCCAAAATCCAACCCCTGGCGTCACCGTCATGGAGGGGGATAAAGTCTTTAGACGCCTAACAGGGGCAATGGTCCACCCAAACCAAGTTGAGGCGCTGTGCTGAAGTCTGCGTGGCATGGCTGGTGACAGCAGCTCAGCTTACAATCCCGAGTATGACGCATGTGCTGCTGGTTTCACCCATTCTACATGTGATTGTATGCTGCGTGTGAACTGTACATTCAGTGTGCCCCTTAAACTGTGTGTACGGATCACACAGGGTGTATCCCTTATGCTGTTTGTGACCCATTTCATTCGTGTGCCCTGTATGCTGCTTGTGCTGCCATTGCTTTTGCATGTACCCCGTATAATGATTGTGACCCAATTCATTTGTGTGTCCTGTATCCCGTGTGTGCCATGTATGCAGCACATGCCACTCATCTTGCATGTCTCCCATATGCTGCTTGTTCCTTGTATGTTTTGTTTACCCTGTATGATGCATGTGCCCTGTATATGTTCTTCCAACTCTTTCAATGATCTGACATTTTAAGTCTGATTTTTTACTACTTGTAGTTCTTGTCATGTCCTTCTTTCCTCACTCTACAGACAATGTCTGATGGAGATAAAGTGTGTTGTCTTGTGTTTGATGAAATGTCAATCAGGAGAGAACTTGCATTTAAATTAGAAGTTTGGCTGTATTGATGGCTTTGAGGACCTTGGAAGACAGGGCAGGACAAACAATATTGTAAATCATACCCTGGTCTTCATGTTCCATGGTCTATGTAAGAGGTGGAAGCAACCAGTAGCTTACTACTTGATTCATGGAAGCACAAAGGATGAGATGCTTGTAAATTTCTTGATGGAGGTCCTTGATGCATGTCTCAATGCAGGACTGGAAATTGTTGCCACTGTGTGTGACATGGGTGCCAAAAATGTCAAGGCCTTGAAACTGTTGGGTGTTTCTGAAAAGACACCCTTCTTAATGTTTCACGATCAAGAAACTGCAGCTATATTTGATCAAGAAACTGCAGCTATATTTGATCCTCTCCATCACCTTAAATGTACCCGCAACCTGTTCCTCAAACATAATGTAGCAAATGTGGAGTGTGAGATTAGTGTGAATGGGGAGCAACTTACTGGTACTGCTAAGTGGGATGACATATTGAAGTTGTGTGTAGTTGAGAAACGCAATGTGTATCGCCTGCTGCCCAAAGTAACTGAGAGGCATATTAAGCCTAGTGGCCAGGATGCAATGAAAGTTAGCTTGGCTGCACCAGTTATAAACAGCACTGTGGCAGCAGCTATCAGTACTCTGGTCACATTAGGTAAGGATGACTGCACTGAGTTTGAATGACACATAAGCTTATCAGTAGTGATGTTATGTGGTGCCATAATTTGTGTACTTATTTTCTTTTATAGAACACACTTGTCATGAAGGTAACTCTCATTGTTCCAGTATAATTGCAGGTTACATGGACAGCAGGTGTCTATCAACAGGTGTCTGTGAAGGAAATTGATAGCCTCTTCAACAGCTTGAATGGTGTTGTGTGCAAACCTAACTTAAAATGAGCTTTAATACAGTGGACACGTCCATTTTCAATGAGAACCACAAAATGTGAAGTGTCCCAGTATGCTTGAAGGCTCTGTCATTTGTAATCTGTGCTGTAGGAGTCATCATATGAACATATGCTGTGATGTGCCATGCTGATGGCATTAGGCTACTAGCAGATACAGACATGAACATCTGTCATAAGGTATGATATTTCAGCACAGTAATCCCCATACAGTGTACAACAAACACACAACAAACACACATTGCTGAAGTCTGGAAACTCAAGGAAAATCCAACATTTGGTGCTGACCTTGCCCATTGGGCTATTATTTTTGGACCAATGACACAACACATGCAAGGTCACCAATTCTACAACAGGAATAATTCAGGAGCCAATTTCTGCCATGACAACTGTACAGACCTTACCAAGACGAGACAAGCACTTCAGGGTGCTGTGGGATTATGTAAAAAAAAATGGCATTTACGTGAAATAATTGTGCTTCATTTTATGTTGTTGAGACTGTCATTCAGATTATGAATATGACATAGAGAACCTCATTTCTTGAATGGTCTTCTTTATATTTTCATTGTCATATATGCTGTTTCATTTCACGATCAGAAGTTAAGTTTCCTTGTGCTATAATTGTAGTAGAAGTTTGAAATTCAACATATGTGGTCCTGATCATAAAATATGTATTTATACTGAAAATGGTTTGTTTCCTCTGTTTTTTTGAGACGTAATATATAACAGTGTACACAGTGGTGGAAAAAGTATGTGATATTAAATACTGTGTAAAAATATGTACTGCTGTTGTATAATTCATTTTTCCCAATGTAACATTTCCATCAATGTTACATGTTTCCGCATTGTGGGTCTGTCCGCACAAACCATCAGATGATTGCAGCAGTAGGTCCAGGCCAAATCATCTGTGCTGACCATTTGGATTACACGGTCCCATAACTGAGAAGACTGCAATTTCGAATTTTCATACTAAAGATTCTTCATGCATTGTGTCACTTTGTTACAATACCTACACATGTCTGGCAATACATAGCCCTTTTATTTTACATTATACTTGGTACAGGCAGAAATGTATAACAGGAAATATAATGAAAAATAGTAAGGTATATTGCCTAATAAATGTATGTAGTTGTTTTGTAATAATTTTGAAGGCTTATATTTTTAGTACCACTATGAACAGTGATGGGTTGTGGTTATGGTTTGGCAGATGGCTACTTTACTGATGTCTAGATAATAGACTAGATAATCTGTGATGTCTTGGTACATAGTTCTAAAATATACCACTAGAAGCATGCCGGCTACGAGTAACGCCGTCGTGGCCGCTTGGAGCGCTGTAATTTTAAGTTACCATGGAATTGCTAATCTGCATAAGAAGCAATTTGTGGTTAAGAGCGTATGGAGCTATATTAGATGGTCAATGATCTGTGGTATGGAGTATTGTCTGGCGCATTCACGCACCACGCGTTTCCGCTAAAAATTTCTACCAGCATCTGTTGCTCTGGCGACTGCACCGCTGACACATAGTTTTCTCAAATGAAGAGTGAAAGACAAAGCATTCTCGAGACGAAACGCTTGGAAGATGTGTGTTACGTAATGTTATGGTTGTCCGAATGAATGTGGAAACGCCCCCTTCATTATGAATCGTTTGCAACGTTGGCAGAGGTAGCCGTTTGAATTATTTAATAGTGCACGTTATAAATCTTACATAGTTTCTAATACCAAGCATTTGAAACAAGTGTTGTGTGCAGTAATACCATCATGGATGTGCAGACTGATGTACATAATTACAAAATTTATCATGAACAGTTCATGCAGAATCATAATGGAACAACAGCTGTAGAAATCCTGTTAGTGATATTACCGGTTCCTTTTGGAATATTTTTATCAACTTATTTATGTGCCGTTTTGACGCATTTGATGTATCAGAAAGTGTTGATATCCTCGACGTTTGTCAGCTGCCTCCTGTTTCTTGTGGATTTTATAACAGTTGTTGTACCTTTTGTGCTGTGTGTTACCATATTTAGTGACGCACATGTTGTTGTTTCACAGATAGTTCTCTTGGGTCTTTTTATTTGTGTTGCATGCTGTTGTATTGTATATAGGCCAGTATTTTCACAAGAGAATGGATGCACACTTTTGGCATCACTAGTAGTTACAAGTAGAAGGCCTTTTGTGACAAATTTCAGAGCAATTGTGAACTTGTTGACAGCCATATGTATTCTTGCAGTAGACTTTAAAGTCTTCCCTAGACGATTTGCGAAGACGGAAACATTTGGCTATGGCTTGATGGATACTGGTGTGGGACTGTTTGTTGTTTCGAATGCTATTGTTGCACCAGAAGCCTTGTGTTATGAGGTTAAGTCACAGACATTCACTTCTGCATTGTGGAAAGCTATAAAAAGTAGTATTCCATTAATTTTGTTGGGAAGTGCAAGATTTTTTGTCACACAACAAATTGATTACCATATGCATGTTTCAGAATATGGTGTTCACTGGAATTTTTTCATAACTTTAGCCACTACTAAAATTTTATGTACTCTAATCTTGCAGTTTGTAGATACTAATTATACATTAATGATTTCAATTGTGGCCATTGGAATTCATGAAATGATACTTTGCTGTGGAATACAGGAGTGGATTCTAAGCAATGTAGCAAGACAAGATTTCTTGACTGCAAACCGTGAAGGGATTGTTTCTTTACTGGGATATGTTACACTCTACTTTGCAGGTACTTTTTTGGGTCAGGGGTTAAGAGATAAGAAATCTAGCTTTCTGGGTAATTTACATTTATTGGGAAAACTTATCTGTTCTTCTATATTGCTGTGGTTTTTAATGTCACTGTGTAAAAACTGGTATGGTGTGTCTCGCCGTCTGGCAAACATTGGATATGTGGTCTGGATACTGACTCTCAGTATAACAATGCTTGTGATCTTAATGTCAATTGAACTTTTAACTTGGACACTGAACAAAGTTGTGAAAACTAGTGTGCAAAATGAAGCAGGCAGGTGTGTCCATTTCTCTATTAGTTATGTTCCAGTTATCTTGGAAGCTGTTAACCATAATGGACTCTTGTTTTTCCTTCTGTCCAATATACTGACTGGTCTGATCAATATTTGTGTTCAGACTTTGACAGTAGGAGTGTTACAGAGTCTTATAATTATTTGTGGATATATTTTTGTGCTATGTAATGTTATAGTTCTGTTGTATTATAAGAACGTAAAAGTTAAGATGTGGTGAAGATGTTATGGTTATGCCAAATGCTGTAAGTAATTTTATATTGATGCATATATTGTCAAATAATTAAAATATTTATCTGTTGAAAAATCATAAATGCAACCTTGATGAAATGCACACTCAATCCAGAGCCCGAAATGTTGTGCACATTAGCCATGCCTCAGACATAATAAAATGTCGAGTTTAATACCCTTATAATGAATTAGTAATTGCATATTTTTAGAGAATAAACCAGGGGGCTGTTTCCCCTTTTGCATTCAGCAGCTGCCCTTATATACAATTGTCTCAGAAATGCATCCTTCACAACTTCAGAGGGAAGGTTGTGCATCTCACCAGAGCATGTTTGAACCTTTGAATAGCTAATCAGATAGATAATACTTCATATACATGTCATGTACACTGGGTCACAACTGAGTTTACTTACTTACTCCTTGCAGTAGAGTCCTTGAGAAGCTAACTGTTCTTCAGCCAGTCAAGAAATTGCCCGCATTTCATGGATCCCAAAAGTTCATTACCGCATTCAAAAGTGCCTGCCACCTGTCCCTATCCTGAGCCAGCTCGATGCAGTCCATACCCCCGCATACAACTTCCTGAAGATCCATCTTAATATTATCCTCCCATCTATGCCTGGGTCTCCCAAGTGGTCTCTTTCCTGTAGGTTTCCACACCAAAACCCCATATATGCCTCTCCTCTTACACATATGCACTACATACCCCGCCTATCTCATTCTTCTCGATTTTATCACCCAAACAATATTGGGTGAGGAGTACAGATAATTCAGCTCCTCGTTATGTAGTTTTCTCCACTCCCCTGTTACCATGCCCCTCCTAGGCCCAAATATTCTCCTCAACACCCCATTCTCAAACACCCTCAACCTATGTTCCTCCTTCATTGTGAGCGACCAAGTTTCACACCCACACAAAACAACAGACAAAAAATTATACTTACATATATCTTAATCTTTAAATTTTTGGATAGCAAATTGGAAAACAAAAGATTCTGCACCAAATGATAGCAAGCATTCCCTAACTTCAGTCTCCTCTTAATTTCTTCCTGAATAGAATTTTGATTTATTAAGGTTGTTCTCCGGTCAACAACAAGTGATAACCAAACTGATGTAGAAATACTACCTCCATCTTATAACGAGGTATGTTCAATAACACTGGACAACAAATTTCAAACAATTTTTTGTATCTGTGATGAATATGTTATTAATTTATTTGTTTGCATCTATGAAGTTAGAAAATGGACATAAAAAAGATTATTTGACTCTAGTTTTAAAATTATGATTCACTATGTTATTTTATGAAATAGGTTGAAATATTATACAGAATGGTGGTGTAAATAAAAATCTAAATACCATTCATTGGAAAAGAATGTCTTTAGTAGACTTATTCTGTTTAGAGATAATATTTACAACATAAATTGAACATCTGCACAGTCTTTTTTCATGTAAGTTCATTATTTAACACAAACAAAATCATGTATTTTTTTTTTTTTTTTTTTTTTTTGTTTTGCCTATCACATTCCATGGTAGGGGCATCCCTTGCCAAAGTCCACCAGTAGTTGGCGAGCATAGCACAGTTCCATTTTCCTTGATATCTCTTCTCCATTGAAGAAATATGTTGATTGAAACGTTCTCCATGTTCATCACTCACTACACCACAGTTTTCTGAGAAAAAATCCAAATGCGAGTGAAGGAAGTGTATTTTTTCTGACATGTTGCAGCCTAAACTCTGATAGCTCTGCAAAAGATTGTTTACAAGCTCCTCATAGTTTTGAGCCCTTCTGTTTTCCAAAAATCCTTTTACTACAAATTTAAAACTGTCCCAAGCGTCCTTTTCATCACCTTGAAGGAGAGTGTCGAAGTATTCGTCCTTGATAAGGTCTCGTATTTGTGGACCAATAAAAACACCTTCTTTCAGTTTTGCCTCACTTAATCTGGGGAACTTTTCTCATAAGTAAGTAAAGGCAACTTCTTCTTGGTTCATGGCCTTTACAAAATTTTTCATCAGACCAAGCTTTAAATGCATGGATGGCAACAAAATTTTACTCGGTTCCACTAGTGATTGATTGTCCACATTGATGATTCCTGGTTCCAGAGATTTTCTGGAAGGCCAATCCTTTCTTGAGTAATGAAGAGACTGAGCTCTGCTGTCCTATTCACAAATGAAGGAGCAATATTTTTTGAATCCTTGTTGTAGTCCAACAGTAAGGCAATTACTTCTAGGTCACCACAGATTTGCCATTTGATTTATCTTAACTAATGGCATCCATCAGAATGTTTACTTTCTAATACGACTCTTTATTATGCATTGAATGACCAACAGGAATAGAAGGTAGGGTGTTGCCACTGTGAAGGAGAACTGCTTTGAAACTCAACTTAGACGAGTCTGTAAAGAGTCGCCAGTCCAGAGGATTGTGATTAATATTGAGCGTTTACATCAGGCTATCAATATCATTGCAAGCAACAAGGTCCCTTTCCATATTAAAAAAATGACCTAGATCTTTGTGCCTTTTACAATGCATAGAGATCATTACTCACCGTCTGGGAGTGCAGTGCTGACACATGTATCCCTTCCCAAGTAACTATTTTACGCATTAAGCCACACTTCATGTATCATGAAAACTAGAGCCAAGAATTGAATTCTAAGGCCATATTTGGTTTCGGCATGTTGAATTGAAGAGGAATCAACTATTTTGGTTACAGATACATTTTGTGTGTTGACCAGTGTAATTAATAAACTGAAAAGTAACAAGGCAGGAGGCACCGATAATATAATTCCTGAGCCAATCAAACAAGGTGGAAGAACTTTGAAACAAAGGATATACAAACTTATGCTAATGATCTGGGAAAAAGAACAATTGCCCAACCAATGGAAGGAATATATGCCCGTTGTATAAGAAGGGTGACAGATTGGACTCCATGAATTATAGACCTATAACTTTGTTAAATGTTGCGTATAAGATATTTACAATAATTCTGAATCAGAAGCTGGTAGATATTATAGAAACCGAGTCAGGTTACTATCAGTCTGGATTCAGACCGAATAGTTCTCAAGTATTTGATGAATACAGAATATATGATCATTAGTTGGCCTGTTGCATCAAAATCCACATTGATGATCCCAATAATTTCCTCTGCATATGGAGTTAACCTTGACAGCAGGATGTTGGATAAAATTTGTATGTAGTTGGCAAAAGTGGAATGTCCCTATAATTACTACAACCTGTCTTATCGCCCTTCTTGTAGATAGGTACAATGATCGACTACTTCCACTCCTCAGGCAGTTCTTCCTTATTCCAAATATAAATAATAAGAATATGGATCTCATAGTGAATTGTTCTACCCCCTGCCTTAATCTCTTCTGCTGGGATTTGATCAGTACCTGGTGATTTGTGACTTTTTAGCTTTTCAGTAGCCAATTTAACCTCAAAGCCACTTGGCTTAGGCACTAGTGGTTCTGCTGTGTGTATTTTTGACTGCCTAACATCGTTAACCCCATGTACATTCAATAGCTGGGACAAATATTCCCTCCACGAAGCCAAAATACTGTGGGAGTCTGCAACCAAATTACCTTTCTCATCTTTGACTATACTAATTCTAGCCTGGTAACCCTTCTTAAAGTCCTTGATGCTCCTGTACAAGTCCCAAATATTTTTTATCTTACTTTTATTTTCAAGTTCCTCAAATTTAGCTTTCAGATCTCCCCTCTTTTTGTTCCTAAAATGACTTCTAACTTCACATCTTACATAGTTCAGATCATCCACACTGCTTTAGCTTGGATCCTGTACCCATTGCATGTTAGCTTGTTTCCTTTGATCCAAAAAAACCTAAACATTCTTCATCCAAACATGCTTTATGCTGCTTCATTTAATGCAGACCTATACTGTCTTTAGGTGAGGTTTTGATGTTTGCTTTAATGTTTTCCCAAGCCCTGTTTATGTCCTCACTATTACTTAAGTTCTCCAAAGTTGCAAACCTGTTTGAACTCTGAATTTGTTACTGTTTCCTAACCTCCAGCTTTCCACATCCAACTTCTGTGCTGATTGTTTACTTACTGCTGTCTTTCCCTAACTTTTGTAACCATCAGATAGTGATTGGTATCACAGTCAGCTCTCCTGAAACTTTGTACGTCGAATATACTGGAATGCCATCTCATATCTATCAATGTGTGATTAATCTAGTTGTGAGTCTTTCCATCAGGAGAGGTCCAGGTGTACTTATGAATGTCTCGGTGCAAGAATGTTGTGCTCTTAATGACTAAATTTTTTGATGTGGCAAAGTTTACTATTCTAACACCATTATCATTACTATCCTGATGTAGACTCTGATTCCCAATTGTCAGTTTGAAAATATTCTCTCTCTCCACTTTAGCATTAAAATCTCCTAATAGAATTTTCATATGGTACTGAGGAAAATGGTAAAAAACCTGCTCTAAATCCTCATAAAATCTCTTCTGAGTCATCACTTTCCTCCTCACTTGGTGCATGCACATTCAGAATACTGATATTCCACCATCGACTTCTCAGAACTATATATGACACCCCATTGATAACAAAATTCTAGTCTTTTAACTGCTGATACTATTCTGTGGTGTACAAAAAAGTCCTGTTCCCAATTGATGATTTTCATTTCCTTTTCCATAGAAAAAATTATCATCCCCTTTTGTTCCGCCTGACTTCCTATACACCCTCTAAATCTAATTTATACTTTGCAAACTCCCTGACCACTGTCGTAAATGAACCTGACCTATACAGGATCCTAACCTTCCATATACCGGATCTCATGTCACTTTTCCATGGGTTAGGTCATACCAAAGGATCAGTCCTGGCCCAAAACACAGGCATACGTTTTGTAACGAAGTCAATTTTTAAGGCGAGGAGTTGTAAGCACCTTACCCAACCATCAAGTTGGAGAACCACCCCTTATCGCCTGTCCTTGTTTGCTTATTCAATATATTTTTAGAAACTCTCCATATTGGGGGCCGTTCCTCCATTCGCAACCTTAGGACGTGCCATGCTGTGGTGACAGGGACCCACTTATCACAGCACTACTGAGTTTATTGTGCTATAATGTATAGGCTTGTTACTTATTTGTTTTAATTTCTCGGTAACATACAAAATTGGTTCTGTAATTGAGTTATATTTTCATATTTTTGTTGTATTATTCTGTTTATCTCTTGTCAGTGTTCTTTACTTGGTCCCTTCTTTCAAGTTGCAGATTCCAACCTACGTTGGCATTAGTTTAAGTAATAAAATGATATTTAAGTTGTAAGGTAAAGAACTTTTGAAAAGTAAAATCTTTGTTGAATAGGAGGAAAAACGTTTTCCAAAATAGTATGAGAATAAGGCGTAATTTATGTTTAGTCTGTTTTAGAAATTAGAACTTGGAAACTAATGTTTTTAAATGAAAAATGGTGGCTATGAATAAGGAGGTAGCCTGAATGAAAAAGTTGTACTAACAAAGACCAGATAAGAAATTTAGGCAGATATTTAGACAAAGTCAGGTATAAATGGTTTATTAAGACACAAGTTTTGTAAATATGCACCATATGTATCAGTTTGTGATGGCCTACCACTGTGACAACCTGGTGCTAACCGGTAGTTGGCCTGAAACATTATAAATTGAAATAAAAGTAATATTATTATTTAATCTGTTTTGCAGATGTCATCATATAAATCATTTGTATGAGTATTTAGTTTTTTTTATCTGCCGTTGCTGCAAAATGAACTGTTTGTGATTACTTGAGTCTATTGTTTAGCATAACAGAAGGGAAAAGCAATGTCTGTACCTGGCCGGTTTGCTCTTAACAATGCTTTTGTATGTTATGAACATTTTATTATTAATTTATGCTACAGAAATTCAGTACCAGATGAAATTCTTGTAGTAATTGTATCTGCTGTACATTTTAAAGCAAAGCAGCATTTACTAGCTTTAAGTCTTTGGACTGAGTGGTTGACGAATGTTTTTTGGGTAGACTGTTGAGACTCTGTAAAATGTTTTTTCTTTTAACATTTTTTTCCCATTTTTTGTAGTTGTTTCAACTAAGGGTAATATTAAACAGTATTGGATTGAAGTGGGTGATACATTTTGCAAACAAAAATAGATTTTGTGTTACAAAATTGTTTAAAATGAGTTCATATTTAATTGCCAAGTAACTTGCATGATGTAGTGCTTTCAACAGAAATCAGACTTCACAGTTTTAAGGTAAATTAGTAAATTAATGCCAAGAACAGTTGCTCAGGTGGCCTGTAGAGTAAATGAAGCTGGGAGATGGTGTCATACTACTACTACTACTACTACTACTACTACTACTACTACTTCTTCTTCTTCTTCTCCTTGTCCTCCTTCTTCTCCTTCTTCTTCTCCTCCTTCTTCTCCTCCTCCTTCTTCTCCTTCTTCTCCTCCTTCTTCTCCTCCTTCTTCTCCTCCTCCTTCTTCTTCTTCTCCTTCTTCTCCTTCTTCTTCTTCTTCTTCTTCTTCTTCTTCTTCTTCTTCTTACATGAGCAGAACTAAGATGAAGAGTAAGCAACATGGGCGGAATGATGAAGACCAGGGAACATGGAAGTACTGGGACAGAAACCTGCCCAGTGCCACTTTGTCTACCACAGATCTCTGTCTTTCAAATGAAGCCTCCGGGATTAGACGACTGCGAATAACCGCCTGAGGCATGCCATCTGCCTCAAGCGTAAGCTGCACATAAATCATATTCTGGAAGACCTGGGGCCTACCTCACAGATAACACAAGATGTAAAAGAATATTATTAATGTTAAGTATTCTTGGAGAGGGTGTAAAGTGTTCCAGCAAGTGAAGTGTCGAAAGTGAATAGGAGTGAAGTGAAATGCAGTTGCGTGAAGTGTTGTGAAGTGGAGTGAAGGTCTTAGTGTGTCTGCCATTGTTAGAAGATATATGGATCACATGAATTTTTCTGCTTATATGGCTTTATATCTTTTATCACATTCTTTCACATTCTTTGGATTCCACTTTTTTATCATTGTATATATGGTTGTATGTTTTGTATGCTTCTGTTTAATTTTGTAAATTATGTATTTTATTGTTATGTTTATTGTATT
>Ga0209755_10004302_pt1 | contig 16972 bp, 14 predicted proteins | sample TergutCo191P1_FD_187301 | JGI IMG/M metagenome (GOLD analysis project Ga0209755, IMG submission 187301) | Cornitermes sp. P1 segment gut microbial communities from Petit-Saut dam, French Guiana - Co191P1 (SPAdes) (version 2) | ecosystem: Host-associated > Arthropoda: Insects > Digestive system... | reverse complement strand
TGCTCCCAGCGCAGAGTCGCGGCACCAACCCCGTCGCTGTGCGTCGCCAGCGTTCGCAGTCGGAAAATCGGCCTGTCGGGTCGCGTGTCGGATCCGGGAGCATCGTCGATGGCAATTATCCTAGAGGTAGCCTCGGTGATGAAAGCATGGGGCCTTTCCGCCGCAAGTTCTTCCGGGGTGTTGTATATAGCCACAAACGGCGGATCGAAGTTTTCCGTTACCCTTATCGCCACGGGACCACCTTCCGGGAAGTACCCAACGCCCCCCATCGTGTCCATGGTAATTATCCTAAAGTAATAATCCCCATCAGCAAGCCCGCCGTCAAACCTAGCCGGCTTTACGTTGTCGTCGCGCGTTTCCTCCACCATGTAACGATCAAGCCTAAAGGTAAAACTGGCAAAACTGACGGTTATGGGGAGGGGGGGAGTATCATAGTCGGCTTCCGAATCTTCCTGCTGAAAACGCCAGTCATAACCTCTGGTGATTTCGTTATTATTGTCGCTTATATTGTCATTAATTTGAGGTATGGAGCTGGGGGCGAAAAGGAACATGCTTGCCCAGCCGTGTTCGGGATCATCGCCATCTGGGGGAGGCGAAAGCCCGTCAGACAGTCTGGGCCAAACCTGAATCATGGGGTAGCCCGGGGCAAGCCCCACAGGGTCAGCCACGTCGCCGCGAATTTCGGCACCGCTGACAAGAAATACCGGTTCCCCGCCGGCAACGTCATCATTGCGTGGAAAGGTAAGCCGTACAGTCGAAGGTTCGTTTTTTACGGTATAAACCGTTTCGATTGTTTCCGAAAAGCCGACATTGTCAACCGCCCTGAATTGTATACGTATCCTGCCGTCTGGAAGGGCGATTCCTCCCCCTTTGTAATTTTCGGTGTCAATCGTAAAACGCCATCGCGCGTTTATACCATCGCCCGGCACGGTGGTTCTGTCCACGCTTCCGCCAAAGCCGGCTATGTCCGTCCACTCGTTGGGTGCAGGAATCGGGATATTCCTTTCGGCAAACCCGTCGCCGGTTATCCTAACCTCGATTCGACGCAACTCCCGGTGCGCCCACGCCTCGCCCGATATTTCCGCCCGGCCGCGAATAAAACCGGCAGTGGCCGGCGAAACACCAAAGATCCGTGCGTCCCCTATGGTAACTTTACCGCCCATACTATTGGTGAAAGGATTGTCACATGAATTAAAAAACCCGATAACGGCAACAACGGCAATCAGATAAAGGAGAGACAACACCGACATTCTTTTCAGGCGTACAAACCTGGGCATCACATTTCGCCTCCTACCAAGACGATACTAGAATGCCAGTGTGTAAAACATTTACCCCCTCGTTCAATAATCTCCTAAACTGCCACACACACCAGCACAAATTATTGGCCTATCGAAAAACCAACGGTTCTCCGATAGGCACTAAGGATTTCCACCCTGAGAACAAGAAGTACCGCAACGAATTATCGGGCTGGGTGAAACGAGAACCCGCGTTGCATTTATCTAGAATATCCTACGGGAAAAGTTTCGTGTCAAGTATTTTTTTTGGTTTAAGACCTGAATATGCTGTTAGTCGTTTTTATGCTAATTCTCGTCTGTTTTGCCAATTTTGAACGAAAGAGAATGTGTCGCGATTCATTACACCCTCGATGGTATTAGACATTTTTCGGAATTCCGTCGATGCGCCAGCCCAAATCCGCAATAACACCCACTCTTATTGAACGGGAGGCATACGAAAAAGTTCCCGCAGGCTAATTAAACCGACATTTCCCATTTGATTCGCAAGCGACTCGCAGGGTTTTGAAAAAGGCACCTTGGAAAACAGATAGAAAAAAGTATCGCCCGTTATTGAAACACGATTATTATAATCGTGTTTCAATAACTTGGACTTCTCGACAAGGCTTTCCAGTGCGGCCGTATCTTTAAGATCATTACGCCATTTGCATTCGGCAAAAATAAAATGTTTTCGGTTTGTGTCGGAAAACACCATGTCAATTTCCGCATCAGGCCCCCACCATCTGCCAAACTGGGTAAACACAAAGGGCAGTTTCAAATAGTTGTTCATCCGTACCATGTACTGCATACATATGTCTTCAAACGGGCCGCCAATGTAACTGTTAAGTTCTGGCAAAAATGATTTTAACAATGCAGCCCCTGCACCCTGTTCGATTGCGGTTTTGTTCATGAACACGTAACGATACCAAAAACGGTAACAATTATCCCTAATGCGATAAATACCCTTTCTGCTTTTTTCCGGGTTTTCCCCAAAGGGAAATTCCTTGTGCAAAATATTGAGGTTTATCAAAGTGTCCAAATACTTTATCGTCTTCGAACATTCCTCACCTATCTTTGACGCAATTTCGTTCAGCTTTGTAGCCCCAAGAGCAATGGCGGAAATAATCGAATGGTACATTGCCCCTTCCCTGAGCTCCTGTTTAAGTAGCATCAACGGTTCCTCGTACAAATAACCGGAAGGCTCAAAAAAAAGTGTCGCTAAATTTTTTTCAAAACTTAACTGCTTGTCTATGCGCGAAAGATAATATGGCGTTCCGCCAATACAGGAATAAAGCTTAATTTTGTCTTCATTGCTGTACTTTGAAAGCATCCCGGCCGCATCAATATAGTCGAAACCGCCCAGCTTCATCTGCGCCGTGCGCCTCCCAAACAACGGGCTTTTGCTGCCCATGACTTCGTTTTCCATGAAGCTAATTTGACTGCCTGAAAGAATGACAAACAGGTTTGACTTCTTAAATTTGTGATCTATGGCATTCTGTAAGACTGATTTAAGCCCCTTGTTTGCCCCGGCAGCGTAGGGAAATTCGTCAAATACTAATATCATACGTTTGTTGCGGGTTTTTTCGGCAAGAAACAGAAAAGCACTGTTCCAATCCACAAAAGCGGGCAATCCGGTCTTTGCCAACCCAAAGAAATTGTAGATCAAGCCCGAGAATACCTGCAGGTTTATTTTGTCGTTTGCTTCCTGGGCGGAGAAAAAAATCGCCTGTTTGTCTTTGATAAATTGCGAAATTAGGGTTGTTTTTCCTATCCTGCGGCGGCCATACAGAACAATCAGTTCAAACCCGCGTTTTTTGTATAGCTTTTCCAGTGTTTCCAGTTCTTTTTTGCGGCCAAAAAACATGTCGTGCCTCCTGTGGGGAACTATGCTCTATTGAAACATGATTATTATAATCGTGTTTCAATTAGCTGACATAAGGATAGCCTGTTGTGTTTTGCCAGTCAAGTATTTACCTGTATTGCCACTGGATTTGCGAGGGGACAAAACTCATGTCATCCCTACTTCCAACTTTTTGCCCATTGCCGAGGCGACTTTTTGAAGAAAACCCAACGATGGATTGTAATTCCCGCTTTCAAGCCTTGAAATGTTGGATTGTCTAGTTCCGACTAGCTCGGCGAGATCTTTTTGTGTCAGGTTCCGTTCCATCCGCGTCGTTATTATGTCCTCTATTATTTTATATTCGGCCTCGTTCATCTTGAGTTCGTTCCGAACTTCTTCGTTTTCGAGGATAATTCCCTTTGCTTCACTCCATTTCATTCGGCTTTCCTCCACGTATAGTCCTTCATGCGGTTTAGTGCCACATCCAGCTCTTTTCTAGGCGTTTTCTGACTTTTCTTCACAATCCCATACATATGTCCAGGACGGGCACCTTGCCTTCCATTTTTTCATACATTTCCACATCATATCCCACGTCAAAAATATATCATATTTGATATCTCATGTCAAGTGTTTTCGGCCTTCTCCCTGAGCAGTAAAGTTGGTAGCTTTGCGAAAATTGACCACGGATGTCCTGCCAAAATCAGAAACGACTTTTCCAGCGTGGAAAGATACGACAAAAAAAGGGGCTACCCTTTATGGCAGCCCCTTGAATACAACGTCTACTTTCCCGCCGCTAACGCGCCCTTAGCGAGTACGCCCTTGCGCGGGACCTGTCAGGCATTGCCCGTTCCGTAGCCCCTGGGGTTTCGGTATGTGCGTTTGCCCTGCCGCCGCGTTCTACAGGGGTGAAATCGCCAAAGGGTATCGTGGTGTTTCCGACGGTGATGTTTCTTGAAGATGCAAGATAGCTAACCCAAGTCCGCTGATTACCATCATCAACTTCAAACTCCAAACGAACATCATAAGTCCCTGGCGCGTTAAACACCCAATCGATGTGCCGAGCCCATAAAGTCACCGTAACCGAGGAAGACACTATATTACACCTGTGATCATGAGCAACCACATTTTCCGTCCCCGGGATCATCAAATATATATCCAAACAACCAGAGCCGATATAACGACTTGGTATCCCGGTAACAGTTATGCTCATTTGGGGAACCAAGGCGAAGGCAGAGAACGGTATGGTATTGGCTCCCGCAGTTATGTTCCTTCGCGATACCGAATATAACACGAAATCCCAATCATCATCACCAGTCTCAAACCAAAAAAACAATGCAACATCATAGGTACCCGGCATGGCAAACACCGTAAAAGTTGCCGAAGAACCTTCTATCGGCCATACCCAACCATCGGCAATCCAATCAATAAACCCAGGGGTATTTAAAACGATAGCACCTTCCCCACCGGCATACCTCCCAGGTATCCCGGTAACGGTTATGGTCATATGTTCAAAAATCTGAAAGTCAGTAAACGGTATCGTGTTCTCTCCAGTGGTGATGTTTACCGATGGCGCGGAATAGGCTCTCAGCAGACTCCAATCATTGTCATACCAAAACCTCAAATGGACATCATAAGTCCCTGGCAAGGCACGCATCGTAAAAGTCGCCGAGGAACTTGATATCCATGACCACTCACTGCTCATCTGATTCAAAGTCCCAGGGTGTTTCAGGCGCATGTTTCCATCCACATCGCCGATATACCGATTGGGTATACCCGTAACCGTTATGGATACTTCCTCAAGAGGGGTGAATGCGGAAAGCGGTATGGTGTTGGCCCCTGCGGTGATGTTTCTTGAAGCGATAAAATACTCGAAAGATCCAAGCCACAAGCGAAGGCTATAAGTCCCCGGAACGGCGTTAAAAGCAAAGGAAACCGAAGCCCCTTCTACCCTCACCTCGGACCAACCAGCATAACCTCCCCCTGGGTGCCGTAACGACAATTCTCCCCACGAGTTGTGATACCCGGACGGTATCCCCGTAACGGTTACGGTTATCGGCACCGCAGGGGCGGGGGCAGGTATTGACGGCTCACCAGCATTGGCATTCTGTACCGTTACCGCTAGGGTTGCCCTTTGTTCGATGTCACCGGAAGCGATTGCAACTGCTGTTATTGTTGCCGTCCCTTCAGAATTTGCCACTATCCTAACAGCGGATTCGGGCCCAGAAATACCGAACCTTGGTACCATAGATTCGGCAACGCTTATTACGGCAGGGTTGCTGGATACCCATATTACCATCTGGTTTGCTGCATTCGCCGGCAGTACTGTCGCGAAAAGGAGATGGTCGGCACCCACATTCAAGGAAAGTGGGGCGGTATGGGATAAGGTTATCCCTGTTATAACGTTAGGAGAGCAAGCGCAGTCGTCGTTCCCGGTACATTCACAAAAATTACCCAGAGTGCAGTCACAGCCATCGCCGGCAGTCAGGTTGCAGTCACATGGAAGGGCATCTCCATGGGTACAGTCGCAATGATCGGCCGCCGTGCAACCACAGCCGACATTGCCGTGAGTGCACTCGCAACCTACATTTCCATGCGTGCAACCGCAGCCAGTTATATTGACTGCTACAGATCCCAAGGGATACTCGCCACCTGCCGTTACGGTTACGTTGCGCAACATGGCTCTTCTATGAGGGGCTTGCAGCGACGCATACAGAACATAGATTCCGGGATTTAGGCCATCAAACCGGAACGAGCCATCCGCAGACAGGGTGTCGGTTATATCAACTGAATCGACAGGTTGGCCTCCTATTGTTTCCAGTTCAATGGTGATAGCGATTCCATCAGTATCGCCCAGGAATACCACGTTTCCGATTATGGAACCGGTTGTTGGTGTTGGCATTGCTTCGGTAGGATTGGAACAGCCTGTCATAACGAAAACAGAGACGGCAAGAGCGAAAGCCGACACGACGACTACCCGAAGCAATTTGAACGATGTTTTTGTCTTTTTCACAAAAATCTCCTTTTTGCGATGCCTGCCTTCTCCTTATTTTTGCCAGGCCATCACTTGGTTACCCACCCGAAAGGGCAGGGATATACAAAGGCAGGCTAGCTTCTGCCAGATATCTGGGAATGGGGAAGATTTGTTGCAACATCCTATTTTTGGATGTTCCCATCCGCCTCCTTGGCGCGGGTCTCGGCGGGAACGGCTTCCTCCCGCCCGTCACCAGCGAACACCAATGCCTGCAAAATACCGAGAACGTAGTTTTGCTTCTCTTCGGGCAGCATGGAAAAGTCTTGTACAACCTTGCTCAATTTTTCATCTTTGGTCACATACCACCTCTGTATGATGGTATTTTACCTCACTATGCAAGTAATGTCAACTGGTTATGTAGTGAAGACACTCACTTTGTGAAGATAAACCTTGTTTAGTGGGCATCATTCGGGTATAGTTATTTTATGACCGTCAATGAACGGGTAAAACAACTCAGGGCCTCGCTCAAGATGTCCCAAACGGAATTTGCCAAGGCCATTTACATCAGCAACGGCTACATAGCCGAGATTGAACTTGGAAAACGGAGAGTCAATGACAGGATCATCCACCTCATCTCCCTGACTTTCGGGGTAAGCGAGGCGTGGTTAAAGGACGGCACGGGAAGCATGTTTTTCACGACCCCGGCGGAAAAGCTACAGCGGCTTACCAGCCTTTTCAACGAGCTGCCCCCCAGGTTTCAGGATTACGTGATGATACAAATCGAACAGTTGCTCGCCGCCATCGACGGGGAAAATGGGCCGGGGGATTCCGATTCGGACTTCCCCAGCAACTAAAAAGGAGACGCTACGGTGACAGACACGGGAATCCGATAGCGCATCGAGTAGCCCAGCTACACTACATCCGGTGTACTGGGCCGCCCGAGCTTGCCCCTCTTCGGGAGCCGGGACCTTCCGGCTCACGTCCCGGGCATTCCCCGCAAGCTAGACCCCGGCCCGGAACCCCGAACCGCCGTTTACAAACCATCCCCTAGGCACTCCCCGGAAGGCAAACCCGAATCCGGAACCCCCCGGCGCGAATTCCCCGTCCGGGACCTCCCGGCCGGACACCCCGGATCGCGATTTCCCCAAACGCAGATCCCGGAAAAGGAACCGCAAAAGCCGATTCCCCAAGCACATCCCGGAGACTCCCCGGCCGGAACATCCCGGATCGCGTTTCCCGGCCCGCTGCAAATCCGTTCGGATAATCCGTCCATAATGCATAGTTACGATAATTGCGGGGAATGCGGCGGATGCCAGAGCTTTTGCCAAAACACGATGCACGTGTTTGGCCGGATAACCGCCGGCGGCGGTATTGCTTTTTTTTCATAATGGCCATACTATTCTCCCATGGTTTTACTTATCGCGTTGGGTGTTGTTGTTTTTGCTGGTGTAATCTACATGGCCATATCAAAAAAATCCAATTTCAAGGTCCGTATCGTGGCTCTTGCCGCGTTGGCACTTATGGTTTTGGCCGTGATTATCTCCATCTTTGTGATTTTCGGTGTGGCCGTAACGGATCCCGGCACAGGGGTTCCGCTGGATATACCACCTACCGATATCCCCACCGCCCCGGCGACAAATAACAGCGTTATGCTGCTGTTTATAATTTTCCTGCTGGCCATGTTTCTCTTTGTGCTGATACTGTCGCTACGGGAACAGCGGCACAAAGAAAAAGCGGCGAAGAATGAGGCAGAGCGTTAACCGGTTGGCCTGTTAAGCAGGCTTAGTGCCAGATCAACCTCGGCAATGCTTATACCAAGTTTGGACGCAATTTCCTGGGTCGGAATATCTCTGGCGGACATTTCGGCAATTCGTACTTTAAGCCTGGACTTTTCGAATGACAAAGGTGCCAGTTCCTGCATGTCTGATTCCGCAGGGGCTTTGGGACTTTGTTTTTTTTCGCCATGTTCATCATCGACATCCCGGTTCACTTTTTCGACGGGGGGCGCGGTGGTTTCGTCCGGGGAGGGTGCCTCTGCAACAGGTTCCGCGTCTTTGAGATTCGGACGGGAATCCAGGGCACTGCGTATACCCCTGCCCAGACTGGCATACATCGCCTCTCCGTTGCGGCTACGCTGTAGTTCCCGGACATATGTCGCTATGCGGCGATCCGTGTCTTCAAGCATCTTTCTTAGAATCTTGATTCGTTCCTCAACAAGGAGGGAGTCCCGGTCGGTCGCCGTGTCTATTTCCGCAATCAGGCGACCCACTTCCTCCCTGTAATCCGCGAGCAGTTGCGTGGCGGCGGTTTTTCGCTTTATGTACCAGCGGAAGAAGAAAAAACCCAACACGCTGACGGAAAGGCTAAGCCCTGAAAGAATAAGGGGTATAGTCATACTTTTAAAAACTTATATCGACGTTTTTGCCCAACCCAGGATCGCGGAAAACGGAAGACGGTACCTGTTTTTGCCAATTGGAAGCCCCCTGCTGAACGTTTTTCTTTTCCCCTTTGCCGTCCCCGTGCCCTTTACGCCCTTGGTCGTTAACTTTTTCCGTCCCATCGTCGCCGGTGTTCTGTACCTCGTGAACGGTCTTTGCCTGCTCGTTGGCCTTGCGCTGAATCTGAACTCCCTGCACCGCTTGCTGAATGGCAAGCCCCTCCCGCTGGGCAAGCTGAGCCTTTGCCACCTTGTCTAGCTGGGAAAAAAGGGTTTGCAAATCAATTGGTTGAATAGCCATCGGGACCTTTTACTACCTCTTTATCTGGCTCCTCGTACTTGGAAACTCTGATAAGACCGCCTTCCAGCACAAAAGTTACAGCTTTGTATTCGGTCTGCACTTCTTCTCTTACGTCACGGATTACTACCTTAACACCGGGGAACACTTTTGCGGAAGCCGAAACCTTGCCACGGGTCTTCAGCTTGCTAAGGTGTTCCTTGATACCCTTTATCTGGTCGTCGAGGTCCTTCTGTGCCTGGAGAAGGACATCCCGCTTGTCTATCAGGTCCTGTAGATACAGTTGCTTATCTTCGGGAAGGGTCTTTTTCTGCTGCTTGAGATTGATGAGGGTTTGCATGTTCAGCTTTATATCCTCAAGCTCTTTAAGATTGTTTTCTTTTACATCTTCCAGCTTGGTCAGCTCTTCCTTACTTGCAGGATCGAAACCCACTTCGCAGATTGTTTCCGTACCGCTTGTGGGGTTTCCAAGTATCTTGGCATTGATTTCCTCGCTGGCGCGCAGCCTTCCGCCCACAATGCTCGCTCGTTTCCCCTGACAGATAATCCTGTTAAGGGCGTCGATGTTCGAGTTGATGATACCGTCGGACGCAAACACCATGTTGCCCGTCTGGATGTTGGCGTTTTCGATAAAACGCGCCCAAAGGGATTTCCCGGCGCGTATGTTGCCGCCGCCCTTTCCGTTTATACCCTGCTGGATTATTATATCGCCCTCGGCATCCAGTTCTGCCCGTGCGATGGACCCGTACACCTCTATATTGCCGGCGGCCTTTACGGAGAAACCGTCCTCGACATCCCCCTTTACTATTACCGAACCAAGGAATATGATGTTTCCGGTTTCGAGGCTTACGCTGTTTTCGACAAGAAGCACAGGTTCCACGTTTATCTTTCCGTTGACAACCACAACCCGCCCGTTTATGTCGGAAAGAATCCCCGCTCCGTCATCCGATGGATGCACGTTTTCCCCGAGCGGCAGACTTATGTCATTGCCGTTTTTCGCGGGAAGCATTTTTCCCGTAACGGTCTCGCCGGGAATTCCCATCTGCGGGGGGATTTTTGTGGCAAGGAGCTGTTGTTCCACCACGTTTTGGATAATGTTCAGTTCCTTGAAGTCGATTTTGCCGTCGGTTCCTTCCCTGAGTCGCGCCTTGGTCTGGTCGGTCTCGAATTCGTACTTGATGTAGGCACTTTTGCCGTCAACCGGCTTGGAACCTACCGCTACCTCGATGTCCTCCTGGTAAATCGGCTGATCGGCAAAATCACGCAGAAAATCTTCTTTTATTCCGTGAACCACCCGGTTGATCTTCAGTGTGGTAATATACGTATCGAAAGGAATGTCACAGCCGCCCTCGCCGGGGGGCAGCACCGTCATAAACGCCTGCATTTCCCCGTCCATTATCTTTATCGTTGCCACACTGTCGTTGTATGAATGGTGATCGAAATCGCCGACCTTGACAAAGACGTTTTCCGCCCTGCCCACGGTTTTTGCGACCAAGGCGGTATTTATATTGACAGCCTTTCTGTCCTCCAGAAGCTGTATGACATACGCTTCCGTAGTGTTTTTTCCCTTGCCCTGAGGGGGAGTAACCTTGAGCATGACATCCCCTCCGGCTTGTAGGAAGACAAAGGCTCTTCCGTCCCTGTCCTCGATAACGGGCCCTTTCTCCTCCGCGAGTGCCTCGGCTTCGGCTTCCCTTTGCTTCCTTCTGGCTACGGCAATCCGCTCGTAGGCCTGAATATGCCAGTCCTTTTTTCCCATTCCCCAAAATCCCGGGAAACCTCTTTCCAGAACCTCGTATTCAACCCGATACATCGGGATGCCAAGCAGGGTGGCAGCATCGGAAACGGCTAATTCCAGACTGGAACCGGATGCTTCGACACTTTGTACGGCCCGATCTTGCTCCAGACTTTCTTTTGCGATTTCCTGAAGCTGGACAAAGTCGATCATTGCACCCTCTCATAACATGGACTATTTCGAAACCCACCGGCTTCCATATATTATTATCGGCAGGCTGGTAAATCTAGATTATCCCTTTACGAATATTGGTAAGTTTTGACCTCAGGCGGAGAATGGCCTTGGTATGAAGCTGAGAAACCCGCGATTCCGTGACCTCCAGCACTTTACCTATGTCCTTAAGCGTCAAATCCTCGTAATAGTAAAGAATTAGTATCTTTCTTTCCTTGTCCGGAAGCTCGTTGATGGTGGCGATTATTACCTGACGGATAACTTCTTTCTCCATGATTACGTCGGGATTAAGGCTGGAAGGCGATTCTATCGAATCCACTATCGAGACCCTGTCCTTTTCGTCGCCGGAAAACCATACGTCGTTCAGGGAAAGTATCGAAGTCCCGGAAATCTTCTGTATTGTTTTAAGGTACTCATCCTCGTTCATGCCCAGAGCCTTGGCGACCTCCTGATCGGAGGCGGTTCTTCCCAGGTGGGCCTCCAGAGAGCTTACGGCAGTTTCTATTTCTCTTGTTTTCTGCCTTACGGAGCGCGGCACCCAGTCGATCTGGCGCAGTTCGTCGAAAATCGCCCCGCGTATACGGGTTACGGCATATGTCTTGAATTTTACGTTTTTTTCCGGATCGTATTTGTCGATGGCATCGATAAGGCCGAAGACTCCAAACCCCACCAGATCGTCGAATTCAACGTTCTGGGGCATTCCCATTGCGACTTTTCCGGCAACATACTTTACCAGAGGCGCGTACTGCTTTATAAAGGCCTCGCGGATGGCAGGATTCCTTGTTTTTCGGTATTCTACCCAGCGTTCCTCTTCCGACTTGTCTTCCGGCAAGCCCGCCGGGACAGCGTTCCCCATATGCTATCCTCTTTTTTCCTTTGCCAGCACCGTACGTATGCCTGCGGCAATTTCCTTGGGGCTGAAATCCCCCTTAACTTCCATTGGCTTGGCTGTTGCCACCTTTCGTTCCATCTCCTCCGAACCTGCCTGTTTGGTGCCACTTGATAGGGCCTGGAAAAGATCCGAAAAGGAGTCGTCCGTGTTTTCCACAGCACTCGGGGCAGTAAGCCCGTCAAAGAACGATGAAAAATCCCCCAATCCGGCAACTTCCGCTACTGCGGCGATCGGTTTTCCAGGGTCATCCGACGTGTTGGCGAAATTAAAGTCCCCCAAGTCAGAAGTATAGTTGTTTGCGGGAGCTTGGTCTATATCCCCTGTCTTTCCCGTCGGATCTATCGCGCTGGAAACCAAATCCGCGATATTTCCTATACCCTCAATACCGTACGAATCGCTCGGTAAGGCCGCCGGCATTGATGACGGCATGGCCGCACCCTCTGTGTCGCCCAAAGTAATGTTAATATTGGAGCCGGTTAAAGATTCCGACGAGGATTCCGAAGGCAAATCGGTCTCAAAGACACCCTCCTCGGCGTTTTTTTTGTTTTCGAAAAGAAGAAGCTCCGGAATATAGGTGTTTATAAGCACCCATGCGCCGCAACCCATACCAAAAAACAGGACCGCAAAAACAACGGCACGCAACAGCGCGAGGGCCAGACCGACCTGTCCCAGAAGCAGACTTAGAATAAAAGCAAGTAGAAACGCCGCCCCCGCCGGGAAAACAGCCCATTTAACGTTAAACATTCCCTATGATTCCTCCCTGAGAACGACCGAATATCTTCCTGAACATTGCCCCGATACCGGCCGGCTCCAGCGGCCGGCTCTTGTCCATCCGCGATACCAGGTGCTGTACGCAAATGCTTGCCTTGCACTTGGGCTCGACCACCATAAACGGTTTCTGATGGCGTACCGCGTTAATAACCGCCTGATCCTCGTAAACGAAGCCAAGATAGTCCATCTTCATGTTCAGGAACTGCCCTGTAATGTTTGTCATCCTGTCGGCGACATTTTTCGCCTCCGCAGCTCCTCGCGCACGGTTTACCACAAGCTTCAGTTCCATGTCTATGGCTTTGTATTCCGTCGCGATTATCTTGATTATACTATAAGCGTCGGTTATTGCGGTAGGCTCCGGCGTGGTAACTATGATCGCGTCGTCGGCGGCGGCGATAAAATCCAAAACGTTGCTGGAAACGCCCGCACCGGTGTCTATAAGAATTATGTCGGCAAACGAGAGGCTGTTCATCTCGTCGATAAAGTCCTGCCGTTCCTTCCTGCCCATGTTGGCTATCTGGGAAAAGCCCGAGGCCCCGGCCACTATCGATATGCCGTACTCGGTCTCGACGAGTATTTCCTGAATTGTCTTCTGCTTCTTGATTACGTGGTAGAGGTTGTACTTGGGTATAAGGTTGAACATAACGTTGATGTTGGCAAGCCCAAGATCCGCATCCATGACGACGACCTTCCTGCCGATACGGGCAAAGGCAAGCGCCATGTTTACCGAGAGGTTGGTTTTTCCCACCCCCCCCTTGCCTGAGCTTATCGTGATAATGCGTGTCTTCTTGTCCTCCCGGTTTTCGGTACCGACGGGATTGCCGACAATGTGAGCCTGGGCCCTTCGCCCAAGACCCAACCTTGAATGGGATCGTTTCTGCCGCATTATTTCGCGCAGTTTTTCAGCCTGATCTTCCATAATTTTTAGCTCCATTGAAATTGGTCCGCTTCGATGGCCGGAAAGCGTTTTTCAAACATTTCCCTGTCAACGCGGAATTCTTCAAGATTGATAAGGAACTGAATAACGTTCGCTTTCCTTATGTCCTTAGGCACACCCTGCCCGTCGGTGATGTACGACACCGGCTTGCCCCTCTCCGCGAGCGCGGAAATGATGTTACCCACATGCCTTGTCTCGTCGAGCTTGGTAAGCAGCACGGCACCATAGTCAAACGGTTCAAACTGGCGCATTATGTGCAGCAGGTCGTCGGTTTTTACGCTTGCCGACATCGCCAGATGTACCTCCGCCTTTGGGCCGCAGGCGTCGAGTATCTGTTTCATCTCGCCGAGCTTTGCCGAATCCCTGGGGCTTCTCCCGATAGTATCGACCAGAATCAGATCCGCCACCTCCTTGTGCAGATCGATTTCCCTCTGCAGATCCCGGTGGTTGTCGATGAACGAAACCGGGATTTCCATTATCTTGGCGTAGCCCTCTATCTGGTGCTGCGCCCCTATCCGGAACGCGTCGATCGTTACTATCCTGACTGACAGGGGCTGCGGTCTGGAGACGTTTCCTATGCCGTAAATCGCGGCAAGCTTCGAGACGGTGGTGGTCTTGCCCACGCCCGTGGGGCCGACCAGCACCATTATCCGCGCGGAATGGCCGTCGCCTGGTTTTCTGGGGGGCTTTTCCGGGATCTGGTAAATGCCGACGCTTTCCCCTATCCACTCGAGAAAGCGATTTTGCGCTACCTCGAAATTTTCCAGAGCCTCCAGAGATAGCTCCTTGCGCGCCCTTTCCAGAAGACCTGTCGTGTAGCGTTCGGAAAAATCGTTCAGCCTTAGTATTTCCTCCATACGAAGCAGGGTAGTATGCTCTGTTTTCCGCTCGCCCTGCGATTTCAGGCTTTCCCTTATTTCCTTTAGCTCATCCAGTATCTCCCGGTGGCTGCTTTCCATGTCGTCCTGTTGCTTAGACAGGGTTGCCACTTCTTTTATAACCTTTTCCGGATCCCGTCTGGCGGCGGCAAGAACCTTCTTTTTTCTTTCCTCAAAATCCAGCGTGGTCCCGTCCGAAGGTAAAGCCGCCGGCAGGGACGACGGCATGGCCAGCGGCATGGCCGCCGGCACCACCGCAAACTGCCTTTCCCTGGACTGCGCGGACAGCGCCTGATTCTGGCTTTGCGGCATGGGCGCGGCAGGAGGCATGGAACTCTGCAGACCAATCTGGGGCGAAAGGTAAAACTCCACTTCCACCTCTTCCTTTTTAAACATGCCAAACAGCCCGCTTGCCGGAACGGTTTTTTCCCTGAGTATGGTAAAATAGATACCGTATTTTTTTACGATTTTGTGAACGCAGTCGCCCTTGTTCGCGCCGCGTTCAACCAGTATATCCAGCCCCATTTTCTACTCTCCACCCTCCAGCCTTATTATACCCACAGCCTCGGGAAGAATGTCCTGGGTGATTTCCGGAACGGAAAGTACCGCCAGCTCCGGAAGTTCCCTGTCGGTCGAATTCCGCACCAGAAAACGTGCCTGCTCCGAGCAAAGTATGACCGGAACGAAGCCACGGTTCTTTACCGCAAGAACGGCCTTGCTTACCGCCCTGATCCACGCCTGCTGTGTCGGCGGATCCATGGCGCAGACCATGCCGGAAGGTGTCTCGTATTTGCTGTCAATGATTTTCTGTTCCAGCTCCGGCGCGATGGTAAGCACGCGAAGCCTTCGGTCCTCGTCGGCGTACTGGTGGCATATCTGGTTGCCCAGGGCCTGACGGGCTTTTTCCACAAGGAACCAGACGTTTTTGGAAAGCGGCGCATATTCGGCTATCGCCTCCATAATCGTCACCATGTTGCGAATCGACACCCTCTCCCGCAACAGACCATGGAGTATCTTCTGAATCTTTACCACCGGCATTCCAAGCTCGGGGCGTATAATCTCGTCCACCACCGCCGGGTATTCCTTGTGCAGCGTGTCCAGAATCGCCTTGGTTTCCTGCATCCCCAGAATGTCCGCCGCGTGCCGTCTGATAATCTCGGTAAGGTGCGTCGCCACAATCGAGGGGGGGTCAACAACCGTGTAGCCGGCCCGTTCCGCGTCGTCCCGCTTTTCCTCCCTGACCCAGAGAGCCGGAAGCCCGAAGGCCGGATCCACGGTCTGCTCGCCTGGAATTTCCTCGCTGACAATACCGGGAACTATACACAGGAAATAGCCAAGGCGTATCCTGCCCCGGCCAACGTCAACACCCTTGATTTTAAAACAGTACTCCGAGGGATCCAGCGAGATATTGTCCATGATGTGTACTTTGGGTATGACAAGGCCAAGCTCCAGCGCGGACTGTCTTCTTACCCCCTGCACCCTTTCCAGAAGATCCGCGCCCTTTTCCTTGTCAACAAGTGGTATCAGCCCGTAACCAAGTTCCAGCGAGAGGGTGTCCAGCGGAACAATCGGGGCCATTTCCGCAGGTTCCTCCTTGCCCTTTTTCGTATCCTTGGTTTTCGCCATCATCTGGCTGAAACTTTCCTCCGCCTTCTGCTTCTTTCCTATGTTGTAGGCGGCGACGGCCATCACTATGGACATTGCGATCAGAATCACGCGGGGAAAGCCCGGCAGGAGGGCAAGCCCGAAAAGCACCCCGGCCCCAATCCAGTAACTCCGCGACGAAGTGGTAAACTGCTTTGCCGTCTGTTCGGTAAGACTGCCCGTCGAGGCGGCCCTGGTTACGACTATACCCATCGCCGTGGAAATCAGGAACGTGGGAAGCTGCGTTACAAGACCGTCGCCGATTGCAAGGGTTATGTAGGTTTCCACCGCGTGCGCCATGGAGTAACCGCGCATCGTCGCGCCTATAATCATCCCCGCGATCATCTCCAGCAAAATGATAAAAATTCCGACCTTGACATAACCGGAAATAAACTTGCTGGCACCGTCCATGGATGCGTAAAAATCGGATTCCTTTTGTATCTGACTTTTCCGCCTCTGAGATTCCTCCTCGGTGATGGAGCCGGAACTGAACTCGGTATCCACGGCCATCATTTTTACCGGCATACTGTCCAGTGCAAAGCGGGCCGCGACCTCGGATATACGTGTGGCACCCTTGGTAATAACGACCAACTGCACCGCGATAAATATAATCAGGATAAGAAAGCCTATAACGATACCTTCGGTGCCGCCGGTGCCGACAACGAAGGTGGAAAAAGCCCTTATCATTCTGCCGTCAAAGTTCGCCCCGTGGATCAGTATGAGCCTTGCAGACGACACGTTCAGCGCGAGACTAAAAACCGTGGACACCAGAAGCACAGTCGGAAAAAGGCTGAACTCCGTCGGTTTCTTGGAATACACCACGATGAGCAGGACCAGCAAAGAGAACGTCAGATTCATCGCCATCAGCGTATCCAGAAGCGGCGTGGGCAGCGGGATCATGATCATCACCACCACCGCCACGACGGCAATGCCTATAATATAGTCGTTTATCCTGCTAAGGGGGGAGACGGAAGCCCCGTTTTCACCGCCCATTCGTGCCACGTCAGCCATCTAAGCTCCTCATGCGATTTCCTTGTCCGCCGCCCCGGCGGCTTCCGCCCCAGCGG
>Ga0209755_10004301_pt1 | contig 16977 bp, 16 predicted proteins | sample TergutCo191P1_FD_187301 | JGI IMG/M metagenome (GOLD analysis project Ga0209755, IMG submission 187301) | Cornitermes sp. P1 segment gut microbial communities from Petit-Saut dam, French Guiana - Co191P1 (SPAdes) (version 2) | ecosystem: Host-associated > Arthropoda: Insects > Digestive system... | reverse complement strand
TTAATATACAAATATATTAGTCGCTCTCCTAAGCGATTGGCAGAGTTTATCGATTTCCCAGGGCTCTGTATAGGCGGCAAAGCTGGCTCTCAGAGTTGCAGATACCCCAAAATGCTCCATTGCAGGCTGGGCGCAGTGGTGGCCGGCACGCACAGCTACGGACTCTTCGTCCAGAATCAGAGCCACGTCATGAGGGTGTATTTTCCCTAGCGCAAATGATATGATAGAGCCTCTATCTCTAGGTCTCCCAATCACTTGTAAACTTTCTACTTTCTGGAATTCGTCTAGGGCGTAGGCTGTAATTTGCCTTTCGTGAGCCAAAATATTGCTCATTCCGGTTTCATTTACCCAGTCTATTGCGGCAGAAAAACCCAAAACTTCGGCTATGGGTGGGGTTCCGGCCTCAAAGCGGGCGGGTGGCGGGGCAAAGGTTGTGCCCTCAAAACTGACCTTATCTATCATTTCACCTCCACCTTGCCATGGAGGCATGGTTTCAAGAACTTCGTTTTTACCATAAAGGATGCCTACCCCCGTAGGTCCATAAATTTTATGCGCGCTGAATGCCAAAAAATCGCAATCCAGTTCTTTGACTGAAATTTTTGAATGCGCTGCGCCTTGAGCTGCGTCTATGAGTATTTTAACTTGCGGTGCAAGCTTGCGGATTACAGGTATAATTTCTTGCAGAGGATTTATTGTTCCTATGCTGTTTGCGGTGTGTGTGAGTGCTACGATTTTTGTTTTTGCGCTTAGCAAATTTTGCAACTCGGAAATTTGCAAATCACCATTGTCATCGCATGGAATAACTTTTATTTTTGCTCCTGCGATTTGCCATGGAACTATGTTTGCATGGTGTTCCAAAACTGTGAGCAGAACTTCGTCGCCTGGCTCAATGTTGGTGTGCGCTACAAGGTTTATGCTTTCGGTTGTGCCTCGTGTAAAGACTATGGTGTTTTCATTTTGCGCATCTATGAACTTTGCAATCTTTGCGCGAGCGTCTTCGAATTTTTGCGTGGTTTTTGCAGAGAGTGAGTACGCTCCTCTTTTCACTGAAGAGTAATGTGTTTTATAAAATTCATTCATCGCTTCAATTACGCAAAGCGGTTTTTGCGTAGTTGCTGCGGAGTCCAGAAACGCCAGAGTTTGGGACAGCGCAGGAAATTGCGCGCGAATCATCTTCCTGCAGCTTTCGCCTTATCGCCGTACTTCTTAATTAATTCATCTTGAATACCACGAGGAACCGGAGAATATTTTGCAAATTCCATTGTGAACTCAGCTTTACCCTGAGTCATTGAACGCAAGTCTGTTGCATAGCCGAACATTTCGGAAAGCGGAACTTCTGCTGTGATGGTTGTGTAGAGCTGTTCCTCGGCTGTGGCCTGAATTGTGCCACGACGCTGAGAGAGATTGCCCACAACGCTACCCTGGAATTCTGTAGGAGTTTGAACTTCAACTTTCATTATAGGTTCAAGAACCTGAGCGCCTGCCTTTTGGAAAGCCTCACGGAATGCCATGCGCGCGCAAATCTGGAACGCCATATCGGAAGAATCAACAGGGTGGAATGCACCATCCTTAACTTCCATTTCAATGCCAACAACAGGGAAGCCAATCAAAGAACCGGCTTCCATACAGCTTCTGAAACCCTTATCGCAGCTCGGAATGAATTCCTTTGGAATGCGACCGCCAACAACAGTGCTAACAAAAGCGTAAACATTTTCCATATCGGCTTCAACAGCCATCGGGCGCATTTCACCCATAATTTTTGCGAACTGGCCTGAACCACCGGTCTGCTTTTTGTGAGTGTATTCAAAAGAAGCCGGCCTTGTGATTGTTTCACGATATGCAACCTGCGGAGCACCTGTTTGAACTTCTACTTTATATTCGCGCCTCATGCGTTCAACATAAACATCGAGATGCAATTCACCCATTCCTTTGATAATTGTTTGCCCGGATTCTTTGTCCACATAAACTTGGAACGTAGGATCTTCTTTTGTAAAGCGATTCAATGCTTTTGAAAGATTCGCTTCTGCATCTCTGTTTTTCGGTTCAATAACAAGCTCAATAACGGGGTTCGGAACGTGCATGGAGGTCATATTCATGCGAAGTGCGCCGTCTGTAAAAGTTGTACCGGTTGCGCAATCAATGCCGAACAGAGCTACTATATCTCCGGCTCCGGCTTCGGTTATGTCTTCCATGTTGTCTGCGTGCATGCGAACAAGACGGCCCACATTCACCTTTTTGCCTGTGCTCATATTGACTATGGTGAGGCCCTTTTTGATTAAACCTTGATAAACACGAATATATGTGAGCTGGCCATAGCGGTCATCGGTTAATTTGAATGCGTAGCAAACGAGCGGTTTTTCGTCTTTGCTTTCCATTTCGGTAGCTTCTTCTTCTTTATCCAAGTTCAAAGCTATGTTTTTAACTTCTGTTGGGTTCGGGAGGTAATCGGTCACTCCGTCGAGAAGTTTTTGAATGCCTGTGTTTTTATAGGCACTGCCCAAGAAAACCGGCGTGATTTTCAGGTCAATTGTAGCCTGGCGAATTGTTTTTTTGATCAACTCTTCTGGAACATCCTTACCTTCAAGCGCAAGCTCCATAATTTCGTCGCTGAAATTTGATATGGTATCTATTAAATTGTGGCGATATTCCTCAGCCTGCTCTTTAAGGTCTGCGGGAATTTCAATTTCCTTTATATCTTGGCCGTTTTGTCCTTCAAACAGAAAGCCTTTCATTTTCACAAGGTCAACAATGCCTTTCAATTTGTCTTCAAGCCCTATGGGAATTTGCAGCATCACAGAAACGTGGTTGAGTTTTTCACGGAGCTGGGTAGCCACACGGAAAGGGTTCGCGCCCGCACGGTCGCATTTGTTCACAAAAGCTATGCGAGGAACATTGTAGCGGCGCATTTGCCTGTCTACGGTTATGGACTGAGACTGCACACCGGCAACGCCGCAAAGCACCAGAATTGCGCCGTCTAACACTCTTAGGGAGCGTTCCACTTCAATGGTGAAATCTACGTGGCCCGGGGTATCGATGATGTTTATGGTGGTATCGTTCCATGTTGCATAAGTGGCAGCAGACTGTATGGTAATGCCGCGTTCACGCTCTAATTCCATTGAATCCATGGTTGCGCCCACGCCGTCTTTGCCACGAACTTCGTGTACAGCGTGGATTCGCTTTGTGTAGAACAGTATGCGTTCTGTCAAAGTTGTCTTTCCGGAATCTATGTGCGCGGAGATTCCGATATTGCGATGCGTTGCGATGTTTTTCATAGGGTATGTAAATATAGCAAAAAAAAGCCTGTTTGTCAAGGCTTAATCAGCGCAGCCTTATCTTCCCATTGCTCTCTATTATCAGGCCGGCTTCGGGAATGTCCTTTTCCGTCAAGTCTTTCATCAGCTTTATGCAGGCTCCGCTTGAATCTAAAAAGGGGCGGCGCTCGCCTCTTTCGCCCTTTTGAATTGCAGAAAATATCTCGCCTTCAATAAAATTTCCCTTGCTGTCTGTTTTTATCTTTACTATGGGTGCGTAGCCGCTAATGCCGGAGATATTCACGCTTGCATTGGTGGCAAAATTACCTAAACTGTATGCTATGAATTTTCCTTTGTAAAGGTCAATGGCCCTAGGAACATGCGGCCCATGGCCAAACACCATGTCTGCGCCGGCATCTATGGCCAAACGGGCGAACTCATAAGGATTGCCGCGATTTTCGCCCACGAAATTCTCCGTTTTGCGAGTTATGCGCGTATGATTGCTGCCTTCGGCCCCTATGTGCATGCTCACTATAACAATATCGGATTTTCCTCTGAGCTCCTTGATCAACCGCTTCGCTTTTTCCGTATCGCCAAAGCGCACAGTTCCGGTGTTCGGAGCAAAGGCCACAAAGCCATAGCGAACGCCGTTTTTTTCCAGAACATAAGTTTCTGCGCTTCCCTCAAATCCGGCAAAACCAATGCCAGCCGCTTTAAGAGCCTTCATGGAACCTTTGCGGCCCGCTTCGCCAAAATCTCCGGAATGATTGTTCGCAACGCTCATAAGGTCAAAGCCTGCGTCAACCAAAAGATTTACATATCTTTCCGGCATCCTGAAAACATAGCAAACGCTGGGATTTGAGCATTGCTTGGAGGTTCCGCCGGAATCAAGCAGAACGCCCTCCAAATTTCCTACCGTTATATCTGCATCGCGCAAAATACCATGCACATCCGCAAATGTGAGCTTTCCGTCTTCCGGCGGTAGCGAAGGAGCGTTGTCCGGGAAATTCAAACCCATCATAATATCGCCAACGGCAACAAACGAGAGCGTATCTTTAGCCGCAAAAGCGGCAGAAACAAGCGTTAAAAACAGAATTATTTTTTTCATGGAGAATTTGAATATAGCAAAAAAAATTTCTATATTGAAAGAAATGAAGAGAGATACCTCATTGTATTTTATTGTAGGCTTGGTGGTAGTAGTCGCTATGCTTATTTTGGTGTTTGGAATATTCTTTTTAAATGACAAAGACCCTCGTGAAACTTTTGTAACCTATTATCTGCGCTTTAATCAAGTCAGCACCTTGGCTCAAGACGACCCTGTTAAGGTAAATGGCGTTAAACTTGGCAAAGTTGAGACAATAGCTTTGCAAGGAACACGTGTTCTTGTGCGAATTTCATTGAGAAATGATGTTAAAATTCCTAAGGACTCGGATATCAGAGTCCAAAATATAGGGCTTTTGGGGGAAAGGCAAATAGGAATGCTTTTAGGAGATTCTTCTGTATTTTGGACAGAAAAAGATACCATACAAGGGCAGTTTGATGCCGGCATAGCAGAGGTTATGGGCATGGCAGGCGAGGTTTTGGACAGTGCCAAGATAATAATGAACATAGCGCACATAATGTTGGACTCCACCATAGCAACTCAAGACTTCAGGGACAGATTTCGTCGCATATTGCAAAAAGCCGAAGATTTGGAGGATCAGGCAACCAACTTAATCGCAAGGGCCGACCCTGCATTGCAAGGTAGCCTGGCCGGGCTATCCGCCGCAACAAGAAAAATCAACGATATTTTAGACGAGAACAAAGCTCCGTTGAAAAGCTTGGTAGCTGATGCCAATGGCTTGCTTGGGCAAACCAATACGCTTGTGGATGGTGCAGATGTAGCAGTACAAAGAGTTTTGGCTTTAACGGCAAAACTAGAATCTAAAAACAATACACTTGGCATACTGTTAAACGATCGTAAGTTGCATGATGATTTATCCACAACAATTCACTCTGCAGACAGCCTCTTCAGATTGATTATCAAAGACGGCTTGGATGTAAATATTGATTTCTTTTAAGGAAGGTTAAATGATAAGTTGCAAATTAAAAGTTGAAAACACCCTCGGTATTCATGTAAGACCAGCTGGGAATATAGTGAACATAACCGGCCCTGCCGTAAGCACTGTAGAGCTTGTGTATGCAGGACAAACGGTAAATGCAAAATCTATTCTGAATTTGATGATGTTGGTTATTGTACCGGGTTCGGAAGTGGAATTTTTGATAAACGGATCTGACGAACAGAAAGTAGCAGATCAATTGACGGAGTTGTTTAAGAACAAATTTTATGAAGACGCCTCATAGACAAGAAGATAAACAAAGGAAATTGTTCGTTGGGAAAGCCGCGTCTCCCGGCTACGTGATAGCTAAAACAAAACGGATTGTTCGCCAAAGATTCTCGGTTTCACCGGTTAAAATCCCAAAAGAAAACACTGCCCTCCAAATTGAATCTTTTCGCAGGGGAATTTTACAGGTAAGAAAGGAAATTTCAAATCTGAGAGACCTTACTATTAGAATGGCCAGCAAAGAAGAGGCGAAAATTTTTGATTCGTATCTAATGATTTTGCAAGACCCGTCATTGATTGACAGCGTTGTTTCTCTGATACGGAACGATAAGTGGAATGCCGGTTATGCGTTTCATCTTTATATGAGAACACTAATAGAGAATTTTGAAAAAAGCGATGGGATTTTTAAAGAGCGCGCTCAAGATCTTAAAGATATTTACAATCGAGTATTTTTTCATTTGAACCACGATGAAAAAAGTTTTGCGACACAGGAAGAAATTGAAGACGGCGTTACGCTGGTGGGTTATTCTCTTGGCCCCAATATGCTTATGCAGTTTGAAAAGGGAAAGGTGATAGGGCTTGCCATAGATTCCGGCAGTGCAACAAGCCATGTTTCGATCCTAGCGCGTTCAATGCAAATACCTGCGGTGATGGGTCTTGTGAATTTATCCGAATCCATTGCAGACGGGGAATTGCTTATACTTGACGGTACTAATGGTATAGTCATTACCAACCCGAGCAAAGAGGACATAGACAAGTATAAGAAACAGATAAAGGTTTTTCAAGACCAAAAGCTGGAACTTTTCACCATGAGGGATTTGGAGCCCATTACCATGGATGGAAAATACATAAGATTAAATGCAAACATAGAGAGGTTTGAAGAAGCAAGCGACATGATTTCTTTCGGAGCAACAGGCATTGGGCTTTACCGCTCCGAGTTCCTTTACTTTGGCCGTGACACTTTACCTACAAGAAGCGAGCAAGCAGAAATTTATCGAAAAGTTACCTATCAGTTGGATCCTTGCCCTGTTACCATAAGAACTTTGGATGCTGGCGGAGATAAAATGCTTTCTTCAATAAGCATGGAAACAGAGGCTAATCCTTTTATGGGTTGGCGTTCAATAAGATTTTGCTTGGACCGCCGGGATATTTTCAAGGAACAGCTGAAAGCTCTTATAGAAGCCGGGGATAGAGGGAACTTGAAGATTATGATTCCGATGGTTTCCAGCATAAGCGAAATAACCAAGGCAAAGGAAATTTACAATGAGTGCTGCGAGGAATTAATTGCTGAACATATTCTAATCCCAAAAATTGAGTTGGGAGTGATGATAGAGATTCCGGCCGCAGTTATGATTATTGAGGAAATAGCTAAAAGGGTTGATTTTTTGAGCATTGGCACAAACGATTTGATTCAATTTACTTTGGCGGTGGACAGGTCTAACGCAAAAATTTCTTCTATGTATCAGCCGCACCATCCGGCAGTTCTGAGGTCTATAAAGAAGGTAGTTGATGCTGCGCACGAAGCCGGCATTCCTGTTAGCGTGTGCGGAGAAATGGCTGCGGATCCCCTGAGCACCTTATTGCTGATGGGTCTTGGTGTGGACGAATTTTCCATGGTTTCGTGGTGTATCATGGAGTGTAAAAAGTTAATTCGCTCAGTGAACTACGATGAAGTGAGAGCTATTTCCGCAGAAGTGCTGAAGTTTTCCAATACAGACAGCATAAACAAACTTTTAAAGGAAAAATATTCCCAAAAAATAAAGAATTTGGGAATTTCAAGCTTTATAAATACTTTAGAGCTGTGAAACCAAGCTACCTCACCACAAATTTAAAGTTTTGCATACCCGGCGCTTTGGCAAAATATACGCCGCTAGGTAAAGGTACATTCACAATCTGCGAAACTTGAAATACCTCAACAGTAGCCACTTTTATCCCTTTTAAGTTGAAAATTTCCACCTTTCCTGTCAAAGTTCCCAAAGAAACTGCGACAATAGCGGTAGTATTAATGTCATCATCCGAGCTAGAGCTGCTGGAAGAAGGTTCCTCCTCTGAAGAACTGGAGCTGCTTGGCAGCAAACTGCTGCTGCTTGACGGCAGGCTACTGCTACTTGAAGAAGGCACAACAGAAGAGCTACTCAACTGGCTACTGCTGCTCGGTCTGCTACTGCTGCTACTCGGCCTGCTGCTGCTAGAGGAGGGTGCCACAGAAGAACTGCTTGCTACCGAGGAGCTGGAGCCTGCTATGCAATTGAGTTTTGTTTTTGCTGTAACGCCTTGCCACCCATTATTCTCGTGGCTATTGATGGTTCCTGTTTTAACATAAACGTAATAACCTCCGTCTTTGGCAGCAGGTTTTGTGTTATACGGGCAGCTATTCCAGTCGGCTCCGCAAGCATTTTCCACGCCATTTATAGCAACTGTGGAATTCAAGCTGGGTTGTATTCTAGTGAAGTCTCCAATAAACAAGCAAGTTCCTGTTCCGGGTATTGAAGTTGAGTTGCTTTGAACATTTGCGAATACCATTCCGCCACAGTCGCTTGATTGATAAGCGCAGTTAACCGGAGTAGAAGTACCGCTGCTGCTTGAACTTGTTCCGGTTGTACTGCTTGAACTTACTCCGGCTGCGCTGCTTGAACTCGGAAGACTGCCGCCAATAGTCAAAATATTCTTCGTTACGCTTCCCGTACCGCTACCATTAGGACCATTATTGCAGTTATAGGATTCTATCTTCATCGCTACTTCGTATAACGGGCCGTCCATATACATACCGACAGCGTGCCATGCGTTGAAGTGAGCAGTGACATTTATTGTGCCGCTTGTTCTTGAGCCACTTTTCGGAATGCTGATGAATTGTTTGAAGTTGACATTATTTCCTGTCAATGCAGGCTGTCCAATTCTGTCGCATACTCTAAATTCATATACCATGCCGTCAATCGTGCCTTCTCCGTAAGCAGCATTTTTGCACCATTCGGAATTTGTAGCCGGGTTATAGCTGCCGCGGTCTTGAATAATGTAGTATTCTATTTGATTGGAGAAACTGGCATTATTACCGTTTTCTCGTTTTGTAGGTATTCTGTTCTGTGTGAAATACGCCCAACCATATACGCCAAGCATCCTAGCTCCGTCGTTGGAATTCCATGTAGCAGCGTAATCAACTACCATATTGCCGATTTGCGTATGGTTTTGGGTACTGTTAGTACCCCATTTTTTGCCGGAGCGAAAAAGTACATTGCATGTACCGCTCCACTGTGCATTAAATGTTCCGCCTTTCGCATTTGCGATAGTGCCATTATCTCCTGTGAGTGCCATGGAAACAGTGCCTGTGTTATCTTGATTCCACAGCTCGTAATCATAGCTGTTATAAGCTTGGATTGTATTACTGGTCCATGTGGGACCTTGTGCAAAAAGCGATAAGGAAACTGCCAGTACAAGACCTAGAACCTTTGCAGTTGTTTTCATATCTACCTCCTTCTTAAATATACATTATTTTTTTAAGAAGTGGTACGTTTTGCTATGAAATTAGAAAATAAACTACTCGTCAAGCATCTGATCCACATCTTTATTAAGCTCTTTTGTTCCTTCTCTGTCAACGGGTTTCGGTTTGCTTGCGCAACTGAAAATGAATGCTATACCGATTGCAGACAAAACAAATTTGATTTTATTCATGTTCATCTCCTTTTTAAAATTTACCATCTGAACAAAACGCAGCCCCAATTCATTCCGCCACCTATCGCAGACATGGCTACCAGCATGCCTGGCTTCAAACGGCCCTGCTGCACTGCCTCGTTAAGAGCAATGGGAATAGATGCAGAAGATGTGTTGCCATACCTGTCAACATTTATCACAACTTTTTCATCCGGAAGGCCCAAAGCCTTGCCCACGGATTGAATAATGCGAATATTTGCCTGGTGCGGAATAAAAATATCTATGTCGTTCACAGAAAGGCCGACTTTCTCCAAAGCTGTTTGGGTAATATTAGTCAACTCGGAAACTGCCATCTTGTAAACAGAAGTGCCTTCCATCCTCAAAAAAGAATCCCCAGCACCTATTGTATTCAAATAAAGTATGTTCGTGGAGCTTCCATCTGCAGATAAAGCAGAACCTATAAAACCACGATTGTCGTCTTCACTCGCAGAAAGCAAAAATGCTCCCGAGCCATCGCCGAAAAGAACACAAGTGCTGCGATCTTTCCAATCCATAATGCGAGAACAAATCTCTGCGCCAATTACCAGAACATTCTTAGCCTGGCCGCTGCGAATCATAAGAGCCGCAGTGTTAAGAGCTGGAGGTATAAAGCCGCAAGCCGCATTGATATCAAAGGCAAACCCTCTGTTGCAGCCAAGCTTTGCCTGAATATAGCAAGCCATTGCCGGGAACTGCTTGTCTGGAGCCATTGAACCAGCTATAATTCCATCTATATCTCCGGGAGAAATACCGGCTTTTTCAATAGCATCCTTTGCCGCAAAATAACCTATATCGGCGGTTAAAATATTGCTGTCTTGCACAATATGCCTCTCGGCTATTCCGCTACGGCTTTTTATCCACTCATCGCTTGAGTCAAGCCCCTTCTCTTTTATAAGGTAATCATTCGTCGCAACGAATTGTGGCAAATACACACCTACTGATCTTATAACAGCATTCATGTTATTCCTTCTTTATTGCAGCCAGTTTCTCCGCGATTTTTGCGGGAACGCCGGCCTTTGCAAATTTACAGGCGGTAAACAGGGAATGGTGAATAGCAACGCTATCGGCTCTGCCGTGAGTTATTATGCCCACACCGTTAAGCCCCAAAAGCAAGCCGCCACCGTGGTTTCTGTAATCCCAAAGATAGTCGAATTTTTTGGCTTTCTCCGTAGCCACATCGCCAAATACCTCATGTGCAAGCTCATAAAAACCTTCCATAAGCTTTAACATCACATTGCCGGTATAGCCGGGCGCAACCACAACATCAGCGTGACCTTTTATAAAATCTCTGCCTTCAACATTGCCTATGAAATTTATGGGAGCCTGCTTTAGAAGCTGATGCGCTTCTTGCAAAATCTCACCGCCTTTTTTCTCTTCTTCGCCCATGTTGATTAAGCCCACCGTGGGATTATTATAACCCATAACGGCTTCTGCATAAACACTGCCGCAAAGAGCAAAATCCACAAGCACAGAGGGTTTTTCATCAACATTGGCACCGCAATCCAAAAGAATGGCTTGGCGCTTGGTTGTTGGAACCGCGCAAGCAATAGCCGGCCTGGATACATCAGCAGCACGGCCCAAAATCATAAGGCAGGCAGCCATCATTGCACCTGAATTGCCGGCACTGACACTTGCAGCCGCAAGCCCCTGTTTTTGCAAACCAACGCAGGTAACAAGCCCGGACTTGGGTTTTGTTTTAAGAACCTGGGTAGGAGACTCGTCCATAGCCACAAGATCGGGAGCGTCTATAACGGTTATGGCATCGCCTGAGTAGCCGTTCTTTTTAAGCTCTTCTTTAACTTGAGCTTCGGGGCCGCACAGCAAAATATCAAAATCGCGTTGCGGATCATTTACGGCAGAAACTGCGCCTTTAACAACCTGTTCAGGAGCGAAGTCCCCACCCATCGCATCCAAAGCTATTTTTATATTAGGCACCTTCTTTTACCTTCATGCGTTGAACGCCGTTATAGTATCCGCATTCTTCACAAACTCTATGCGGACGCTTAACTGCGCCGCACTGTTCGCATTTTGCCATAGCCGGTACATCCAGCGTAAATGACTGGTGGCGACGCTTGTCGCGGCGCGCTGTACTGGTTTTTCGTTTAGGAACTGCCATTTTTTCTCCTGTTATGTTTCTTCTTTTACCGGAATCATCGGTTCTTGGAGTATAACCAACTGACGCACGGTTTCAGTTAAATCCACTTCATTTTGGTTGACGGGAACTCTAATCTTGAAAAAATCTTCGCTTCCGTCATCCTCTTCCTGCTGCGCCAGACCTTGTTCCTGAAGCACCAGAGCATCCAATTCCACTTCAAAAGGCTGCTCAAACAACTCCAGAGTCTTGGCACATGCAAATTCCTGCGATCCGCTTGCAACACCTTTAACGGCAAAACCACCTTTTTCTTTAGAAACTGTAACTTTACAGTTCAAAGGTCCTTTTAACCGCAGTTCCTTGAACAAATTCGGCTCATCGCTCTCCAAAAGCGAAAAAGCTTGCTCAGGCACACTATTTACAAGGCGTATTCGCAATGTTTAACAAATATAGAAAAAAAAAAGCACATTGTCAAGCTAGTGATTCATACGTTTTCTATTTTGTTTATTCAATGAACTCCATCACCTATTCTTTTATGAAGCTTTTGCCCAAAAATGCGGTTAGCAGAGCATTTGGGGCGTTTTCCAGGGCTAAAATACCTGTTTTCAGCAGGCTTTTTATGCACTGGTTTGCCAAGCACTATAAAATAAATCTTGAAGAATCCGAAATTCCAAAAGACGGCTTTGCCAATATTCATGAACTTTTTACAAGAAAGCTTAAACCCGATGCCAGGCCCATAGAAGATAACGCAGAAGTCATTTGCCCTGTGGATGGAAAACTGTCTGCATTCGGAATGCTAACAAACGACAACCCGGAATACATGCAGGCAAAGGGTAAATTTTACAGCCTTGAGAGCCTGGTTCGCAGCAAAGAACTTGCCCAAAAATTTAACGGCGGAATATGGGCCACCATATATCTTTCGCCATACAACTACCACCGCATACACTCCCCTGTTTCCGGAAACGTGGTTGCCGCCTATTACTGCCCCGGCGTTCTTTGGCCTGTAAATACAGGGAGTGTTGAAAGGATAGAAGGGCTTTTTTCAATAAACGAAAGGCTTATAACCCACATCACAACTTATGACGGCGGCGAGGTTTTGCTGGTTAAGGTGGGAGCCACCAACGTAGGCCGTATAGCCGTTGACTATAAAAAGGACTGGTTCACAAATTCCATGCCTCCACCCGCGAGTCGCAGAGCCATCTTCACAAGGTGGGAAGCCGAGCAAACATATTCTTATTCAAAAGGCCAGGAAATAGCCCGTTTTGAGATGGGAAGTACCGTTATACTTGTATGTAACAGGATAATATTGAATAGAACAAAGGAAATTTTTGCCGAGTTAGAGGGTAAGGATGTAGCTATGGGCCAAAGATTGATGGTTTAAAGTTTACTATATTACATAATATGGGCAAAGGTCTTTTTATTGCTGGCACTGGAACTAATGTTGGAAAAACTTATGCCAGTGCGTTTTTGCTTTCGTTGATTAAAAGCACAAAAGGAAAGGTATTGTATTACAAGCCCATTCAATGTGGGAAGCCGGATGATGCGGCTCTTGTAAAAAAAATGGCAAAGCACAAGGATGTAGCTTGTACCTACAACTTGAAAACTTCAAGTTCGCCTCATTTTGCCTTTGAGAAGGAAAAGGTGAAGTTCAACAAAACAAAAATAAGCAGTTTTTTGGCAAAATCCAAAAAACAATACGATTTTATATTTATGGAAGGAGCCGGAGGGGTAAGGGTACCCATAGCACAAAACTTTGACATGGCAGACATGGCAAAACTCTCAGGTTTTCCGGTATTGCTCGTGGCAGAGCCTGGGCTTGGCACCATAAATCACACCTTGCTATCAATAGACTACCTGAAATCTAAGGGTGTAGAGGTTTGCGGCTTCTTGTTCTCTTGGCAAGAAGGCGTGGATTTGAACGGTGAAATGGCCTTTGACAACGCCAAAACAATAGAAAAGATATCAAAAGTGACGTTTTGCGGGGCTATCCCTAAATTAAGCTGAGAATTCACTTTATCCATTAAAAACTCCGTTTAGTCATTACAAACGGAAAAATTACCTATATTCCCGAAGCTATTTATTTATTTTTTTTAGTATGAGCAGAATTTTATTTCTTTTGGTGCTTGTTGGGGCAGGTCTAACGACTGCTACCGCAGCCCCTCTTAGCCTGCAACAGGCCTTAAATGACGGATTAAAGGGAAACTTGGACATTCAAAGGTCAGAGCTTGGATCTGAGGGTATAGACGCGCAGATAAACGCCGCCTTCCGCAGCTATATGCCACAATTCACAGCCAGTGGCGCAGTAACTCGCATGCTTTTTAACGACCCAACCATGGTTCCGAACTACCCTATGTGGATTCGTGCGCTGGCAACACCTCCGGGAACTTATTCAGGCTTTGATCCGAACAATGCATTTCTTGAAATCCCCATAAATTGGGGAGTAACCGGCGATATTAAACTCACCCAGTTTTTATACGTGCCGCAAGCTTTAACCGGAATTGCAATGGCAAAAAAGGGCAAGGAAATAGATGCCATAGGCAAACAGGAGCTTAGAGAGGGCATAATTTATGGTATATCCATGCAATACTGGACTATTGTATATATGGAAGAAAATCTGGAAGTTTTGCAAAAATCAATGGATAATTTAGGCAAAACCAGAGAGGTAATTGCCGCAATGGTTGGGCAAGGCATAGCCAAAAAAAGCGATTTGAACACTATGGATATTAACCTGAGTTCCTTGAGTACGCAAATGGACAACCTGAAAGTTCAAATTCAAACGCAAAAAGATGCTCTTTTGCAGATTATGGGCCGCACACCGGGCGAAGAAATCATTTTGACCAACCGCCTGAATGTGGAAAGCAGAAAGGTCGATGAAATAAGCGGTGACCCTTTGCAGAGCTCTGTGACTCTAAGAAGAATGGAGCAGCAGGTGAAGCTCCAGGAAATGCAAATTGATTTAACACGCCAGGAAATTTATCCGAATGTCGTTGCTTTTGCAAGCTACGGTACGCAATCCGGCGGTGAAAAATTCGGCGATATACCGGACAATTTCAGCGATAACGGCATGATTGGAATAAACGTGACTATTCCGCTTTTTGACGGATTTTCCAACAGAGCAAAGCGCGTTCATGCACGTATTCAAAAACAGCAATTGGAAATTGATATGGAAAAGCAAAGGCTTGCATTGCAGGCTACTTATGAAAGCGCAAAGTCCACTTTAAATAACGCAAGAACTTTGGTTGTGCGCAACAAGGCAAACGCAAAGCTTGCAGAAGAAAATTATTCGATGAAAGAGCTGGAGTATAAGGAGCAGGTTGCGCCGATTACGGATTTGCTGACGGCAGATAACAATATGCAAACTGCGCGCTCCAATGTTATAAGCGCTCTTTACACTGAGAAAACTGCGGAACTTGCTTTGGAACAGGTTTTAGGAATCTTGCGCCAGAGAACAGAATAGGAGAAACCCATGAAAAAGTCTATACTAGCACTTATCTTGATTGTGGCAACCGTTGCCGGGGCATTCGGTTTGCTTAATCACAACAAAAACAAAAAAATGGATATGCTGCAAAAGCGTTCCGGCGCAACAATGGAAGTGCCTGTTGCAATCAACGAAGTCGGGCAACAGAACATTGCCCGCTCCATAACCATAAACGGAGTTTTGCAGGCGAAAAAACAGGTGGTTGTGCTTTCGGAAACTGCCGGGCAAATTGAGCGACTTTACAGAGAAGTAGGCGATGCTGTTATCCAAGGCACTCCTCTTGCGCTTGTGGATGCCACAATAATTTCCACGCAGTTAGAAACAGCAAAGGCAAATCTTGAAAACACAAGAAGAGATTTGGAACGCTTTAAAATTTTGGCTCAAAGCGGTGCTGCAACACAGCAAACCGTGGATCAATTGACCGTTGCGGTTGAAGCTGCAAATTCCAATGTTGTTGCTTTGCAAAAACAGCAGAACAACACAACAGTCAAAAGCCCGCAAAAAGGCGTTATTGTAGCGAGAATGGTAGAAACCGGTTCTGTTATAGGAGGCGGTTCGCCTACATTCAAAGTTGCGGATCTTTCGCAGATGATAATGAATGTAGGATTAACGGAAAGAGAGGTTGTGCAGATTAAGAATGGACAAGCTGCAACTATCAACATAGAAGCTCTTAACAAGGATTTTCCGGCTGTCATAAACAATGTTGGCATTGCTGCGGATATGAGCGGCAGATACAATGTTGAGGTTTTGATCAAAGGCGATATAAAGGATAGCGGGCTGCGCCCCGATCTTTCCGGTTCTGTGAACTTTGAGTTTCCCGTTACGGAAAACGCTATTGTGATTTCCAGAAACGCTCTTGTGAGCGGAGTTAAGGATCCTAAGGTTTATTTGATAGACAAAGAAAATAAAGCCAGTTTAAGGAGAATTGCCATAGCATCTGTGGAAGGCACGAACGTGATTGTGGAGAGCGGTCTGTCTTTAGGTGAACAAGTGGTTGTGACCGGTCATCAGAATTTATATGAGAACGCCTCGGTGAGGATTTTGAAATGAGCCTTTCCGAACTTTCGATTAAACGCCCTACATTTATTGTTGTTATCTTTACGGTATTGGCTCTGCTCGGCGCAATAAGCTACACCACTTTGCGTTATGAGATGATGCCCAACATTGATTTTCCCATATTCATAGCTATTGGGGTTTATCCGGGCGCTAATCCTTCGGAAGTTGAAAACTCGGTGACTAAAGTACTGGAAGAAACACTTTCTGGTGTGCCGGGCGCAATAAATATACGTGGCATTTCACGGGAAAATGTTGCCATCATAATTGTGGAGCTGAAAGCCGGCTCAGATATGGATGCGGCTTTAAACGAGGGCTCAAGGCTTGTGAGTTCGGCAAGAATGAGATTGCCCGACGATGCTTATGACCCTTCGGTTATAAAAATAAATTTCAATGCATTCCCCATTTTGAATTACGCAGTTAGAGCAGACAATATTTCCGCAACGGATTTGCACGATCTTTTGACATACCGCATTATACCTGAATTTTCCAGCGTTCCGGGTGTGGGCGAAGTTTATTCCATGGCTTCCATGCAACGCGAAATACAGGTGAATGTGAATCCTGCAAAATTGCAGTCGCAAAATCTTTCGCTTTTGCAGGTTGTGAACACGGTTAGAACAAATAATTTGAATTTCCCTGCCGGCAATATAAGAACAGACAGCTTAACAAGCACAATAAGGCTTTCTGCAAAGTATTCCAGCATAGAAGATATTGCCGGCACGGTGATAAAAAGAAATGCGGATGGGTCTCTGCTGAAAATAGGCGATGTGGCGGAAGTTGTAGATGCTGTGAAAGATGTCACAGGATATTACAGGCTGGATGGGCAGCCTGCAACCGGTTTATACATATCCAAGCAAGATGATGCCAACACTGTGCAAGTTTCCAAGCTGGCAAAAGAAAAAGTGAAAATGCTTGAAGAACGTTATAAAGAGCAGGGGCTAAAATTCGGGCTTGCCATGGACGGTTCAGTGATAATTCAAAATGCTGCGAATGCGGTTGTATTTGATTTGTCTTTGGCGGTGATATTTGTTACAATACTCATGCTGTTCTTTTTGCACTCTTTCCGCAATAGCGTTATAGTTATGGTGGCGGTTC
>Ga0209755_10004300_pt1 | contig 16979 bp, 13 predicted proteins | sample TergutCo191P1_FD_187301 | JGI IMG/M metagenome (GOLD analysis project Ga0209755, IMG submission 187301) | Cornitermes sp. P1 segment gut microbial communities from Petit-Saut dam, French Guiana - Co191P1 (SPAdes) (version 2) | ecosystem: Host-associated > Arthropoda: Insects > Digestive system... | reverse complement strand
TCCAGGTCACTCCTACCTGGTACTGGCCCCCAGTCATCGGGATTTGTACTGCCGTTTATGCTGTATGCGGGTGTTAGCCCTCCCTGAATACTCAGCCTGTTGCTGAACACTAGTGCCTCGTACCAGCTTATACCTGTCACAGGATGATTCAGCCAGTCATCCCACTCATCGAGCCAATCCATCTCCATCACGTCACGCCATTCCCTCCACGTTACTGGAAATACGCCCATGTAAAAGCCACTTACCGTTACCGTGCGTATAGGCGTTACGCTTTGGCCACTGGGACAATAGCCCATCTGGAAGTAACCGCCATCAACGCGGACTACATCTATGCGAAGCGCCCCGCAGAAACAGTCGCCTCCAGTGCAATCAGCGTACCCACAGCCAGTGTCGGCGCACCCGCAACCAGCGCCTTCGCAGTCACAATCGGCGCAGTAGTCGCACTCGCAGTCTTCGCCAGTGGACACCGCAGCCCATATGGAAGGCATGAATGGGAGAATCATATCCTTAAAAAACCCCCGTTTTGTCAAAGCGGCAATCAATATGGACGATGACTATGTAAAATATCTATTGAATCATGATGACTTAAAGTTGGGAAATCATTTTTATGAGGGAATGGCAAATGCATTTCGTGATGGAGCAAAAATACAAATATAAAAAAACTGGATATAAGTGTGCCCGCTGAACAAAATAAATTTGAAAAAATATTTTCTGAAAAACCACTCTATGATGTTTTCATTGATATAAATAGGTATACTAAAGAACTGCTCAAGGGGTATCTTGAAACAATCAAAAACAAAAAGCTAACAAAAGATCGAAAAGAGATCTATGATGCAGTTTGGAAAAGCATAGAATTCAATAGTGCGGAATTGATTCTTATTGATCCCCCCCTGCTTCAAAGGCTGAAACAAATCCGTCAGCTTGGAATGTCGGATTTTGTCTATCCAGGATCAGCTTATTCTAGATTTTATCATACATTGGGTGTTACCTACCTGAGTAGTCGTATGATTAAAGTACTAAACCAACACATTGAAAAAGAATACCGTGATATTACTGATGATGTTCAAAGAATGTTTTATCAACTTGTCAGGTATGCTGCAATATTACACGATGTGGGGCATATGCTATATAGCCATGCTAGCGAGTTATTTTTCGTAGAAGACGAAAATGCAAAACTGTTTGAAAAGACAACTGAAATACTCAGGGCATTCCATAAAAAAACGGGATATGAGCCAACACTCCACGAACTTTTAAGCTGTATGATTGTGAATTCTAAAGCCGTAAAAGAAATGATATAAATTTCATTGCATTATTCTGAGCATCTTCAAAAAGAAGACGGGCCTATTGAACACCGCATAGATCGATACATTGAATACATAATCTGTTTAATTGTCGGCGTTCCTGTTGATAAATATGCACTTCCCTATTCCAAAATTATTAACGGTCCTGTTGATGCGGATAAATGCGACTATTTGACCAGGGATTCTTATGTAACCCAAGTGCCTGTGGCTGTGGACATCACTAGGTTGATACAAAAGCTTCGTTTGGTTAATGTTGAAAAAATCAATACCTCCGAAATATGGGACGATAATACCCCCGAAAGGATCCCATATCTTGAGCTTGCAGTAGCCAGTGCTGCCGAAAAGACGATTTTTCAATTGAGCATGGCAAGATACACTATGTACGGGAGCGTATATTACCACCAAAAAGTATTGACCGTAGAAACCATGTTTCGGGATATATTGAAACAGTATCAAGACCTGTTTCCAGCCAGGCTATCTAAATTTTCGGAGGCACTCAAGCTCTCTGACGATTTTTTGGGTCATTTTGCGATCCAATCCTTGCAAGAATTCGCTAAAAATGAGATCGCCCCTGTTCGAAGACAGGGTATTCTCGCTCTAAATTGATAAAATAAGAGCGCTACAAACTCGTACTCTGTGCAAAAGAGTATTAAATTTATCTCTCACGCACTTAAAAGGTACGTCCACCGATCTTAATACGTTTTGGACCAAGGTCATCACGGCTTCAGAATCAGGTAAACGGGATCAATTGCTTTCACACATAAAAAACGAATACGCTAGACTTTTTCAAGCATTTTATAAAAAAACACCAAAAAGTGTAGAAATATTTCTCGTGCAGCAACCAATGGTAGCTTATGCTCGCAACAAAATCAAGGTGTACATAGATCGTGGAAATAATCTGAAAGAACAATACAAAGGATATGCTTCTTTGGAAGGTAAATATTCTTCTGACAAGAAATATTTGATTGTAACCAATCAGTACGACAGGGATATCTTCATGCTTGCGACAGAAAATACTTTATTTAAGTACCATCGAATCGAACTTGCAGAAGAATGTTCCACATGTCTGAAATACAACATCGAAGAAATCGAAGCCAAACGTCACGAATTTTTTATGAAAGGATTCTATAATGAATTTTTTTATCCCCTGATTACAGACAGGATGCTTCATAAATACATCTCTTCGAATGCCATAAAAGATATTGTAAGAACATGTTCCATATACGAGGGCTCAAATGGACAGATTGGCGAACAAGATGTCATGAATTTTTTAAAACAATTCATGACCTACAACGATCAAAAAAATAATGTTAGGGAATTACTTATCGGTATTAAAAATTTATTGTTAAAGGCAACATACATCAACAGAAAAGTGATAGTAAAATCCATTGTCTCCATGATGAAAAAAATTGCACTTCCACGTTATTTTTTTTATAATGCAGGAAACAAATTGGATAGCAGTGCCCATATCACGTATTTTCTAAATGATGTGAAAAAAGAAAAAAAGTGTCCATTATTGATCGTCTAGACGAATGGCTGAATCATTCAAAGGATACAAATGAACCTATCGTTTTTTTTGATGATGGGGTTTATTCTGGAAAACAGATTGTATCAATTTTTCAAGAATACATGGGCATTCCAGTAGCATCACGAACAACTAACGAAGATCATGTGCCAGAACCAGAGTCAGAAAACCTGAAAAAAACAATTTAAAAAATCACATATCATTTTGTTTTTCATTTGTTTTAATACAAATAACAAGAATTATATCAACAGCGAATTGGGTAAAATGGGTTTTGCCAATGTTGATATACGTTATGGATATGAAATGAACAACGATCTTTTTAATACTCAACCTGACATTGTTAAGAACACCTTGAAAACTATCGGTGAAGCACTTATTGCCAATGAAAAAGCTGGAAAACCAGATTGGGATAAGAAAAGAATTGAGGAAGCTGCTTTGGGCTATAACGATGCTCGCCAAATGGTTATTTTGAAATCAAGCGTTCCAACATACACTATCACGCCTTTTTGGTTAGGCGGAAAAATAGGTAATGGAATTGAATGGTCGCCTCTTTTTACGCGCACAACAAAATCCGATAACAATACCAAGCCCGAATGTAGCACAAAACTGTAGCATTTGGGCCTCTTTCATCAATTATCACCAGTTATCCGAAGGCTGGGAATGTCCATACTGAAAAAATGGAAATTACCAAATCAGGCGCGTTTCTCGTCGGTCGACAAAAACGCCTGCCAAAGGCCGTCCAGCACCGGCGGATCGGCGTGCACGGCAATCCCTTGCCCACCAGCCGGGGCGGGAAACGAAAGCGAGCGCGCGTGCAGGCGTATCCCCCCGGCTTTTTCGCTGCGCCGCGCCCCGTACTTTAGATCCCCCTTAATGTGCAGGCCAAGCCGCTCGAACTGCGCCCTTATCTGGTGGTGCCTTCCCGTGACAAGTTCGATTTTCATAAACAGGTAGTCGCGCCCCTTACCGACAAAAGCACAACGAAGGATTGCCTTCTTCCTGCCAGACCCTGGTTCGTCGTGGGCAATCGACTTGTTCCGCCGTGAATCAAACTGTATCCAGTGGACAAGATCGGTGTCCGCGGAAAACCGCGTTACATGTAAATCCCCCTTGGGCGGTTCCACGATTGCCCAATAACGCTTTTGCACCGTGCTCTTGCTAAAAGCATCATTCAAAAAGCGTAGTGCGGCACCACTTCGGGCAAACATCGTGCAACCGGAAACCGGCACGTCAAGGCGATGAACAGCCGTTGGCAGGGGAAGCGCATCCTTCGGCGCGGGCGGGGGGTAGTGGGATGCGGCAAGTTCGGCGGCGAGCAGGGCTGGCAGACAGGCCATTCCCTTGCCCGCCCCTTCCGACGCCTCGCCGGGTATTTTGTTCACAACAACACAGAGCGCATCGCAGTGGAGAATGCGGGAACCAATATCATTCATAATCGCCTAGCCTTTGTTGTAGTAGTTGATGCGATAGCTGTCAACAATTTCAAAACCGATGTTCTGGTATACCATGCGGGCGGCGGGGTTTGTTTTCTTGACGAAAAGGGATATGCCCCTTCCCTGCGCGACAAGACCCGCGATAAATTCCCCTGCCATTCTGCGGGCTATGCCAAGTCCACGGTAGTCGGGATGGACGTACACGCCACCCACCTGGTAACGGGTAAAGGTAACGGCGTTTGTGTTAATCTTCCCGATTAAGCACCCGCCAAGTTCGGCGACAAGCATTTGCTCTTCCGCGAAAATCCGTTCCATATGCAGACGGCTGACGGCGGGGTTCAGTTTCCTACCCCCGCTTAGAACTTCCTCCTTTTCATAAGCGGCATGCAGAACGACAAGGCTGTCAATGTCGGCTGGCTGTGGCTTTCGGACTATAAGCCCCATGGGGCCAGTCGAAGAAAAACCGCTTGGCCGCTTGTCTATACACATAAGGTCAAAGTCGATTTTCTCCGTCGCGGGTAAACCCATTTTTTCCATTTCCGCTTCCATGATTAGCACGTCGTCTTTTTTTCCCTGCAAGGAGTAAACGGGAAGGGTACCGAAAAGACCGCGTAGAAAATGCGGCGCGGGAAGCTGCCCCCATTTCTGATCCCGCCGTACCGGCAAAAGCCCCTGCCTTGCATGGACAAGAAGGGCGAACAGTTCGCCAGCCTCATCATGCAATGCCCACACCTCGCCTTTCAGGGATTTGCGGTTGATGTACCTGTGACAGGCATTCATGCAGCAGCGTTCGCAGGATTTTAGGAGGGCCTCCACCATGGGGATTTCATGCGGCCTCATTTTCCGCCAGCGTTGCCGTTTGTCGCCCAACTTCACATTCCGATATACTCGGCCCCAAGGTACTCGGCAGAGCTATGGGCCGCGACCGCGCCTTCCCCCGCGGCAACGATGACCTGCCTGAAGGAACCAGAACGGACATCTCCCGCGACAAACAGCCCTGGAATCGAGCTTACCATTTTTTGGTTGGTAACGACATAACCGTCACTATCCAACTCCACCTGTAAACCACCCTGGGAAACCAACGCCGAACGCGGAACCATCCCCACAAAGATAAAAACGGCGTCGGCATTTTCCTCGCACTGTGTTTCATCAGGCTCCCCGATTCGCTGAAGCACCACCGAATTAACCTTCTGCCCACCCCTTATTTCTTTTATGGTGGTGTTAAACCGCACTTCGATATTCGGGTTGTTCATAACCCGATCCGCGACGGCAGGCTGTGCGCGGAAGCGATCGCGACGATGCACAAGAATTACCTGCTGGCTAAGACGGGAAAGGTACTGCGCCCCGTCGCAGGCCGCATCCCCCCCCCCTACCACGAAGATTTTCTTGCCCTTGAAAAACGATCCGTCGCAGGTGGCGCAATAGGAAACGCCGCGCCCGGAAAAAGTGTCCTCGTCTGGAACGCCCAGCTTGCGGTGCGAGGCCCCGGTTGCAAGTATAACGGCTCCGGCTTTCAGCGTTTTGCCGTCCGCAAGAACCGCCGAGAATATCCCGTCTTCCTTCCGCAGTTCGCTTACCGTTTCGCTCACGAAAGACGCGCCAAAGGCTTTTGCCTGTCCGTGCATGTCCTGCATTAGCTCATAGCCCGTTCTGGGCTTGGCGATCAGGTTGCCCTTGTCGTCTTTCAGTTCCACGTTGCCCGGGTAGTTTTCCAGCGCGTCAATCAGTGCGGCCTGTCCGCCGGGGGCAAGCTGCTCGACCACCAGGACTTTAAGGTTGGCCCTGGCACCGTACTGTGCGGCGGTAAGCCCCGCGGGCCCCGCCCCAATAATAATAAGATCAGCGTTCAAGTTCCGGCCTCCCCGCCAAAATAGTATTGTGAATCTCACTGTCAAACAATGCGAAATCGTACCTTACCGGATCCTCCGGGCAAAACTGCCGCAGCCTTTCGGTAAGTTCCTCAACGGCTTTTCTGTCGTTCGATTTTCGTTCCAGCAGGCCAAGTTTCCGGGCGTTACGCGCGACATGAACGTCCAGCGGAATGTACAGCGCGGAGGCATCAAGCCGCGTCCAAAGGCCAAAGTCCACAGGGCCTTTCCGCACCAGCCAGCGCAGGGCCAGATTGATTCGTTTGCACGCGGAATTCGCGTCCGGGTTGGCGATATGCTTGGAATACAGGCCCTTGTTGCCAGCGGCCATTTCCCGCCTAAACAGGCTTATGCCCTGCCAAACGTCGCCGGCCCCGGCGAACAGTTCCTCCAGACTACCGTATTTGTCGTAGCATGATTTAAACCCTTTGCAAAAGTACTTTAGGTCGCCTTCGAAAAAAGTGCGGTGGATACTGCGATCCAGGGGATCGTCGCGGTCTTTCAGCTTTCTGTACTTACCCGACATAACAAAGGCCGCCGGCCCCGGTTCCATCATCGCAAACATTTTTTGCGCGGAACGCAGAATCATGTCGCGCCGCCCCCACGCGATAATCGCCGTAAGAAAAGCCGCGATCTCAATATCCGCCCGTTGTCCGACGGGCAGGGTACCCGCGTACCGCAACGGAAACTGAACCGGATCAAGCGAAATAAACTCATCAACCGCCGATTCCGAACCGCTGAACTTTTTGTACCAGCGATCCAGCTCCTTTTTAGTAACGCGAATAGTTTGGGGCTTCATGGGTAATGGTTATATCGTGAACATGGCTCTCGCGAAGGCCAGCGGAGGTTATCTTGATAAACCGGCGATATTTTTTCAGTTCCTCTATGTCCTTACAGCCACAGTAGCCCATCCCTTTACGCAAACCCGAAACAAGCTGCTTTAGATAGGAACTCAACTCGCCCTTGAAGGGAACCCGGCCTTCGATACCCTCGGGAACCGGCTCCTCGTCCTTCGCCATTTGGTAGCGATCTCCAGATCCCCCGGCAAGGGCCCCGATGCTACCCATGCCCCGGTATTCCTTGAAAATCCTGCCGTCAAAAATAATTTCCCTACCCGGCGCTTCCTTTAGCCCGGCAAAAAGATTACCTATCATAACCACGCCGGCCCCGGCACCAATGGCCTTGGTAACGTCCCCGGAAAACTTAATACCGCCGTCGGCAATTACCGGAATGTCCGACTTAGCCGCTTCCTCGGCACAGTCCAGCACCGCCGTAAACTGCGGCACGCCGATTCCCGCGATAACCCGTGTCGTACAGATTGACCCCGGGCCGATGCCCACCTTTATCGCGTCCGCCCCGGCGTCGATCAGCCGGCGGGTTCCTTCCTTGGTGGCGACGTTTCCGCCTATCACGGGAATGCCGTATTCCTTCTTTATATTGCCGATAGCTTCCATGACGTTTTTCGAATCGCCATGGGCCGTGTCCAGAACGACATAGTCAACCCTGGCGTTTTTAAGCAGGGGAAGCCGCTCCATGTAATCCTGCGGCGACACGGCGGCCCCGACTATAAGCCGGCCGGACTTGTCGATTGCCGCCCTTGGGTAGCTCTCTTTCTTTTCAATATCTTTCAGCGTGATAAGCCCCGTAAGTCGGCCCTCGCCGTCAACCACCGGTAGTTTTTCTATTCTGTTCTTCCGGAATATTTCCAGTGCCTCGGCAACCTTGGGTTCGCCCCGCACCGTTGTCATCTTTGTCGTCATTATCTGTGCCACCGGCAGCGTTTCCTCGTGGCGGAAACGCAGATCGCGACTGGTGATTATTCCCTTGAGCTTGCCGTCCCTGTCCACCACCGGCAGACCAGACACACCATGCTTTTTGGTCAGATCGTATATGTCCCGCATAAGGGCATCCTCCGGAACGGTTACCGGCGAATCGATAATCCAGTTGAGGTACCGTTTTACGGCCGCCACCTGCCGGGCCTGTTCCCCGGGGTTTAGGTTCCTGTGGATAACGCCCGTGCCGCCCTCAAGCGCGATGGCAATGGCTAGTTTTTCCTCGGTCACGGTGTCCATCGCCGCCGAGATTACGGGCAGGTTAAGCGATATGCCGTTGCACAGCGTTGTTTTTATGTCGCAGTCTTTCGGCAGGGTTTCGGAATAGCCCGGCAACAGAAGCACGTCGTCATAGGAAAGTCCTTCGGTAAACATTGTCAGTCTCCTCTAAAGCGGTTGTAGGTATAACCCCCACGAAGCCAAGGGCAAGAGTATCTTGAATGGGTTTCTGGGAACAGATTGGGTAGCGATGCAGCCTTCCATGTTCAATATTGGCATGCGACGATTTTTATGTCAAGCCATATACGGCAGGTTTTAGGTTTCCGATCTGGAAATGAACTCGTAAACCAACAGCTCCAAAATCATCAACATGGGCACGCTGGAAGTAAGGTCCATGCCATGCAGACGGATATTTTCCGCAAAGACATAGAAGTTTGCGTCGGACATGCTTTCCAGGGGATTATTGTCGGCACGGGTAATGGAAAGCAGATAGGGTCGGCCACGCAGGAAGACCCTTTCGATAACGTCAATCAGCACCGTATCCTGCCCAGAATACGAAAGGGCTATAATCATGTCCTGGCTGCTAATATGGTTGGCCAGGTTCTGCATCTGGTAAGCGGCCTCCGGAAAGTACGCATGAAAGCCCAGGCCAATAAACAGCTTTTCGCAATACTGGCCAATGGTGTGTGTGTTCGCGTCGGCCAAAATGTAAATGTCGGGCCGGCGAGCCAGCATGGCCATTACCCCTTCCACATGCTGTGGCGACATAACGCGTACCGCCTCCATGGCGTTTTTTAGATACTCTTCGCTGTACCCCCGGCCCACGACCACGTCCGGCAAAACCGCATTCTGCTGGCTGTGGGAGGTAACCAAAAGGCTGTTGATAAAATCCGCATAGCCGGAAAAACCAAGCTTTTGCGTAAAGCGAAAAATCGTGGTGGTGGACACAAGCCAATCCGACGCGAATTTCTGTATGCTCATATCCTTGACCGTGTCCATGTTTTTGACAACATAGTCAAAAAGCTGCCTTTCGGTCTGGTTAAGGTCGCGAATGGTTTCCTGGGTCGCCTCGAAAAAATCCTTTATCAATACTATTCACCCGTCTGACCTGTCTCCGCCAACTCCTCATCGATCTGTGCGTGAATCCGCGCCCCTGGCAACGAAAACATCTTGATCCCCTCGTTGGGGAATTTCTTCTTAACATAGGCCACGGCCCGCTCTATGGAACTAAGTTCCTCATCCTCGCACCAGAAAACGAAAATGAAATTTTCCTCCGGCCATATAGCGTCGCCCATGCGGGGGCCAGAGTTCCCAATTCCCAAAATGTTAGGGTACTTGGTGTAGAACTTGCCGACGTTTTCAAATCTAATCGCATCGAGGATGTTCTCCTCGACCGATCTGTTGGCGATTACCTCAACACGAACCATTATTCAGCCTCCGAATTGCCCAAGGCAGTGGCGTCCGTAATGGCAATCCCCGCTGCGGTTGCAGGACCAAGCACGGCTTTCTTCTTCCAAGCATCCCCCGAGGCGACCTTTTTGCGCCATGCCGCCATTTTCGCCGCACGCTCGTCGGAATTCTTGTTAACGATGTAATAGATCGTTGGCATAAGGAACAGCGTCATAATGGTGCCGACGGAAAGGCCACCAAGAACGGTCTTGCCAATGGGGGCCACCAGCTCCGATCCCTCGCCAGGGAAGAAGGCCATTGGCACCAGGCCGACGACGGTGGTAAGGGTGGTCATAAGAATCGGGCGAAGGCGCGTGCGGGCGGCCTCCACACAGGCATCGTGCAGGGAAAGGCCACGCTTGCGTAGCAAGTTGGTGTAGTCAACCAAGACTATGCCGTTGTTTGTTATTATGCCGAACAAGACCAGAAGACCAACGGCGGTAAGCACGTTGAAGATCGTGCCGGTAATCATGTAAATGCCAACGATGCCAATTAGCGAAAGCGGTATCGTAAAGATTATGATGAACGGATCGCGGAACGATTCGAAAAGACAGGCCATGACACCAAAGACAAGGAAAATCGCCACGATACAGATAAGAATGAACCGCGTGAACATCCTTATCATCGCGGCATTGTCACCACCGAAGTCTATGACAATCTCGTCGTCAAGGGGAATCTCCGTGCGGATAAGGTGTTCGACCTGTTCCTGCACAAGGTTCATCCTTGCCCCCGGCCTTGCCCCTGCGGTAATCCGGATAACGCGACCCTGGTTTTCCCGATTAATGGTAAGCGGGCCCGTGCCTTCCCTGAAACTTACGAAGCTAGAAAGCGGAACCCTGCCTGCAAGCTGGCTGTTGACGAAAAGATTGTCCAGCGCGGGGCGATTGTTGCGATCCGCCTCCGCAAGAATAAGCACCACATCATAGTCGTTGCCACCAGTCCTAAACCTGGTTGCCGTAACGCCGTCCACTGCGGCCCGTATCTCGTTGCCCACGACCAGGGTGTTAAGGCCCAGCGCATACATCCTGTCGCGATCTATCACAAGCTCAAGCTGGGGAAGACCGTCGGTAAGATCGACCTGTGGCTCGGTAATATAGGGTATCCTTTCGCCTAGAAGGCTGGCGATTCGGTTCGCCATCTCAAGACCCCTAACCATGTTGTCGGTACGAAGGATAACCTCCACTGGGCTGCCACCGAACCCGCCCATGCCACCGCCAAAGGTAAATTCAACGTCTGGGAATTGGCCGAAGAAGGGCCTCAGTATGTCCTGCATCTCGGTTGCGGATTCAATGCGGTCGGCAAAATCCGGCAGGCTAATCCGCAGGGTGCCGGAGTTACTGCCACCTCCCCCTCCCCCCATCATCATACCAGCCATACCGCCACCGGCACCAGCCTGGATAAGCAGAGTATCGAAGCCCCTTATTTCCCTTTCGACTATCGTCTGGAACTGCTTCAGAACGGTTTCGGTATACCGAAGCGGGGTTCCCACCGGGAGGGTTGCCCTTACCACAACATTGTCCTGTTCCTGCTGGGGCATGAATTCCCAGCCGATTCTGGGGATCATAACAACACTTCCCACAAAAATGGCAAGCACCGAAATGACGACGATGGCTTTTTTGCGAAGTATTTTATCAACAAGCCAGCGATATCCATTATCAAGCCCGGTAAAAAAGGCCTCGAACTTTCCGTCGATTTTTGCCAAAACGCCTCTAAGCGGTTTCTGCTTTCTGGTAACCAAGGGCAGGTAATGGCTTGCAAGCACGGGTACCAGAAACACCGCGGTAAAAAGGGAGATACCAAGCGAGATGGCAATGGTAAACGCCAGTCCAGCAAAAAGCTCGCCGGCCAACTCCAGAAGCCCCTGGAACATTATCAAAGGAAGAAACACGCACAAAGTCGTCAGCGTGGCCACCGTAATGGCTTTTATCATTTCCGTGGTGCCAAGTATGGCCGCGGGTTTTAGCTTCGCGCCTTTCTCCCGGTAACGGTAGATGTTTTCAAGAATGACAATGGAATTGTCAATCAATAGGCCGATCCCCAAAACCAGGCCTGCCATGGTCATAAGGTTAAGGGTAAGCCCCGAAAAGTACATCAGCATGAACGTAATCAGCACCGAAATGGGAATGGCCAGGCCGATGATGAACGTGGACTTGAACGAGCGCAGGAAAAGGAAAAGGAAGAAGATTGCGAAAAAGGCCCCGGACACCGCGGTGTTCGTTACCTGGGAAAGCGAATTCTCGATTATGTCAGTGGTATTGAACAGTTCGGATATGCTTATGTCCCCCGGCAATTCCCTTTCGATTCTTTCAAGCCTGTCACGAAGCTCGGTTGCCGCCTGTATGGAGTTCGCCCCGCCCTGTCTTTGCACGCTTAACAACACGGCCGGCTGGCCGTTTACGAAAACCGAATTTGTTTCGTCGCGGTAACACTCAAACACGTCGGCAATGTCGCGCAGGAACACCCGGCGGGGCGGCTCGAACTGGTGCCCGACAAGGCCGCCACCGCGAAAGGAAACAACCGTGTTCCTAAGCTCGTCCAGCGATGCGAATTCGCCCATCGTGGTAAGTATGTATGACAGGCCACCCTCGGTTATGGTTCCGACGTTGGTCTGCATGTTTTGTATGAAAACCATTTGCTGGATTTCCGTCACGGTAAGCCCATAGGCCTCCAGCCTGTTCTGCGGGATCTCCACGCGAATAATTCGTTCCCGGCCGCCGCTTATCGACGCGGTCGCAATGCCAGGGGTTTGCTCGATCCTGGGAACGATGGTATTATCGGCGATTTCACGCAGTTCCTCGGGGCTCCGGTTTCCCGTTACCATAAGGCCCATAATCGGAATCATCGCCGGGTCAAACTGGAAGATCATCGGCGCTTCCGCACCCGTGGGCAGAAAACGCCTTACCCGATCCAGCACGTCCCGGACGGAAAGCGAGGTATCGGACAGATTAACCCCGTAGGTAAATTCCATGAAAATTATGCTTACACCGATTGCCGACGAGGAGGTCATGGTTTCCAGGTTCGAGGTACCGGATAGCGCAGCCTCCAAGGTTCGGGTAACGGTTCGCTCAATTTCCTCCGGGCCCGCGCCCGGGTAAACTGTGGCGACTACAAGGAACGGTGGTTCGATCTCTGGGTAGAGATCGACCGCGAGGTTTGCCATCGAAAAAATGCCAAGCCCGATAAGCAGGGCGAAGACAATGAAAACGGTGGTTGGCCGCGATACTACTGTTTTTACCATTCCGTTAACCGCCAATCGGCGTGAGCCGTTCGATTACATTTACCCGCACGCCGTCCTCCAGCAGGGTTTGGCCCCTGGCGACAACTTCCTCGTTCGGCAAAAGCCCGCTCTGGACCTCCAGCATCCCGTCAACAAGAATCCCTGGGGTAATGTTGCGCCTTCGCGCCACGTTATGCTCCGGGCTTTCCGGATCCTGCTCGACGACATATACGTACTGGTTCCCAAACCGGGTAATCATGGCAGAAGCCGGGATCTTGACGACGTTTTCCTTACGCTCGGTTATAAGACGGACATTGGCAAACATCCCGGCCCTAAGCCTGTCCCCAGGCTGGTTTACCCTTACCCGGACTTCCATCGTCCGGGAAATGGGATCGATGGTCGGGGAAAGCTCGTAGATTCGGCCCTGGAAAACCTCGCCCGGCCATGCGGCAAGGGTGATCTCGGCGGGGAGGCCCATCGCCATCCGCGAGATAAAGCGTTCCGCCACGAAAAGCCGGATTTCCAGGGTGTTGCCACTGGCGACCCGGGCAACCGGCATCCCCGGGCCAATTGTCATGCCGACCTGGACCGGCAGCATCACGATTGTCCCAGTGACCGGCGCGGTCACCGTGTTAAGCTGGAAGGTCATGCCCGGGCGGGAAGGATCCACCGTCGCGATGGTCTGCCCCCTGTATACCCGCTGCCCTATCGTGACAAACACCTGTTCCACCCTGCCAGCAGCCTCGGGAACCGCGTCAACCACGGAACTGGCGATAACGTCCCCAGAAAGGCCGATAAAATCCTGTATCGGGCCCTGCGCGGCGGCTATGGTATTCACAGCGAAAACCGGAACTATGGGTTCGGCATCCCCGCCCCCGCCAAGAAGCCTTCTTCCCCCGCCTTCCTCATCGTTACAGGCGGAAAAGAAAAAGCCCGTCAGCAAGACCCCAAAAACTAGGAACAACATTTTTGCGTTCATAGACATACTCCTTTCTAGTTTAGGTTCCTCGTGGAAGTCAAGCTTCCAAAGGGAACCCCCAATGCATACTCAAGGTCGATAAGACTGTTGAGGTAATTGAACTGCTGTTCGTGCAACTGTACGCGGGCCTGTCTAAGCGACATTTCCGCGTTTTGCACCTGAAAAAGATCGACAAGACCGGCGCGGTGCGCCTGTTCGGCAAGGGCAAATGATCGCTCGGCAAGGGCCACCGTCTGCTCCAGCGCCCCCATGGTCAGCTTTATCCTTTCCAGCGTAAGCACCAGATTGTGGATTTGAATCTCCGTCCCGCGAATCATCTGCGCCAGGCCGATGTTCACACTCCTGATCTGGTCCTCCAGCGAGCGAAGGCCCTGACGCTCGGCAGTAAAGGGAAGAAACCCGTTCAGGCGGAAACCCACGGTAAGCCTGAAGGCCCCGGACTGCTGGTTCCAGAAATTGCTGTCGGTCAGACTTTCGTCCCAAAGCCCGGAAAAGGTCGGATCGGCGTTCCAACCCAACGAAAGAAACGGGGTGAACAGTCCAAGCCGCATCGCGGTTCTGCCACTTTCCATCAAAAGTATGGTCTGCCTCAACTCCTGAATGTCCAGATTGTCGTTGGCGGCCCTGCCGGTTAGCTCCGGCAGGTCAAAAGCGAGGGGGGCCAGGACCGTTTCCACGGGAATAAGCTCGAACTCGGTCTCGTGGGGCAGGCCAAGGAACATGGAAAACTGCATCATAAGGAGCCGAAGGCCTCCTTCGGCCTGATCGATTATGGGGCGAAGGTTTTCCCTGCCAACCTGCGCCTGCAACAGGGTAAGCTCCGGAGCAAGGCCGGCGTTGTAATTCGCCTGGGCAATCTGCACCTGCCTGTCGGCGTTTTCCAGACTGCCGTGAAGCAGGGCGATGTTCTCCTGCAGCAGCAGTATGTTGTGGTACGCCTTTCGGATGTCCCGCTCAAGCTGCGCCCTTGCCCTTATGTATGAAATACGCCCCCGCTCATAGTCGATCCTGAGCCTGTTCATTTCTTCTATCATTGCAAAACTGAAATTGAGGGTTGCCGAGAAGGAACCAGCAATTAGCCACTGGGGTGGGGAGGGCATATCTGGCCACATTGCTGGTGGCACCCCCATGCCCCCCATTATGCCACCAACAAGATCGCCCATTCCAGCGGGGGCCGTGTTCAGGCGGAGCAGGGAGCCGGATGCCATAAGCTCCGGGACAAACTGGTTCCATGAAAGGTCCGCGGCCCGCCTTGCGGTGCTGGTGCTTATCCGCGCCGCTTCCAGGCCAAGGTTGTTCCTTATTGCCAGATCGACAGCCTCGGCCGGGCTAAGGCGTATGGGGCCAGCCTGTTCCTGTTGGGCATGAAGTGCCCCGCTTAACAGTGGGGCAAAAAGCAACACTCCAGCTATCAGCAGGGTTTTTAGGCATTTTCCATTTCCGTTGATACCACAGATTTGGGGAAAAATCATCTCCAAACACCCCTGGTCATGGTATAATAATGATACATAGATAACCTCCAACTCAAAGCAATGCTGTTCCGCAGGGCTGGCACGCATTAGTAAAGACAGGCACGGGCCCCGCATCTTGAAGTTAAAGCGGAGTGCTAAACAGCAGTTAAACCAAAGGTTAAATCTTGGTAAACTCGCCTACCTTGCCAGCGGTGAAAAACACGCCTTTGGTTTTAAATAAAGCAGCCACCAGCTTTCTTAAAATTAAACTCCAGCTACTTATTGGTTGCCACTGTAGTAAACAAACGGCGATGGGAAAGGCAACATTTGAACGTTGGTTGGGCGCGAATATATTTCAATCCTGGTTCGGGGCAATTATCGCCAGTAACAAACTTCCGTTGCAACTGTTTCTGTTTAGGGCGGAAACTGGAAATACTGCATGTGTACTTCCCCACGGTGCGGATGTATTTAAGGAGGCAAAGCGGCCCCAATGAAACAACTATTTGCCATGGCAACGATTGCCGTTGTCCTCCTGTCGTTTTCCGCCTGCGGGGGAACGGACAGACGCAACGGCGGACCTAATCGCCCCCGAGGAGCTTTCAACTGTCCCGTGGAAGCCTACTATGCCGGCTGGATCGAGGACGCGATACAACTGCTGTCCGGCCCCGGAATGTCCACGGATCAAAAGTTCCAGCTTGCGACATTGCATTGGGAACTGGGGGAAAACGCCAAGGCCGCTGACCTGCTTGAGGAACTGCTGCGCGATCCGCGCCTAACCGTGGCCGAACGGGACGATCTGTATCTGGAACTGTTTATAACCCGCGTCCTTATGGGCGACTACGCGCGGGCTGCCACATTGCGGGGCAAGATGGAACCTGCCCTTGAAAGAATGGAAGATCGCGAAAGGGCGCGGTTTTATTTTTACAACGCCTGGGTTTACCATGAAACTGGGGAAGACGCAAATGCCGAGGAGTTTTACCGGCGAAGCCTTGATCTTTACCGATGGAGGGCCGTCGCCCAGTACAGGCTGGGGACCATCCTGCAGGACGGCAATCCCAGGGAAGCGGAAACGCTCTTTCAGGCCGCCTGGAATCAGGACAGGGCTTTTACCCAGGCATTGTTTCCACTTGCGCGACTTCTGGCGACCCGGGGGCAATGGGATCGGGCCCGGGATCTCCTCGTCGTTGCCAACGCCAGGCACCCCGACGACCCGGAAATAAACGAGGCCCTGACGGAAGCCCTGAACCATGCCGGGGACCCCGTCGACGTTATCGATCTGATACGGCAGAGGATCACCGCGATCCCGCCAAGGGTAACGCCTGCGCCGATTACCCCGGGGGAGGGAACGATGCGTATCGGCATTGGCGAGAACCGGCGACTGGTTTCGGTCAGGGCCGGGGGTAGTTTTTACATCCGAAACGCGGCGACAGGGCAACTCCTGCATCGCAGCAACGCGGGGGAACAGTTCTGGGTCGAGTGGCGCGGGAACGGCACGTTTGTAATATCCAACGCGGACGACAGGGTCCTGCTTGAAAGCTCCGTTCCGGTGGTGCACGAACTCCGCAGCAACCAGGACACCTCGATAGTGGCGGGCGCGGCGACGGGGGCCAGCCGGACGTTCCGGGGGGATCTGGAATTCCGGCCCGGTGCCAACGGCGTAACCGTTGTGAACATCGTTAACATGGGGGATTACCTTCTGGGAGTC
>Ga0209755_10004299_pt1 | contig 16981 bp, 3 predicted proteins | sample TergutCo191P1_FD_187301 | JGI IMG/M metagenome (GOLD analysis project Ga0209755, IMG submission 187301) | Cornitermes sp. P1 segment gut microbial communities from Petit-Saut dam, French Guiana - Co191P1 (SPAdes) (version 2) | ecosystem: Host-associated > Arthropoda: Insects > Digestive system >... | reverse complement strand
TCTGTACTCTTCTGCATCTAAGTTATAAATGAACATGGACGCGCTTTCCCAATATTGTTCCATTACCAGTATTTCATTACTTTCTGGGTAATAATCAAGAAGCAGGTATCTTATACCTGTAATTTCTCCATTATTCTTATCCAAAAAATTTATAGCTTTATTTTTATGTTTCACTGATATTAGTGGTCCGTATCTATTAATATTTGTATAATGTTTGACAATTTCATGTTCTTTGTTTTGTTGATAACTATAATAATTTCTGTTTTTTAAATTTGCTTCAGGTTCACCATAAAATGAAATTTCTGAGATATCGTATAAATAGATGTAACCTTGTGTGTTAAAATCATCTGCTATTAAATAAAACCAATCTGAAATTTCGTCTGTCTGCATCAAGAAAACGTATTCGTGATTTATTAGAATATAATCGCTTTCTTTGGATTTATTCTTATATACCGTTAGTATGTCTTTATTGTTGTATTTTATGAAGTTCTCAATCGACCCAATTTTTGAATTTATTAATCTTATATCAAAATTATTTATATCGATCGGATTAACGTTTGTTGTATTATTTGCTGATGTTTTATTCTCCATTATTTTATTTTCAATTGTAACGATTTCATTTACAACAGAATCATTTCCTGGCGCTTTTTTGTTTGTGCAATTTAAACATATTATTACTAAGGATAAGATTAGAAATATTTTCATTTATAATATTTACTCCTTGTTATAATTAAAAAACACACCGTTCTTTATGAACGGTGTGTACCAATTTAGAAATTATTTAAATAATTTTCTATGTCATACGTTACTTTTCTTGCTGTTTGTCCATTGTATGTGCCAATATAACTTTTTGCTTCTCTGCTTATAACAGTTTGTGCAGAATTAATACTAAAAAGATACTGTAAAGTTGTTTGGGAGAAGGGTTTATTTTCTAGTGTGTATATCGAATAATGTAAATGCGGTGCTGTACTCCTGCCAGTATTGCCAACCGTTCCTATTTTTTGGTCACTATTTAAATATGTGTTATTTGCAAAGTTTGGTTTTTCTTCCATGTGCATATATTCACCATATATTCCAGAACCAATAAAGGATCCTCCAAATCTATATCCATATTCAACTGCCATCCAATTACCATTACCAGCTCCAGCTTCCACCTCTGCTCCTGAATAAATTACTATTCCTGGTATACCCATGTATATGGGATCCCCGGTACTACCATTAACAAAGTCAGTTCCAAAATGGGCATTATTTTCATAATTTGGATAGCTTAAATTTGTGCCACCGTGACCTTGAATTATTCTGAAATTATCTGAAGGATCTAAAAATTGTCCCATAGAATTAGAATAATTAGATACTGTTGGTAACAAGTCTGTTATAAACCGAGAAAAAGCATTTGATGTAACAAAATTGGCATTTATGCCCTTAATTATGCTCTTAATATTTTTTTCCTGTGCTAAGGTAATTAGTTTGATTGCCGTATTCTCGTAGTATCTTGCAAAAACAGGAGCCGCAACAGTAGAACCTACATTTGTCATGATTTCCCGCATGCTTAATGATTGTCCTGTTATGCTACTAGTCCATAATCGAGTTCGTATATCACCATCTTTTTCATTGATAAATTTCATGCCTGCTGATAACATCAAACTTTGTGCTAATGCTACCTGATCATCAGCATAATCGTTATATCTCACCCCATGGGTGCCACCGAAGAGAATATTCAATAACCCTTGTTCTATTTCATTTGCACCAATTCTTTCTCCATCTTTATTTAAAATAGGTTTACCAAGCTCATCTACTAACCATCCAGAATTATTATTAATCAGATTTCCGTCTTTTGTCAGCTTCCAAAAATCCTCACTAGAATCATAATTGGTATCAACATAATTATTGAAATTATCTTTTCCTTTACTATAAGCAATAATATCATTTAACAAGTTTTGATCTATCTTTATATTTTCATTGGCTTCTAACATTCTTATTGCCATTTCTGTATGCGACCATGCGGCACTTCGCGTTTCAAGATAATTGTCGGTTGTAGTAATTCCGTCTCTGTACGCTTCGTGTCCAAGAATTATCGCTAAACGCATTTGATCTTCATCGCTCATACCTTCACTATATCCTGTCAAATTAATCACTCTTTTTCCACCTTTATCTAAAACAGTTTTTCCGTCGTAATCTTCATTTATGATGTTTAATCTTGTGTCACCATTGAGTATATCCCATAATTGTTTTGTTTGTACATCGTTTCCGTAACCGTATTGAGCGCGTAATGTTACCAGCGCATCAAAATTTTCATTTTTACCATATTTACTGATGCGGTTGTTTACATTCCAGTGAATGGCGCCTTTGACTGCGGCATCTATATTATCTATACTGACGTTTGCGCCGTTCATACCGATGTTTCCTGTTACTCCGTTACGTCCTAAATGAATTTCGAGTAAGCCGCCGTTTAAAATTCCGCCGGTAAATAAGCTTGCGTTAAGTACATTCAACGTAAAGTCATTTCCTAAAGCATAATTTACTCCTTGCGCGGCAAGTGAACCGATGAGATCATTAAGTTTTCCTTGTTCGATTTTTTGCAGCGGATTTAAACCTTTTAACTTTGAGAAATCAAGACCGCTGTTGATTGCGGTAAGGCTTGAATTGACAAAAGCGCCTGTCATTGATGTTAACATACTTGTGCCCATGTTATTCCAATAGTCACTGTTGAAAGCGTTTTTGTTATAACCGAGTCCGTCTTTTTTGCTGTAAGAAATTCCGTTGATGGCGTTGGTTATTAATGATGTTGTCGCTGTTTGTATTCCTGTCATCGCGGTTTTTATGGCAATTTGTCCTAATGCAGGTGTTGTTAAGCTTGTTGCCATTTCAGTTAATCCCTGAAATGCGACAGTAGTTCCTTGTATACCATTAAACAATCCTCCGGTTAATGAGCTTGCTGTATTTGTTAAAATTGTTTTTCCTAAATTAAATAACGCTTCATCAGTTTCTTTGTAACCATACGCTATATCAAGACTTGTAAATATTATCTCGCTTGATGAACTGATACCGATTGAAGCGGCAATACCCGCAAACCCTCCGATACCGCCGGTTAAAGCGCCTGCTATTATCGAACACGCAATTGTACCGACTGTTCTGAGATTTGGCGCTTTGAACCAACTGTCCTCATCGTTCCATAATCTTTTTTCCCAGGGAGCCATGTTAAGTTCATAATTTCCTTTCTCATCAATTACAGCCCAATAGATATAATCTGTTACCAGTCTTCCAAGTTCGCCGCCGCCCTGATCGTAAAACATGGATTTTTTTGATTCTCCCATTTCTTTCGAAGGTTTTTGATCCGGATCGAATCCGATATGAGCGCCGAATTTTCCGGGAGATTGTGAACGTTCTATTTCTTCTCTCCTTGATTCCGCGGTTAATAATTTCATGTCATCTGCCGCAGCTTCTGTTAAAGACTGTTTGAGTTCCGATGAATTTTTTTTATATATCCTTGGTTTCGGAATTGGTTTCTCATCTGTTCCGAATATGTCTTTTGTTATTGCTTCTATTTCATTGTAAACGCAATTCAGCAAACCTCTTATGGCAAGAGTATCCAATGATGCCAGATAATTCTCATCTAAATTTGTTTTTAAGTTAATTGGCTCTAATACATAATTCATATAACCTTTTACTGTCGCTTTTTCGGTTATGATTGATGTTAGCAGCGTCGATCCTTTTAAAATGTCTTTTTCATAGTTATTTCCTTTTTTTGTCCATGCTCCTGAAAAAATAAAAAGATCATCCATGCCTGCTAAAAAGTTTTTATTTGCTGAATCGACATTCGCGGTTAAACTTTTTTTTGCTTCTTCCGCTGATAATTTTGCGTTATACGCAAGTTTTCTTGATTCGCTTTGCGCTATTTCATCATTAGCTTTACGCGCCAGATCGGAAGCTGCCGCTTTTTTAAGAGCGGCATCCCATGCGCTGCCTCTGAGTCCCCGTTTTACGGATGTCGATATTGAATCAGTTATATTATTTATGGATTTAAACGCAATTGATAAATTAGTTATTCCCGACGACATTAAAAGTTCAGCCATCAGAGTGTCTGCTTCATTTATATCGATTCGAATACCTAACGGCTCTCTTGTATCCATTACGCGTGATAATCGTTCGCCTTCCGCGCCTACAAGCGATAAAAATGCTTCCGAAGAAGCGTTATTCGCGGCATCCGCCGCCATACGCAGCCATTCTTCCTTGTCTTTAAGGCTCTCTAAATACGCTTCATTCCATTCATTGCGAACTCGTTTTATTTCATTTTGAAAATTTAATATCCATTGGTTACGGGCATCCTCCATTTTTTGCCTGCTTGTAATCCAATCTGTTCTTCCGGTTTGCATTATCAAATCCGCGGATAATTTCCATTCAGCTTTTTTTTCGTTAATATCTTTTCGCATTAGATCCCATTCGATTTCTCTGGCTGTTAGTTCTGCGTTGTATTTGTTATCCAGCATTTCTCCGAATAATACTGATATTTCATCTCCAAGATTGTTAAAAAGCGGAAATAAATTATTATCAATCTCTAAATACATTGATAAATTATTTTTCATTACATTGTACGAATCATCATAATATTTTTTACTTAATAACGTATTTGTTCCATACGTTTTTTCAGCGGTATCTTTTAGTTTTTCCATGCTGCCTGTTCCCGCTATATATGAATTTACTTCTGCTAAAAACCCTGTTTCTTTTTCTTTTTGCTTTTGAATTTCAACTAAATAGAAAAATTCCAGATTATATTTAATTTCAAATTCTTCATTGTTAATATAATTAAGCAGAGCATTTAGAGTTTCGGTTATAGTTTTATACTCATTGCCTGGATTTGAAATAAAATTTTCCCAGTATTTTTTAATAGCTATAATATCTTTTTCTTCTATTCTTTTTACATTATTTAAACTGCGTATTATATCGTCCCATGTGATGTTTTTACTATTTTCGTTTTTTCCCGATAAATTGTTTAATTTTTCGCATGAAATTTTATAAGAAAGAGCGTTTCTCTCTATAGATGATAAATAATTTTGCAAGTCGTCTTCCCATTTTTTTACCTGCTCATCCGTTGTATTCCATATTGATTTAATTCTTTTTAATGCTATATTATTTACATCACGTATTTCATATAAAAATTGATGAAATAAAAAAGTGTACCACTTATTCAAATAATCAACCGCGATATCACGTGATGTTTTTACTTCTTTATACATAGCTTCATAAACAATTTGAGAAAACATTTTTGAAAAGCCTTCAAAGTATTCGCCTTGACCATTCATTGTAAGTATAGTATAAAATTCTAAATCCGCTTTTTCCTGTTCGGTTAACTTTTCCCATGCGTTTTTATATTCTATATCCATAACTTTTTTTATACCGGGATAAAAATATTCTTTTAAAGTGTATATATCATTGTTTTGGTAATTTTTATCTTTAAATCTTATGAATGTTATCGAGGCTAAACCGCCGTTTAATTCGCCTGTTCCGGTAAAAGAGGAATTTAAAAATTTTAAATTTTTATTCTTATTTATTAATTCTGATATGAGATATTCTCTCGCAAAACTCCATTGTTGAAATTTATTTTCATCTTTAAAATAACCCGACATTCTTTCACTTAAACCTCTTAACGCTGTGTCATAAGCGGTTGTTTTAGTGAATTCGTTATCAGGAATTATCGAATCTGTAAAATATTTATTAAGCTCTTCGGCTTTTTTTGCGTCTGTTCCCGTAATTAACATAACATTATCCGTTGAAAAAGCCAAAAGTCCGTTTTTTACAGTAATTATATTTTTTAGAGTCCACTTTTCATGAATTTCCGGCAATACATAGTTATTATAATTTCGATCTATAATTCCTAATTGATTTAATGAAAGATAATAATCCTGATATAATTGCTCATTAATGTATAATTCCTGCAAATATTCAGAATTTTCATATTTTAAGGCTTCCGATATGAAAAGTTTTACCGAAAAAATTTCTTTATAAGATGAGTATAAAGAGTTATACTCAGGATTGTTGTATGACTGTGTTTCATTATTTTCATAGAGATCGGTCAGCGCTTTTAAAACAATCTTCGCTCTTTCTGATTTAGTTTTATATTCATCAAGTTTTATGGTATCGGCGCTTAAATAAGAAGTGCTCGCCCATCTTTGGATTGCGGCATATTTTTCATATTCAAAACGATTTTGCTCAATATTTTCATACGCTGTTTTCGTTATGCTGTATTGATCGTTATAACGATTGCCAATATTGAAAAACTTTTCCGCTTCCGATAAATAATTGATTTTTACCGATTCATATTCTCCTTCTTGTTTTTTGATATTTTCTTCCATATTTAATTTTTCTTTAATTATTTCTTCAATGTCTAATTTGGAATAATCATAGGCTTTTGCCGCGACAGTAATTTCATTAAATTTATTATTAAAAATATTTAATTTTAATGATATTTCGGAAGCCGCTGAATTATAAAGTTTATTTAATTGACTCGCGAATAAATCCGATAATTGTATTTCTGAATTTGAATATGCCGAAAATACGTTATTTATTCTGAATGTTTTTAAAATTGTATTTTCATAAACATCCTGATATATCCCCATTTTATGATTTGCTGCCGAAATAATCATCGGATCAAGTTCTTTTAAATACTTATCTGTTAAATATTCACGCCAATGTTTTTCTTTTGAAGACGCTAAGTTTTCGTAATATTTAAAAGTAGTTGTTATCTGGTACTGATAATTTTTTAACGATAATAATTCATACAATTCTTTTAAAGACGCGTTTATTAAAATAATTTCTTCTTCTGAAATATTTATTTTTTTAAATTTATCAAATTCCATAGAAATAATATCTTGTATATTTTTTATTTCATTTTCTAAAATATTTAAAGTTTTAATTTCCTTTTTATCATTATTTAGCGTATAAACCGCTAAAAAATTTATAAAAGATTCTTTCCAGATATCAATTTCTATTTCAAGCCATTCGGGAATTATAGTAAAACAATTATCAAAATCCATTAAAAATTGCGCTGTGTTTTGAAATATATCACCGTTCTTCTTTTCTATTGCTTTTGCGAGCTGAAGAGGTTCGGGCAGAAAATCTGTTGATATGGATGTATCATATTTTTTTGGCAGGTCTGTCAATAATAAACATGAGTTTTGCCAAATTTCTCTTTGCATGAAAGAACTGTAAAAAGCGTAATTGTTAAAATTATCATGTAAATTAAAGTAATAATAAAAATTATCATAATTTTCAGGGAGAGCGTACTCGTTATTTTCAAACCATGAACGCCCTAAAAGAAAATCCTTTAAAATTGCATTTTCTTCGTCATGATCTGAATATAAAGATTCCCCGGCGAATAATCTTCCCTGCAGACCTAATAAAACGAAAAATATATCTGTCGCGGATTCTTCGTCAACAACGCAATTTTTTATTAAAATATTATCCGGTTTAGCGTCTGAATCTTTAGAGAGAAAGTTAAGAAATAAATCCAATTCATTATTGAGACGTTCAACAAATTTATTTAACGATGAATTATAATCAAAATAAAGCAGATTTAATAAATTTTCTCCGTAATAATCGGCTTTATCTTTTTCTGAAAGTTCAATTCCTTTCATTTTTGCGTACCAATCGGCGCCGCTATAAGTTGAATTTGCCGTTCGTAATCCGCCGCTTGTATCATCTGAAAATAAATCAATCAGAGTTAAGCGAATTTTGACATCAATTTCTAATCCCGATTCTTCAAGCGAAGATAAAGACGCTATATCATTATTATTACCGTTTATTAAAAGGTCTAAAATAAATTGCGCGTTCTCTCTTTGTTTCGCTAAACTCCAATTTAATCCGTAATTAATCGCGTTTGAAAAAATAATTTTATTTTCTGTTTGATAAAAATCTTTATAATAATCAACGAGTAATTTATATTTATTATTTAATTCAGAATAAAAAATATCCTGCATATCCGCTGCTGAAGAAGAAATTAAAGAAATATAATCCGAAAATAATTGATTTAATTTTGCTTCTTCTTCCTGTAAAGCGGCATTTAATGACGTTAATTTGTTTTGCTGGGACTGAAGTTCACCTCCGATTTTTGATAATGCTTTTAATTCAGTTTCATATTGTTTTAATGAAGCGTTATACGCTATATTCGCGTCTTCCAATGCACGTAAACTTTCAGCTTCGGTCATTCTTACTGAAGTTGATTCGTTAGCGTAGGCTGAAACAGCCTCCGCGATTTTAGTTTTATTTTCATAATATATAACAAGAGCTTTTGCTTTTATAAGAGCAATTTGAAATTCATCAAGATAAAAATCCTCGCTTGACGCGTCCGGTGATAAAAAATCTGTCAGCGTATTGGTTTCAAAAAGTTCCTTATAATTATCAAGTATTCTTTGCCTCGCGTCCAGTGAATTTTCAAAATATCTTTTGTACATATCATATGAATATTTCATTTCTTTTAATGTTATATATTGAGTGTCATATATCTTTTCCATTTCTTTGGTTATGTTTTCAGGTTTATTTAATTCAATTAAAAGCCATGAATAGAAACCATCTTCATTTGGATTTACTTTAATTTGTGAATTATTCGCTTCAAACCAAAATTGTAGATTTTCTTTTGATGAAATAGCGGCGGATGCGCATATTAAGTACATATCAACTAACGCTTTTACTTTTGTTGTTCCTTCTCCGATTCGCATTGCTTTATTTATTTCAAATTCAATTTTTGCGTCATTGATGCTTTTTTCCAATTCATTTGAAATATTTACAAAAAGTTTTTCTCCGGTTTTAAATAATTCATTAGCGTTTTTTTCCCACATATTGCGCTGTTTCTCAAAATTTGTAAAAGCGGTTTCCCAAACTGTTAAGCCTTCGTCTAATATATCAAGAGAATCCTGCTCCCATTCAATGCGTCTTACGAAAAATCTTTCTTCGGCTTCTTCCCACGCTTTTAAACCTCTGTCAAATTGTTCTTTGTATAATTTCAGCCATTCCTCGCCTAACAGAGAAAGATCGCCGGCACCGGCTTCCGCTTGTTCTATCTTAATGTTCAGCTCGTTTATTCCGTTTTTACAGGTTTCTTCCGTTTCAGCGATTAGTTTTTCTGTAAATAATTTTGCGGAATCAGCCTCGCTCTTACTGCGTAAACTCCAGATATCTCTTGTTCGACGGCTTATAAATTTTCTTTCTTCGATAGCGACAATGTTCTCAAATTCGGTTTTTATTGAACCGCTCATTGATATCATGCTTCCGACGATTAAACTTTTTGTTGTTTCACGTAACTCCGAAGGGATATAAGTTAATAATTCCGGATAGAAAAGAAGTAAATTATTATCAAAAGAAATTAATGAATTATTAATATGATTGTTGACTTGCTCGCGCCATTTTATTAAATCCTGTGAAAAAGAGCTATTTTCTTCATTTGGGCGGATAACCGAAGGTTCGCCTGTTTTTTGATCAAATAAAATATTTCCGTTTTGATCAAGATACCAGGAATATTTTTTCTGTGTTTCATCAAGCAATTCAAAAAAATTAAATAAAGAATTTACTTTTTCATTGCCGAAGAATTTCTCAACAAGCCATTGTGAAAAACGCTTCTCAAGTTCTTCGTTACTCCGGTTTTCTAATTGTTGTTTTGCTTCGGAAAAGAGAAGAGGATTATCGTATAAGTTACCGGCGATTAATTCCCACGCGCCGATCGCCTGAGTTATACCTAATTTAGCTTCGGCAAGCCAGCGTTCAGGATTAATCTCTCTGTCGGCTTTACTGAAATGATTATCCAAGATCGATCTATTAAAGCCTTTGATTTCTGATAACGAAGAAGGATTTGATTCTGAAAATATATTAAGAGGAAATAATGCTGTAATAAAAATAAATATTAAAAAAATAGAAATTGTTTTGTTGAGATATTTATTTATCATGTTAGTTCCAAAATTTAGTTTTATACCCCGCTCAAGCGGAATAGTTAATTGTTTGTTGTTTTAATAAAGTTTTTAGATAAAGATAAAAGTGACGGAATTAAAGTTACTGAACAAATTAATGATCCGGTTACTCCAAGCGCTCCGACAAGGGATAATGTTTTTATAAGTAAGTTCGCGTTTTCCGTAAGAAAGAAAAAAGGAATTGCTCCCGCGACAGTTGTTCCTGTTGTCGCGAGGAGAGCCGGCATCTTTTGGCGAAGCGCGTAATAAATTGTTAAAGCGTTATTTTTCTTTCCGGAACGCAATGATGATCTGATACTATCGGCGCAAAGAATAGCCGCGTTGACAGTCATGCCGCTGACAGCGACAAAAGCGCAGGCAATCGCGGAATTGTACGCGCTGCCGGATAAAACCAAGCATATTGCCGGAATTGCAAGCGACGGCGGAATAGTAAAAAGTATTAAAAAAGGAACGCGGAAAGATTCGTTTACCGCCGCGATGATCATATAACAAAATATAAAGGCTAAAATTAACGACAATACAGTTGCAGATAAATTGTCGCTTTGTTTTACGGCTTCTGGATCAAATTCAATTGAATATCCGGCAGGTAGATCAATATTTTTAATTACATCTGTAAGCGATTCTTTTACGCGGCGCGCATCCATAGGTTTAGTAGAAATTGTGATAGACGCGTATCTGCGGCGGTTATCCCTTCTGATACTGGACGGTTCATATTCATCTTTTGAATCAGTGAGCGAATTAAGAAAAATTGATGAATTAAAATCATTATTACCGGTTGTCACAAGCGTTTTTTGTGTTCCTTCTCTTGTTTGGCGCATAACGTTTTGATTAGCAGTATAGTAATTAAAATCTTCGATACCGCCTAATCTGATTCTTACATCTGTTTCTTCTCCCGTGTTATTTCTTTTGTAAATAACAGGACCATATACACTCAGACGAACTGTATTGATTGCTTCAGAAAAACTAACTCCAGCTTCTGTTAATATTTCTCTATTGGGAAGTAAAGTCATTTTTTTACTTCCCTGTTTAAAATTTAAAATTCTTTCTTTTACAAGCGAATGATTCGAGCAATAATACGCGAGCTCTTCAGCGAGTTCTCTGCATTTTTTTTCTTCGTCTCCGTAAACAAAAATTTCCCAATAACGATCTTTTTGAGAATTTTCACGGAAGAAAATAAAACCGCCGGGAATAGAAATTTGTCTTGCTAAATCCCGTACTTGTTGAGGTTTTAATATTTTCGGATCGAAAGAAATGAGCAGAGAACCTGATCCGGTCTTTGCTCCTGTTTCAATATTGATTATTCCGTTGTTATTCGCGCGCCGCGTATGCCGCGCTCGCTGCTTTAACGGTGAATACTGCGCAAGCTGCCTGCTGTAAATTGAAAGAAGCCGATCGACTTCTTCCGCAAGCAAACCTCCTTCAAATTCAACTTGCGCGTAAACGGAATCTTCGGAACCGTAATTTGTTGTGTCCGCTCCTTTTGATAACAGTAATAAAATTGCGATAATTGTGACGGCGGCGCTGATTATTATTATTACAATCGAATGACGATAACAAAATCTGACAGATACGGCAAGAAATTTGTTAACATGACGTAATAACGATTTTATTTTATTTTTTATAAACAGCGGCATTGAGATATTTACAATAATTTTTTTAGAATCCAATCCCCAAAGCAGAAGAGGAGGCAGTAATGTGAGGCTTAAAACAAAAGATGTTATAGTGACAACAATGACGGCGTTTGCGATTATTTTAGCGCCGCCGTTTTCAATCACAGTGAGCGGAATTAGAGCGGCTACAGTCGTCGCAGCTCCGGCAAGCAGCGGTCCTGTAAGTGATTTTAACGCCGACGCCGCTGAACTATAGTTATCGAGTTTTTCTTTCGGCGCGCTTGTTGTTTTTTCCGCGTTTACTTCTTTTAATGAACAAATTTCATTAATCGTGAACGCTTTATTGGATGAGCATTTCCGAAGTTTTTCCGAACAAAGAATAACAGCGTCAATTGCGGTTCCTAATCCGGCGGCAATTCCCGCCAGCAATAGCCTGTCCGGAAAAAATCCAAAAGCAGAAAGGATTGCAGCCGATATAATGCAGATTAACGGTATAGACAGCGCGCAAAAAAAACCGGCAATAAATAAATTATTTTTTTGATTTAATAAGAAACTGATTAACGCGACCATAATTGCGCCTAATAGCGCCGCGTTAATTACCGATTGAAAAGCAGATGCTTCTTCCGCTCCGAGATCGGATAACACAATAAATTCAACAGGCAGCGAAAGAGAGTATAATTCTTTTTTTATATCAGACGATAATTTTTTTAGATTTCCGCCGTCTTTTCCCATGATTGCGACGCTTACGGTTTTTTTCCCGTTTAAACGAGAGAGAATATCCGGCTCTCTTTCCTGTTCCGCTATTAACGCGATTTCTGAAAGTTCAATTGATTTTCCTTCTCCAATAGGAATCAAAGCGCTGTTAAGCGAACGTATCTGATCGTAACGACCATCAACCGAAACAATTATTTCTTTATTTTGATGAATTATCGATCCTGCTGAATAAATTGAATCGTTCATCGCAAGAACGGAAGCTACAGCCGAAGGGTTTAATCCGATAAGACTCAATTTTTCCTGATCGAGAATTATATAAATTTCTTTTATTCCCGCTCCTGAAACAATTACTTCTCCTGAGTCTTCAAGGCTTTCAAGCCTTGGTTTAACAATTTTTTCAAGCATTGATAATGTTTGTGTTTGAGCGGATAAAATATTTTCATCTAACGTCTCCGCTGAAACATCATCATGTTTCCTTGAAATAACAGCCGCAGACCAGACGGGAATCATCGAATTATTCGAGCTAATAATTTCCGGTCTTTGCGCGGAAGACGGGAGTGTTTCATAAACCCGCTGCGCCGCGTCCCGAACCGCTTCATAGCGTCCGTTCACTCCGCGCTTAAAACGAACATAAACGCTTGTTACGCTGTTTTCACTTGAACTGTGTACGGACATGACACCCGGGATGGAAAAAAAAGCGTCTTCTAAAGGAATTGCCGCGCTCCTTTCCATCTCCGCGGCGTCAATGCCGTAATGTTTAATTTTTACCGCATACATACCTCCTGAGTTTAGATTTGTATTTTTCTGTAAAGTAATGATAACGAATAACGATAACGCGCAAATTGCCGCTAATATGCATAAACTTGCTTTCTTTCTTTTTAACCATGAAATTAACAATTTCATTTAACATCCTCCTTTTTTCTTTTCAGGTTAAAAAATTTGATAAGAACCGAAGGAATCGCGAAAAGACTTAGCAATGTTGATGCGGCAAGTCCTCCTAACATTGCCGCAGCCATGGATTTTTGTGAATTTGCAAGCGGACTGAAAATTAACGGAAGAAGCGCGAATATAGTTGTCAACATTGTGATTAAAATTGCCTGCAATCGTTCACGCGCTCCGCGGAAGACTGCAGCGGCGGGACATAAACCCGCGCGTATTTTTTGATCGCTTATTTCATAAAGAATGAGACTGTTATTTACAACAAGTCCGAAAAGAGCGGTTAATCCGAGGACAGCGCCGGAATCAATTTTTGATCCCGCAAGTAACAGCGCAGGTCCCGCTCCCGCGAGAGACAAAGGGATTGTCATCATAAGAATTAACGGAAGCAGGAATGATTCAAATTGAGCGCCCATCGCCATATAGAGAAGGATCAATATCAGTAATACGTATAGCAAAATAGAATTACGATAACGGCTAAAAGCGGAATCGTCGGCGGATTCTGTAATATTTTTTAAGGAAACCGGAATCTTTGCGTTAGGTGAAATGTCTGCGTAAATAACATCCGACCTGTCAAGACGAGCAAGAGACGCCTCCGCATCTTTTCGTTCTATTTTACCAAGAGAACCAAGAAAAACTGTTTTTCCCTGCGCTGTTCTTATAGGAGTATTTTCAAGCAATTGAATAGTGTCTGTATACGCTGTTTTATTTTGTATTTCTTTTGAACCGCCGGAAACTTCGCCCGATGTGTTTGAGAAAGCTGATTTATCAAATTCACCGGAGACGCCTGTTACGCGAACATCATGCGGTCTGCCGTTTAATTCCAGACTCGCGGCGATTACGCCGTCATTTAAAATGTACAATGTTTCCGCTATCTGTGCCGCGGAAATTGACAAATAAGCGGACGCTTCTCTGTTTGGAAATAACCGCAGTTCGGGTCTTTTCCCGCGGGGTTTGAAATTAACGCCGATTGACGCGGAATTAAAAACATTTTCCGCAAGTTCGCTTCGTTCTTGTAATTCTTCCCTGTCTTTGCCTTTGATAACATAAGTGTTAGCAGAAGACAATCCAAGAAGCGTTTCCGCTCTGTCTTTGGGATAATATACAGAGAATGAATATCGGTCATTTTGCCGCATTATTTCCTGTGAACAAACATTTTTAATTTCATCTAACGCTTTTCCGGGTTTGATGTTTTTATTAAGAACGCAGCGCAGAATTAATTCTTCTTTTTTATAATCAATATTCGCTCTTGCGTTTATATCATTTTCTTCCGCTCCCGCTCTTCCAAAAACTGTTTTTACAAATGACAGCCCTAAGATTTTTTTTGAGATATTCGATGTCAATTTCTCAGCAACATCTAAAATAGTTCCGGAGGGGAAAATAACCGAAACCCAAATTTCTTCCGCGTCATCAGGATTAATAAAAACCACCGGCTGCAGGAATAATGTTATTATTCCAAGCCCTACAACTAAGGCTGCAACGGCATAAAACTTACCCGGACGGCGAAGAAGAGAAGAAAGATAAGAGCTGTATTTTTTCTCAAGGCTGCCATTTCTGAAAACAGAAATAAATTTTTTTAAAACATTATTTACTAAAATAAAAAAGTTGTTTTTTTGAAAGAAAAATGATGTTTTTGTGAACGATAATGAATGTTTATTTATAATCGAAGAATATCCAAAAAATAAATGATATAACGAAGGAAGGCAAAATTGCGCGTAAAACCATCCGGCTGCCACCGAAACTGAAAGAGCTATTGCCAGATCGCCAAAAAGATTTCCTAACGCTCCCGGCAGCATGATAATCGGGATAAAAACAATAGCGGTTGTTAATGTTGAGGCGATACTCGATCCCGCAATTGAAAATGCTTTATTCCCGATTTCTTCCGGTTTAGGCGGTTTTAATCTTTTTTCAAAAGCGCGATGAAGCAGATCGAGAACAATGACGCTGATATCCGAGACAAGACCTACGCCCATCGCAAGTCCGCTGAGACTCATACTGTTAAGGGATTTTCCCGTAACAGAGAGGATGCAAATGCCCGCCGCGGCGGAAAAAGGAATCGATAAAGAAGCGAGTATACTGTATTTTAGCCGGCGGATAAAAATTAAAAGGACTACAACTACTGCCGCGGCTCCTAAGCCCGCGGAAAATAACAGGTTTGTTATTCCGTTTATCAGTGAAGGTGTAGAATCCGAAACAAGTTCAATTTGCGCGTCACGCGAAAAAAGTGAGTTAGACTCGTCAATTATTTTTTGAATATCTTTTGACAGACGAATAGGATCTGCTCCCGGTCTCCGGTAAATTTCCAAAGCGGCTGCGGATTTTCCGTTGTAAACAAAAATACTTTCTTTTTTCGCTGTTGATGATGTGAGTTCCCCCGCGTCTGCGACTTTAAAAGTGCCGTCTCCGACAGGAAGAATAATCTGCGAAAGAGATGAAACTGAATCCGGTTTTCCCGATCCGACAATAACCAATTCCGTATTTCCTTCGCGCGCGTTTCCGGCGGGAATATTTATTGTTTCCCGCGAAAGAATTTGTATAAAATCGGAAGGAGCGATTCCGAGAGCGGAAAGACGCGGAACATCAAGAGATAATTTTTCTTCCGATATTTCTCCGCCGACCAGAACGACAGATCCGATTCCGTCAATTTTTCTTAAGCGGGCTGTTATTTCATATTCCGCGAGTTTACGCGCAAACTCCGCGTTTCCGTTATGCGAACTTATTGCGATAACCGCGTGCGCTTCGCTGCCCGCGTCGCTTGATGTCACTGACGGTTTGCGAACGCCTTCGGGAAGTCCCGGAAAAACGGCGTCAACCGCTTCCCGGACAAGAACAGACGCGGTCATTGGATCTGTGCCCCAGCGAAAATCCAAATTTATGATCGAACAATTGTCGCGTGAAACGCTTCGTATTCTTTCAAGTCCTTTTATCGGTGACAAACCGTCTTCAAGCGGAATTGTTACCATGGATCTTATTTCGTCAGCCGCCATGCCCGGATAAATTGTTTCAACGGAAACTCTCGGAACAGAAAATTCCGGAAGTCTGTTAATCGGCAGTTTTAAAAGTGAAAATACCGCCGCTATAATTAATGCCGCTAAAATCATGATAACTGTTACATGACGGCGGACAAAAAGAATAATTAGTTCTCTCATATCAACCTACTTAATTATTGAAATGCAAAATGATTTTTCATTTTGATTGCCTAAAGAGTCTTTAAGTCCCGACGCAATATAAAAATTTATAATTCCGGAATTTGTTTTATTGATTAAATTTCCGGAAATCTCAATTCTTTGAAATTTTTCCCAGCCTTTATGCGGCTGCGAGAATTTAAAATTATTTGTTTTGACATGGCGCGGAAGAAAATCAATCACATTATTTGAGGTATCTATCCTGAAAATTTCCATTATTGAAAAGATGTCGATAGAAGCGTTTTCCGCGGTTGAAAAGTAAAATTCAATCCATGTGTCGACAGATTCACCCGACGGATAATCATCATCTGTTATGTTAATTTCCTGATAAAGAGAATCAATTTCGTAAAAAACAGGATTGAAACCGGAAATACTTTTAGGCGATAAAGGAATTTTTATTCCGGCAAGTTCGGGCGGTTTTGAATATTTTCCGTCAGCCAAAATTCTGAATATAGATTCATTTTTTGTCTGATTTCCCGCGCGGTCTTTAATTCCGGGTTTTAATCTGATAGTAAACCGGCTTTTATAAACCGGTATTTTTTCAAATTTGAAAATTAATTCCGCGCAAAAATCGGGAGATATT
>Ga0209755_10004298_pt1 | contig 16985 bp, 12 predicted proteins | sample TergutCo191P1_FD_187301 | JGI IMG/M metagenome (GOLD analysis project Ga0209755, IMG submission 187301) | Cornitermes sp. P1 segment gut microbial communities from Petit-Saut dam, French Guiana - Co191P1 (SPAdes) (version 2) | ecosystem: Host-associated > Arthropoda: Insects > Digestive system... | reverse complement strand
TGAAAATCATTCCAAGTCTTGAAACGCCAAAGGTACCCGCCGCCTCAAACGTTCCTTTGGGGACATTCAAAACGCCGTTCATTGTCGTGGATGTCACGGGATACCAAACCGCCAGCGCAATCAGGAATACCGCGCCTTGAAACAGGCTACTCGCCAAAACAAGGATGACGGGCAGCCATGTAACCGCGGGAATCGAACCAAGCACTTTTACAAGGGGCTGTATCCAATACCGTATGCCCGGCGAGCGTCCCGCAGCCACGCCGGAAATTATCCCAACGCCAACCCCGATTCCGTAACCGGTGAACAAAAGTCGAAGCGAATGGAAGACCGACCTCGCGAGTATTTCCCTGTCGCGGATTATGGCGTTCAGAATCGCATCCGGCCACGGAACAAAGGGTTGGGGTAACAGCCCCGTTTTTAACGTCGCCCAATCGTAGGCAAGCAACAACAGCAATGCGACGGTAAAAATCGGGGCGCGGTTTCCAAGCGTTTTGCCTGCCTTTTTAGAGAAAAATCCGACAACATTCCAGACGAAAAACAGAGCCGCGAAAAACCCCATGAACCAAACAAACACATTTGTAGGCGCGTTTTGGTCAAGCACCGTAAACTCCCTAAAATTAGGGACAAACAGATATTGGGCAATTATCAGGAGCGACACGACTAGCGGTAGCACAGATATTATCCGATTCCTCATTTAAGTTCACCTCCGGGCACAGCACAGTAACCCGATGTAGTCAAATTCAACGCCGGGCAAGGATGTTAACCGTGTTGAAGTAAAATCGTTGTTTGCGTTCGGCGTTTGCCCGAATCCGTCATCCAGGGAAACCTCGAACGGATGCCAAATCTGTGCCTTGACCACATCGGGATCTAGATTCGGGTTGACGACACCCATCGCCTGATATTCTCTTACGGAAACCACAAGCGTTTGTTCCGTCAAATAATGAGGCATACCCCAACGCCAGTTTCCCATCAGCCCCACGACATAGGCCACGTCAACCCCCGCGCTGACATATCCGTTCTCAATCAATAGATGTACGGCCGCGGTTTTGTTCGCGTCGCTTTCGTCAATCCAGCGCGACGCGCGATATACTGCGCGGGTGATCCTTGCGGAGGTTTCGGGATTCGCGGCAATAAAATTTCCGGTCATCCCCAGAACGCAGCAGTTGTCGTCGGCAAAGTCCGCGTCTTCCAGCGAACGGATCCGGCGCAGGATTCCGTCATCCACGAAACGCTGTCCGACTTGGTCGGGTATTACGGCCACTTGAACCGCACCGTTTTGAAGCGCGATTACCGCTTCGGCCGCGGGAAAATCGCGGAAAGTAAAATCGCCCGGCGCAAGGCCTTCCCTGTAGGCAAACCTAAGGGCAATATTATGGAACGCGCCGCCGATTGCGCCGCTGACCGCAATCTGCTGTCCGCTTTCAAGCCGTATTATGTCCGAATCGGCAGGCACAAACGCGGAGGCGCATCCCGTGTGCAAACCCAGGGTAAAGCGTATATCCATGCCCTGCGTTACGGGAACAAACCAGCCCGCAAGCATCCCGGCCACGGTATCGATATGCCCCGCGACAAGGGAGTCGCGGGAATTGACCAAATCCCCCGTTACGACAATCTCCGTGTCAAGCTCTTCTTCCGCGAAAAATCCCATGAGATGGGCAAGTGGAATAGCGGCCTGACACAGCCCGCCCTCGAAGCCCAAGCGAATTGTCCTCTGACCGCCGACTTCCTCCTCGAAGTTTCCCGCGACGGGTGTCGAACGGTTCCTTCCACAGGCCGAAAACCCAAGAAGCAACGCGGCAGCCAGTGCCAACAGGGCGAATTTTTTGAAACCTTTCATAATAGCTCTCCTTCCCGAACATATATTACATATATGTTTAGTATGTATTGTGATTTCAGTTTATGCCGTCGGCGCATGTTCTGTCAACCCCTTCGGTCAGATTTTTTTGGGAAAGAGCATTTATTTTTTCCAGTTTCAGCGAGCCGAAGGGCTTTCAGCGTGGTAATCGTTGTAAATGGTATATGTTTTTGAAATATTGGGTATTATTCCTTTGAAGTTGCCTGGGTGCCAGAGGCAGATGAATTTTGCGCCGTCGTTTATGTGCCTGGCGACAGCATGACCAGCAAGCAATACACGATGGGGATATGGCCCACAAGGTAGACAGAGGAAAACTGAATTTACGTTGTCTCCATCGGTAGTACCCTTCCACGAGGACGCGAACCGAACGCTGGACAGGGCCGCCGCGTACAACCACAACATAGTTAAAAAGATAGCGATCAACACGCTACGGATAGTGGACGTTGGCGTCGCCGAGTGCCCATGTATTTCCATGGTTTGCAGGAGGGAACCCAACAAAGCCTAAGCTATTCGGAAAGATCGTTATCCATGGCTATTCCCAACCACGAATTCCAGCCCCTCGCCAACCCTGTCCGCAGTAACCGTATCCCCATCACGTATGTTGCCTGCAATAACCAGCTTTGCCAGTGGATTTTCAAGCTCGGCTTGTATCGCTCGCTTTAGCGGCCTAGCTCCGAACATGGGATCATAGCCACGCAATACGATGAATTCCCTGGCGGCATCGGTAAGCACAAGGGTTATTTTCCGTTCGGCAAGCCTTTCCACCAAACGTGTAAGCTGAATGCCAACAATTTTGCCGACCTCATCCCTGCCTAGGCGATTGAAGATTACCGTCTCGTCGATGCGATTAAGGAACTCCGGCCTGAAGGTCTGTTTGAGCAGTTCGGAAAGGGAACCGCGTAGTGTTTCGGGATCCTCCGTCTCAAGGATCAGGTCGGAGCCTAAATTGCTTGTCATGATTATGATAACGTTCTTGAAGTCAACCACACGGCCTTGTCCATCGGTCAGGCGGCCATCGTCCAGAATCTGGAGAAAAACGTTGAACACTTCCGGGTGGGCCTTTTCGATCTCGTCGAAAAGAATCACGCTGTAAGGGCGACGGCGCACGGCCTCGGTTAGCTGGCCGCCCTGCTCGTAGCCCACATACCCCGGGGGGGCACCGATAAGGCGGCTTACCGAGTGCTTCTCGCCGTATTCGCTCATGTCGATTCTTGTCAACGCTTTTTCATCGTTGAACAGGAAATCCGCAAGGGTTTTCGCAAGCTCGGTTTTGCCCACGCCGGTTGGTCCCAAAAACAGGAAGGAACCGAGGGGACGTGCCGCATCGGAAAGGCCCGCCTTGTTCCGGCGTATGGCATCGGCAACAGCGACCAATGCCTTGTCCTGGCCGACAACACGCCGCTCCAGAACGCTTTCCAAGTCAAGATACTTCTGCATTTCCCCGGATAGCATTTTCGAAACGGGAATTCCCGTCCAGACCGCCACCACGCCGGCAATGTCCTCTTCCCTTACTTCTTCGCGCAGCAGGGACGGTATCCCCCCTCCCCCATCGCAATCTTCGGCGGCGGCACGTTTGCGCTCCATCTGTTCGGTTAAATCGACAAGCTGTTTCTGTGCATCGGGGATCCTCCCGTGCTTAAGTTCGGCGGCCTTGGAAAGATCGCCTTCACGCTCATGCAGGGCTTCCTCTATTTTAAGCTCCTCGATTCGCTGCTTCAGTTCGCGAATACCCTGGATGTCCTTTTTCTCGCTTTCCCATCGGGCCTTCATCGCATCCCGTTCCGCGCCAATGTCGGCAATTTCCTTTTCAAGTTTCGCAAGCCGCTCCCTTGATGCGGAATCCTCCTCGTGGGAAAGCGCCTGCCTCTCGATGGAAAGCTGAAGGAGTCTGCGCTCCAGTTTGTCAAGCTCGGTCGGTCGGCTGTCCAATTCCATTTTCAGGCGGCTTGCGGCCTCGTCAACAAGGTCGATAGCCTTGTCCGGCAGGAAGCGGCTGGTGATGTAGCGGTCGGAAAGCGTCGCCGCGGCCACCAAGGCCTCGTCCTTGATCCGCACGCCGTGATGCACCTCGTAGCGTTCCTTTAGGCCGCGCAGAATCGCGATGGTGTCCTCGACCGAGGGTTGGGCGGTGTACACCTGCTGAAAGCGGCGTTCAAGCGCGGCATCTTTTTCGATGTGCTTGCGATACTCGTCAAGGGTGGTCGCACCGATACAGCGGAGTTCCCCCCGTGCCAGCGCAGGCTTGAGAAGGTTGGAAGCATCGGTCGCACCCTCGGCGGCGCCGGCCCCGACAAGGGTATGCATCTCGTCTATGAACAGGATTATTTTTCCTTCGGCGGATTGTACCTCGTGGATCAACGTCTTTAGTCGTTCTTCGAATTCGCCCCGGAATTTCGTCCCGGCGACAAGCGCCCCAAGATCCAGCGCAAGAAGTTTTTTGTCTTTTAGGCCGTCGGGCACGTCCCCAGCGACTATGCGCCGGGCAAGCCCCTCGACGATTGCGGTTTTGCCTACACCCGGCTCGCCTATGAGTATCGGATTGTTCTTGGTTCGGCGAGACAGAACCTGCATACAGCGGCGGATTTCCTCGTCACGTCCGATTACCGGATCAAGCTTTTCCTGCCTGGCCAATGCGGTAAGGTCGCGACAGTAGCGTTCTAGCACTTGATATTTTGCCTCGGGGTTTTGATCGGTTACGCGCTGGCTGCCACGCACCTGTTTCAGGGCCTCCAGGATCGAGTTCCTGGTAACTCCGGATTTTTTCAACAGTTCCGCCGCTCTGCCTTCGCTCGCGCTTATGGCGATAAGAACGTGCTCGGTGGAAACGAAGTCGTCCTTGAGAGCGGCGGCCTCGGCCTCCGCCTTGGCGATGATTTTCGCCGCCGCAGGGGAAAACTGCAACTGCGCCGCCGTACCGTAAACCCTGGGCTGCTGCCTTAACAGGGTTTCCAGATCGGCGACAAGGCGGCATGGGTCGCCACCAATGCGTGAGACAATCGGCGGAACGATTCCGTCCTCCTGCCGCAACAGCGCAAGGAGCAGATGTTCGACATCAAGCTGGGAGTGGTCTTCCTTTTGCGCTATGGACGAGGCGGCGTTAAGCGCATCCTGGGCTTTTATCGTGAATTTTTCGTAATTCATATACCTGTAGGATAATCAAGGTCGGCGCATAGGGCAATAGGATGCGCCTTAGTCCCTCAAGTTTGTCAGGAAGTCGGCTATTGTCGTAAGCGTGGGGCCTGCCTGCGCCGGGATTAAGTTCCGCAAACTCGCAACATCGGTGGATAGGGTGTACTCGTAGAAGTCCCCAGGTTCCCAGGGCTTGTTGCCATCCTGAGCGCGATTGCTTACCCTTCCGTCGGCAAGCACTCCCACCCCGGCGTTATTCTCGGACCATACGACGGTGGTATTGAAACCATTAAAACCAGTGTTCAAAATCCTGTTTTGATGTATCGGGGCGGCAAAAAGATTGCCCTGGACGACAAAATGAGCGTTGAACCCTGGCCCCATCACGTAACCTCCGCCAAAAATCCCCCCCGTAGCGCCAATGGCCCGAAAGTAATTGTTGTACATATGCGTTTGGGTTCCTCGCGTTCTGGGCATACGGGTACGCACATCGTGGAAGTAATTGTTGTGCAAGGTTACCCGTCGGCGCGACCTGAGCCAAAGCAACTCCTCCTCGGTAGCGCCTGCCGGAAATTCGCCGCCATCGCCGCCGCCGACCAGCAGCACCTCGTTGGCATTGGTGAACCTGCTATGGGAAACGGTAATCTCCCCAAGGGTAACGTTAAGCAGGGTATCGTGCCAGTCACCGCCAAGAAGGAAGTTGGTAGCGCCAGATGAAAACTTGACATGATCCACCCAAACGCCCGTCGGCCAGTCATAGCCATGATCGTTTTCGCGGGAATTCCCAGTAAGCAACAGGCTATCAAGACCAGGGTTGGGCCTTGTATCCCTGGCATCCCAGAAGGTAACGTTCCTGATGATGATATTCATGGTGCTGCTCAACATGTTGCCGTTAATCCGTAGGCCGCCGAACATCAGCCGGGCATTGTTTATCCCTATAATGGTGGTATCGGGCGATCGTATGTCAAACCTTCTCTCCTGGGTTACGCGATAGTCCGTTATACCGGGAAAGTGTCCTGGCGTATCGGTTATGGTCCCTCTGGAAAAATCGACATCGCCACTTACTATAATGAAAACAGGTTGGTTGCGAAGATCCAAGGCCGCGGTAAAGGCTTCCAGCTTTTCGATTGGATCCGGAAACCTTTCGTCGCAAATAATGATTGGCGACGCAGGGTTGGCAAAAGCAATCCCCCGGCCGTCGTTCGCATAATCCGCCCAGCCGCCGGTGCATACCCTTTGCCCCCTGAGAGCCTCGAACAGCGCAAGGGTATCGATGTCATCGGGCGATGGCTCTTTAGGCAAAATGATGTTGAAGATAGCCTGGTCGGGTATGCCAATACCCTTGATGGTAACAGTAACGGTGGCAGAACCCGGTTGCAGCCCTCTTACCGTACCGTCCTGCTCCACGGAAATCCTGTTTCCAGGGCTTGCCGTCCAAACCAGTTCGTAGCCCGAAGCTCCTTGGGGCAATACCTCGACCGCAAGTCTTCTTGTCTGGCCTACCTCAAGCTCCAGATTCCCACCAAGTATCCTTACACTTTCGGCTAGAATCGTATCCTCCGCATCCTGCGGACAGCCCACCAACCAGAAAGCCGCAAGAAACGGCATACATAGCCATGCGAATTTGCGAATTTTGTCTTTCATCGTTTACGCCCGTTTAAAATATACACGCCCCACGGGAGAAAATCACGACAGCTTATTGCACTTTTACGGACGTTTATGGGCAGGGCATTGCTCGCTCGATTTCGAACATGCACCGTAATACCGAAACCAAACATTCGCCTGGAAACAAGCTCTATTCGCTGATATAGATCTCCCTGAAACCCATGTTCCCAAGCTGCTGGACGATTAAAGACACCTCGGCGGCTGGGACACCGGCGGCGTACACCCTGTACACGTCCTGGGAGTATTCCTGTATCGTATTGAAGCCAGCGCCCCGCAGCTGGCGAAAGGCAATCGAGGCATCGTCCATGTCCGACCAGGCACCCACCTGCAGACGGTATATCCTGCCGCTGGTGGGATCGGGCAGGCTCGGTATAACCCGGATTTCGGGCTGTACGGACGGAAAATCCATTGAACGCTGTTTCTGCCATGCCAAAAAGGCCGAACGTGGGATGATATGGTTGTGGATTGTGATGTGCACCCCATGCGACGAGAACTGCTGTTCCGGCTCTCGCACCGAGGTAGCCACCATAGAGGGGAAATGCACCTTTACGAATCCGCTAGGCTCAAGACCTATGGCCCGAGCGGCATCGGCGGAAATATCGATCACGCGGTCGGTGGACACAGGTATACGCCTGGTTACCGTGACCGTTACTTCCCTGCCGGTGGCAGGATTCCTTATCGTGGGCGTGGAATTCAAGGGCAGGCTCGGATGCGCAGCCTGCAACCCGTCAATTATCATTCCCCAGGTCGCCCTTCCCTCCTGGACAAAATTCGCAAGTTCCGCCTGTGCCGCAACGAAGCCGCCAAGGGCAAAAAACAACAACAGAGCCAATAAAACCCTTTTCACGCTCTCCTTCCTTCCCCTCCCTAACCAAAATCCCCAAACCAGACCAGTTTTGCGAAAGCCCCCTAAGATAAATTGTACAACCTAGTGCATGTATTTTCAAGGTTTTGTGTTTTCCCCAATTGCACAAAGGCCCCCTCGGCCAGGTTTATTTTGAGGCAACTCAACGTATTGACAAAAACATGCATCCGGTTCACATTATAGACACGCATTGCGGACACATGGTGGGTGTAGATCAGGGGTAGATCACCAGATTGTGGATCTGGTCGTCGCGGGTTCGAATCCCGTCATCCACCCTGCTAAGTCCTTACAGGGTAAGGACTTACGAAAATTAGGGTCAACGGCAGATCCTTAAAAGGTCAAGTGGAGGTCAAGTACCATGCCGAATTTGCAATATCACGCATTCAAAAAGAAAAAAAAAGTAAAGGACGGCAAAGGCACTAAAACTGTTTACAGGTGGTATTACTACTACATTGATGAGATAACCGGGAAGCAGGTGCAAAAGTCCTGCGGAACCACGGTCAAGTCACGCCAGGCCGCCGAGGATTATATCCGTACCTTGCCACCCCAGGTGCCTCCCATAATAGATGGCAAACCAGGCGGCATTTACGTCAAGCCCAAAAACTCCGATTTGCTGGTCATGGATATAGCCAGGGATATGTTTGTTCCAGGAAGCGCCCATGTTCAGCGTCGCCAGCAGCTTAAAAAATCCACCAGCGAAGAAACCCTTTCCGCCAACCGAATTTTCATGAAGCACATTACTGTCACGTGGGGGAAACGGATGCTCCGCGCCTTGGAACTGGACGAAGTTATGGGGTATCTGTTTTCGGTAAATCGCTCCGCATCGTGGAAAAACCAGTACATCGCAAACCTAAATGAGATTTACCAAGAAGGGCAATTTTTAGGCTGCAAGACGCTAAAACCCGATTTCCCACGTATCGGCAAGACCCCAAACAAGGCAGATATCTTAACGCAAGTGGAGCTTGAATGTTTTTTCAAACGCGATAATTTTTCGCATGGTTTTTTCTTTTTGTTTTTTTTGTGCGCACTCTCCGGTGGGCTCCGTCTCGGTGAAACCATAGGGCTAAAGGCAAAACAGATAATCTTTGAAAAAAGGGCCGTTATAATTGACGGGTATCTGAAAAAGAACGGAACACGGACAACTTACAACAAATGCGGAACGCCAGAACACCCAAAGCTACGGGTTATCCCCTACCCAGACCTACCATTGGAAATGCTGCGTGAACACGTCGATGCAAATGGCATCGGGCCAGAGGATTACGTTTTTACCTATAACGGCAACCCCGTGTCGAAAATGATGGCGCGAACCGCCTTTACCCTCGCCTTGATAAAGGCCGGAATCGCATTCGACAAAGAAACGCTGGTCAAAAAAGGCTACTGGAAAGGCGGCCATGTTAATGCGGCCGGCAGCCTAATTCCAGACGGCAGACGAATTGTAATCCACTCACTTAGATATACATATATCACTCTAATGAGACGCAACATGGATGCCCACAATCTTACCAAGCTAACGGGCCATGACTCGACATCGATGATTGATTACTACAACCGAGCAAATTTGGAGATGGCACTGGCATCAATTCCAGATGCCAGTGCTGCTACAAGCGCCCTACTTCCACACGCCATAGGCAAAGCGTAACAGAATGTAGGCCTGATTACGCACACCAGCCAATCCATTGTCACACCGCTCTTCCCCGTGCGGCATATATTTTGCCACAAACTTCGACACAAAAACGTAACAAAACGGCAACCAATTGCACCGGTGCAATTGGTATTATGCCCACACTGCGTGTGTCCCCTCATTTTTGCTTATCCTATAGGTGGTTACACGTTATACTTTTACCCCATAATATAAGTTGATTGATTAAATATAAAAAAAGACAATATTCAATAGTTGAATATGTGAAAGCATTGACGTTTTAGTCTATAAGGTAGCGGCGGCTATGAAGAGGCAAAAGTATAACGTGCAACGGACTTCCGCCACAAAAAAAAGGTACTGCGGCGGCAAAAAAAAATTCCGCAATCATTCGGCGAGCGGGGCATTGTCTGATTTACCTGCCAGATTTTTTCCAAGGTCAACAAAACGGCAACAAAAGGCAATGACTTACTAGCCCGCACTGCCGCGCCAGCTTATCGTTATGGCATGGCAATGGCAATCAATCCGCCAGCCGCGCCCGGTGCAGCAGCGGCCCAGTGGCGGCGCACTGGCGGCACCGGCCTCGGCGCGGGCGCAGGATCCGGCCCAGCGGCGGCGTACCGGCGGCACCGGCCTCGGCGCGGGCGCAGGATCCAGCCCGCCGGCGGCGCACCAGCGGCACCGGCCTCGGCGCGGGCGCAGGATCCAGCCCGGCGGCGGCGCACCGGCGGCACCGGCCTCGGCGCGGGCGCAGGATCCGGCCCGGCGGCGGCGCACCGGCGGCACCGGGCTCGGCGCGGGCGCAGGATCCGACCTGGCGGCGGCGCACCGGCGGCATCAGATACAGCGCAGATGCGAAAACCGACTCAGCGGCGGCCTGGCAAGGAGTGCGCACATGTCTGAGGTGCATCAATCCGAATTTGCGCGAATTTGCAGTGTGTCCCCGTCCGTTATCTCACGGAAAATTAGTAATAACACCCTCATCCGCAATGTCGCTGGACTACTGGACACGGAAAACCCGACCAACGCAAGGTATATAGCAAAACGCCGGCTGAAAGCCAGCGACAAGGCTCCAGACTCCCCCACCACACCAGAGGATAAAAGGCCCATTCCTCCGCCCGTTGATTTTTCATGCCTCCCTGACCACGAAATTTCCGAGTATGCGGGTCTCCCGCAACGGCTCTTGAGCCTGACGTTACGAGAACTGGTGACCACATACAAGGGTATCCCTGGAATGCAGGAATACGTGAGGATGCTCAAGGATCTGGCCGCCGCCGATGAGCGGGATCAGAAGGTTAGGGAGCGGCGGCTCCAGCTTGTCGAGAAGGATTTCGTGATCACCAGGCTGCTCCAGTACCTAGACACCCTAATAAAGCAGGTGCTGGAATACCCGGAATCAGCGGTTGATGAGGTTGTCGCACTGGTTCAGGCCCAGGGAGGTTCCGCAAAGCTGGACATAAGCCGAAAGCTCGAAGCGGGCATATCGAGAATTATCAAGGATTCGAAGGAACAACTAGTAAAGGAACTGGACGGCCTACGGTCGAAACACCAGGACGATGACAAATTGAGCGAAAAGATAAAAGAAGCCATAGCCGAGGCCACAGAGGAATAAGCAATGACCGTGTTCGATCCGTTGACAAAAAAAAAGGTATTCATCGGCGACATCGATTTCCTAATCGAGCGGATTGGAAAACTCACCGACTCCCTGCACCGTGAGCTGCCGAGCGAATTCGTCGAAAGAGTGCGCTATCTGCCCGGCGACCTTACCCCCTTCCCAGGCAAATTCAGCTTCGACAAGTTTCCCTATTTCCGGGAAATCGTTGACTGCTTCAGCCCCAACAGCCCGATACAGGAAGTGGCCATCATGAAGGGAAACCAAATGGGGGCTACGACCGCCGTGCTGGAAACGGTGATGCTGTACAACATAATGAGCGATCCAAAGGCGCAGATGTGCGTAACCGCCGATTCCGGCCTTGCGAGGGAATCGGTGAAGACGAGGGTCGAAAAGATGATTGACCTGGCCGGCGCAAGGGATCTGATTTCTTCGCAGAGCCGAAAGAAAAAGGGAAGCCGAAACTCCGGGGACACGACCACGGCAAAGGAGTACCCCAACGGTTACATCCATTTCTACGGAGGTCGCAGCCCCGGCAAGTTCCGGGGACTGTCCTATCCATGTGCCCTTGCCGACGAAGTGGACGCATTCCTCGACGACATACCGAAGGAAGGTACCGTGGTTGACCTGGTACGCAACCGCACCAACGCATACACCGGAAGCAAGCGAAAAATACTGTGGACATCCACCCCGCTCATCAAACAGACATCCAAAATAGAGCAGCTTTACCTGGATGGCGATCAACGAAAGTTCCTGGTACCATGCAAGCACTGCGGCACCATGCAGGAACTGATATGGCACGGCAAGGACGAGTCCGGTCACGTATGGGGAATCGTGTGGGAAAACGACGAGGATTATAGGCCGATCATCGAAACCGTCGCTTACAGATGCCGCAATTCAGGGTGCGGCAAAAGTATGAAGAATTATGACAAGGCGTTGATAATTCCCAAGGGGAAATGGAGACCCACGGCAAAACCATCATCCCCCAACAAAAGATCGTACCACATCACACCCATCTATAATCCGCCCGGAATGTTTTCATGGGAGGAGATGGTAGAGGTATGGGCCGAGTGTTGGGATCTGAAAACGAACCGTATGAAGGACAAGAGAACATACAGGCTTTTCAGGAACACCAAGCAGGGGCTGACCTTCGAGGAACTAGGTGGCAAGGAAATCGAGTTCAAAAAGGCCATTCAGTTCCGGCGGACGGGGTTTATAATCGTCAACGACGAATACGGGCTTACCGCCCGAGGCGTTCCCAACGACATTGCCGTGCGTGACAAGGGCTCGCCAATCCTAATCGTGATAGCGTCCGTTGACGTGCAGACCGACAGGCTCTACGTCGATGTAAAGGGATATTCCTACGGCGGCATCACCTGGACTTTGGAGTTTATTGAGATAGAAGGCAACACTGCGGAGTTCAACGGGGTATGGGACAAGCTCCACATGATAATCGGCAATAAACAATACATAGGGACTGACAAAAAAGTTTACAGAATAATGTTTACAATGATTGACTATGGCTACAACGCCACCTGGGTAAGCGCATTCATAAGTCGGTGCAGCCATGGCGTATATGCCTGCAAGGGAAAGGATTATATCGACAACGGGGAAACCTATCAGTTCTTCTCCCTCGCTTCCCAGCAGAGACTGGGATCGGACAAATTTCTGCACATAAACACGGGGAAGCTGAAGGACAACATTTCCAATTCCATGACCGTATCCTTTTGGGCCACGGATCAACCCCAGCCGTGGTGGTATCCCAATTTCCCGGAGGACTTCGGCGACGACTACTTCAAGCAGTTCGAGGCGGAAAGCAGGAAGGAGGAACGGTATGCCGTATCCAAGAAGTTCCGCAGGTACGTCTGGGTGCAAAAGCCCGGGCAGGACAACCACGCTTTCGACACCTATGTCTACAACCTTGCGGGCCTTGAGCTGGCGGCGGAATACTGGTGCAGGGAGCATCTTGGGCTTCCCGCCCTGGACTGGATCGCCTTCTGGGAACTCGCCAAGAAGGGGGAATTCTATCGGCTGGGAAATTAGTCCAATAGCGTTGACGGGATTAATAGGCTGGCGATTGCACCGGTGCAATTACTACCTTGGCACTATTGCCTCGCAATTTTTTTAGTTATGGTGGCCATCAAGGAAGGGCATACGCGCACTGACCTTTTCCACATGAATTTTTATTAATTGCACCGGTGCAATTAATAGCTTGATACCGTCGCCTCGTATAAGCTTTTTACATGGCGATTATTGAGGAGGGACACCCCGCAATATCAGGTTCCGCAGCGTTGTCTTGGCAGGATGTTATCAAGAACAGCAAAATTATCCTTTTTGAATTGGACAAAGCGATTCTCGTCCTGACGCGAGAAGGCCTTAGAAATTTCTCCCTCAACACCGGAATGACCACCCATAACGTTACCCCCCTGGATCTCCCCATTTTAATCCAGCGAAGAAAAGACCTGCTGGAACAGATAGCGGAAATCGAGGCTCGCAACGCGCCCCCGGCAATAATGACACAGGTGGTGCCGAAATGGTAAAGCATGGCAAAATCCCCGGCAGTAATCCCAATGAACTCGACGAGGTGCTTGCAAGCCTTATGCGCAACGTCGTCAACGATGTGTTCGACGGCGACACGTTCAGCGATTCCTTCGGCCCCACCCGCAACTACCTTTGGGGAAACGGCATCGACTACCACACGCTGCGGCAACGCTCCATGCAGTTGTACATCGAGAACCCTTATGTTTCTGGTGTCGTAAATCGGATGCTCCGCAACGAGATTTTCACTGGGATAATACCGGAGGCAACGCCGATAGCCTCCGTCATCTGGCCAAACATGGAAGCCCAGGAACGGGAGCAACTAGCAACGGGATACTCGGAAAAAATGACGGAGGCATTCCGCCTTTACGCCGCAGACTACGACACCTTTGACTACAAACAGGAAATGACCTTCGGCGAGTTCCAAAACCAGTGCCGGCTTGAGGCCATGCTCTGCGGCGACGGCATTATCGTGGGCCGGATAAACAGGCAAACCGGACTCCCCTGCTGGGACTGGATCAACGGCAACTACATAATGACGGATCCGGATTACATCCCACGCAAATGGAACCGGGTTGTTCACGGCGTGGAACTTGACCGCAGAGGCAGGCACGTCGCCTATCACGTCCGGGAATACGACGGCGAGGAATTCTCGTTCAAGCGTGTTCCGGTAATCGGGGAAAAGTCAGGCAGGCAGATTTCCTGGATGATTTACGGCGGCGACAAGTTGCTTAACAACGTTCGCGGAATTCCGCTGCTTGGAAACGTTCTTTATATGCTCAAGGATTTGGACAGATACAAAAACGCCGAACTGCGTGCCGCCGTGGTAAACAGCATAATACCTATGTTCATCGCACGAACCCAGGAAACCGCAACGCCGCCAAGAAGCGTTATAAACGGCACGGGCAGGTACGCATCGCCCGAATTTGGAACGCCAGCTGCCGTGGAGGCCGAGCAAAGGGTCGCCGCCGAAACAAGGCAGATACCGCAAACCCAGTACGCAACGGCGGAAATGCTGCCCGGAACCGTGCCGGAACGCCTCGCCCCCGGCGAAAAGCCGGAAAGTTTCGACACGAGGCGACCAAACGTGAATTACGCCAATTTCGAAAAGGCGATCCTTGCGGCATTCGCATGGTCAAAAGGCATACCGCCCGAAATTGCCGTCATGCAATTTCAGTCCAACTATTCCGCTTCCAGGCAGGCAAGCAACGAATACACGATAAACCTCAAATACCAGACCTTCAAAAACGCAAAGGACATGGGGCAGATAATCTACTCCGAGTTTGTCATCCAGTCCGCACTAATCGGGGCACTTGACCTTCCCGGGTTTTTGAACTGCGCCTTCGATCCCGCGCAATGGAAACTGAAAGGCGCATGGCTCAAATGTGAATGGGCTGGGCTATCCCGTCCATCGGTTGACATTCAAAAAGAAGCCAACGCCATGAACAAGCTGCTGGCAATGGGTGTTGTCACGCATGACCAGGTTTCGCGCACGTTCAGCGGAATGGATTTCCGCGCCGTACAAAACAAGCTGGAAATAGAACGGAATTTAATGAGAAGCCACGGCTTTATATCAAGCGACGCACCCCAGCCGCCCACGCAGGCTGCGGCAAACGGCGCAAAGTCAGAAGAAGCAATAGCGGCCATACAGGAACTGGAAGAGTACATAGAAAATGGAAGCACCGAATTGCAGGAGCTATGGGACAATTTAAAAGCGTCAATTGCGTTAACGCAATCGGATTGACTTACTAGGAGGTAGAGGCGTTATGCATAAGTATGTATATTACGAAGTGATTGGACAGACAACGGGTATTAGTCCCGCACTTTTTATGGCGTGGTCGCTGATACAGCTCGTGATTTTCCTTTCCCCCGTACTTTTGGTGATATACAGGCAGGGAAAAAAAGACCAACAGTTCATCGAGGCGAAAAGAGACCTTGACGGATTGGGGATCAAGGTGGCCGACGTGCGATCAAAAACCGACAGTACAATTAACATGCTGGAAACAAAAATGAACAAGATGGACAAGGAGCTTGGGGAGGTTAGGGTTACCTTGGAATTCATCAAGGCTGCGGTGGAGGAACTAAAACCCCGGCGCAGAAGCTAACACAGGAGGATTTTGATGTGGAAAAGAAAAATTTGCTATTGTTGTTTCTCTTTGGTTTTATTATTGGTTTTGGTGCCACAATATTTGTCGGCTGTGCAAATAGACCAGGAATTGTCGTTACAACAGACGAGGCTATCGTCGCAGCTACGAGAAGCGTTGACCAACTCGCGGCAATCAATGATCGAGTTGGAAAACTACTACAGTGGGCTGATAGCAGGATTGAGGGACTCATTGGAGAGGCAATCGGGGGAATTGACGATGCTTTCCGACTACTTGACGAGTACGATGAATTCGTTTCGGAGCTTATCGGAAGAATTGCAGAACTCCGGTATCTTGCTGGCGGTGGAACGGGACAGGCGTATACGACAGGAACGGATTAGCATTGTTATCGGAGTAATCGGGGGTCTGGTTTTGACGGTAAACATCGTTATGATTATAATGTATTTTACCACAGGATCAATAATTCCCGTAAAAGCAAAGCGTGTTTTAAGGATTATGCGATGAAGGGACTTTTGATCAACGCCGTTTTATATTTTTTGTCATGGTTCATACCGAAACTATTTGAACGCCTAAAAAAGTGTGACGAAAAAAAAGCCGAGGAAGTATCCTGCACCCTTTATGAAAAATACGCATGTAAATGCGGGATTAACAATCGTGAATCACCTGCGGATGCAGATGAAAATATCAACGGGGGGAAAGGTGTTATGAAAATCGCAATTTCATCCGGACACGGTGCCAGAATCGCCGGGGCTATCGGGGTTCTAAACGAAGTCACCGAGGCTAGAAAAATGGTAGCCAGGGTGTCAAAAATACTACGGGAACGGGGTGCCACTGTAGCCGAGTTCCATGATGATGTCAGCACCACTGTTGGTCAAAATATCAACACGATAGTGGGCTGGCACCTAGGGCAAGATGCCAATGTGGATGTGTCGGTACACTTCAATGCGTTTACCGACCCCAACGCCCACGGTACGGAGGTGCTATACAGAACCCCCGGCGATCAAGCCCTGGCGTCAAATATGGCAGAAGCTATAGCGCGGGCAAGCGGTTTAAGGCTGCGCCCCGCCCAAGGGGGGGCGGTAATGCCGGGTGCCTCATTGCGGAATGATCTAGGCTTTTTGAACAGCCTGACCACACGGCCAAGCATATTGTTGGAGGTGTGTTTTGTTACAAGCCAAAGGGATGCAGGCCTTTACAATACCAATTTTGAGGCGATATGCACCGCCATTGCGGACGCACTGCAATAAATTTTTATTTTTTTGCCGCACTTACTAGCTTTTGGTGTGGCAAAAAATAAAATGAGGGTAGGATGAAAACCGTCAATATCGAGGGGGATATCGGTTATAGCTGGTGGGATGGTTCCGGCGTAACCGCTAAAAAAGTCAAAGAACAACTCGAAGGAATTTCCAGCGGAGAGGATATCGAAGTAATAATAAATTCCCCAGGCGGCAGTGTATACGAAGGCTGCGTGATTTTTAATCTTATAAGGGATTATGCCAAAAACGGACACCCTATAGCGACGCGCATAAACTGCCGGGCATTAAGTATGGGTGCATACATTGCCCACGCCGCCCGTACAGTGG
>Ga0209755_10004297_pt1 | contig 16987 bp, 11 predicted proteins | sample TergutCo191P1_FD_187301 | JGI IMG/M metagenome (GOLD analysis project Ga0209755, IMG submission 187301) | Cornitermes sp. P1 segment gut microbial communities from Petit-Saut dam, French Guiana - Co191P1 (SPAdes) (version 2) | ecosystem: Host-associated > Arthropoda: Insects > Digestive system... | reverse complement strand
TAAAGGGCTCAAATGAGACCCTGCCAAAAACGGTTTAATAAAAAATTCTGACAGCCATTACCTTTGGTAAAAAAATTATATTAATGCTTTCAGCTGTGCATTCATTATCATATATGATTTTCTAAAGAGAGCTTGCAATTAAGAAATATGTAGAAGCTGTATGTAATGCATTTTAATATGATGTGTTCAGTTTCAATTACATATGTTTATTTATATATTTTATTGGAAAGTTACATACATCTTTAATATACACTTGGTATATAATGGATTGGAAAGTGAAAGTCTATCTATATTGTATGAAATTGAATCTGTGCAGTCCAAACACTTCCGGCCGCTTCTGCACTGAAGCAAATGAAGCGGAGACACTAATTAATATAATACCTATTACACACTGTATTGTCATGTACTTGGTTAATATTTATATAAATAATCACAAAACTCTCAATACCTGCCTCACTAAAAGTAATTCATTTATAAGCATGCAATCCTTTGCCAACAACATACTGCAAGGTAACTGTGATCAGAAGGTGGAAGACATAGCAAAAATGTACACTTTTCTTTACAAACACAATAAGAAAAATAAATATAAATAAATAAATTTTTCAGCAAATAAAATAAATTAAAATCCTAATAAAATGTAACTCACTAGGCCACACCACAAACAAGTTCACATATGGTTTCAAATGTCAAAATCACTGAATACGCAGTTTCACACACACTAATTTAAATAATGTACCTTTTCTTACAAAAAGTAGAACATTCATATACTCAAACATAAAAGACATACATGAAATGCAATCCGTTGATAATAGCCAGGAATTATATAATGTAAAAATGTAATAAATCCCTAAATGTTACATCATTCCTTACCACTCTGGAGACCAGATGTGTCACATAAAATATGACAAACATGTTGAATCTTCCACAAATGCACACAATAGACAAGTATTCTGTTTGGTGAGATGAAGGAAAGGAAATCAGTAATCTTATACCTCAAGTACTGTATGCACGAAAGTAAGTCAGAAGGCCAATTTTGGTTTTCATTTAAATTCCAAGTTAAAAATTAGTGTCAGAAGTTCAAGCAGAAGTAAGATTAACAAAAATACAGACACACCCTGTTTAGTTTCAGACATAGCAGTGTGGTAAGTTCAGTCTTGGTAGATGATGATTTAACATGTGGCTACTCATTGTACTCAAAACCTCTGAAGAACGACAATAATATCAGTTGATGTTAAGATTTCACATCCAATTTTCTGAAAGAGAACTGAAACAATGTTGTTTCCCACTTAAAAGATAACAAATTCTTACAATTCATATTCAACTTTTATCTTTATGATGCATGCTGTTCCTCAGAATTAAAGCCTCATTTGCAGTTTGACAGCACTTAATGACTTCTACATTATGTAATATGAATTTAGTAATGAGTTGTGTTGGTAGTGGAGAAACACTGGTGTTGTTTCAAACTGTATACAAATCCTGCCTTTCTTAGTAGCGTAAGCATTATGCCATGACATATCTTACAATTAGAAATGACTGTACATCTTGCAGGGTTTTACTTCCAGTAGTGCCACACACAGAAAGTACGATTTTCCACTTCTAATTTTACAGAGGACATCCAGCTGTGTTAATGAACTTAAAACAAATCACTACAGTTCCATCAAACACAACCATGTTTTTAATTCAGGAATGACTACATGTTTTGGTATCAAAGACTATTACAAAAACTTTAAAATAAGGTATAATAAAGAGCAAATTATGCTTGTTATATGGCATCCCATATGTCTTACAAAGGTTATACAATACAAAATGTATATAAAACTATATAAAAATTTCTGGATTAGTTATGTCCTGGCCAGTGATTGTGTCCAAGTTGTGCATAAAAATGTCAAATATAGGTAGAAAAATTGTTAAAATAAGACTTTTATATTTGTAAAAATTACTGTGTCACAAGTTCTACATCACGTGGCCAATAATTTTTACACATATAAAAACTTATTTCAATTATTTTCACAATTTTGCTATCCATATTTGACATTTTTATACACAACTTGGACACAATCACCAGCCAGACCATTACCAATCCAACAATTTTTATATAGTTTTATATAATTTTGTATTGTATAACCTTTCTAAGTCATATAAGATTCCATATAAAAGCATAATTTGCACTATATTTTATTTTATTTTAAAGATTTTGTAATGGTGGCATAATTATGGTCTTTTTATACCAACATATGCAGTCATTCCTAATTAAAAAAACATGTTTTTTTTAATGGAACTGTAATGATTTGTTTTAATTTTCCATTTTTGTTCCCACACACTCAGCTGTAACATTTTTCAATTTATTCTATCCAAAGAAAGTAGAAGCAATTCATAGTTTACTCTGTAGATGAAATATTACACTTTTTTTTACAATAATAGTATTCCATTTATAGATTATGGATAAATGTATCAGCATCCCATAGTTGCAACAACTTTCACACAACCAGTACACTGATCTCCAAAATGTGATAAACAATTTTTGTTTTTCTGTCTTACTGCGATAAGACAAGTAAATTCTACTGAGACTGGCTAATACTAGATCTGTTGTGTACACTGCAAATGCTTGGATGGAAATAATAATTAATTGTAACATGTTTAACTACAGTAAAACTAAATACTGAGAAAAAGCTACTTGGTTTGTGAGGAAAAATTCTGGAAGCATTAAAGAGCCTGTGTGTGTACAAAGGTAAGGTCTCTACAACACATCTTAAAGCTACATTGTATACATACATATATATATATATCCACTTCTTCATGTAAGAGACCATCTGCTACCTAAGGATGATGATAAGATTAGATGCTGATTCATGTATTTGACCACTGGCTGTACATTTACTTTGTATTGTGTCTGGGCAACCTGTGTTCTGCTACACATGGTCACTGCCATAAGAGAAATAGTCATTTTGAATGTTGGGTGAACTACAGAATACAAACAGCTTCATATCTATAGTCAACACAACACTCCATTAAAAACAAAAATACTAATACAATCATACCCTCACACAGCACTACCCACATTTAGTGCCCATACAAATCTGTGAACCAAAATTCCCTATTATATTAGTGATGTGGAACCCTCGGTACAGTGCCACCCTTGCTAGCTGCCATTTGCTGAAGACTTCAGTGACAGTGCCCAATAAGTATCAAATAATGTCTGATAAAACATCATGTTTTTATGATACTTTCACTCTTTGTGTGTACTGTACTGTAAAGGTAAATTCACTTATATGATTTTTATCACTGTGTGAGAAGAATATTCTATTCCATGAAAGCAGATGAGTGATGATTGGGTATCACATTTCTTGTTGTTCTCCCATGACAGAGACAGCTAGGCATGAACTTGAATCCCCAATAACAAACATTTTAAGAAACAATAAATAGCACTGAACACAGCTTAAGTGGAACTGTACTTGCTTTTAAAACTGCACTTCAGTAATGAAATGTTTATTTTTTATAAATTGTTCTAATGCTCTTTCGCCACTGACTTATCATCTGAAATTAATAGGGTTTGACAACAGTCAAAATGCTTTCAACAATTTCAACAAACAACTTCTTTTCAAATCCTTCACGAGGTCTACAAACAATAAGTTATTAAATGCACACTGACACAGAGTGTTGGGAAGAGTTTACAGCATTTATTTTCCTCCCACACTTGACAAACCACAACAACTTGCAATTTAAAAAACAGTGGCACTGTGTTTTGGTTTGACTATATTTACTACTACTTGGCTAGATATTTAGGCATTCTAAGGTACAGTAAAAAGTGTCAAATACAAGCATGAACCTGCCTCTTGTACATATTTAAATCAGTCCAATTCATGGCATTTAATAATGTCCTATTCATCATTAAAATTAATACAATAAACTTAATTTTAATAATTATGAGAACATCAGAAAATTTAATGGTCAAAGGGACCTACATATGCACAGTGTGCAGGGCTATGCTTGTCTTTAGTACACTATGTCAAGATGACAGTTTTTGAGAACCAAACCATACAGCCAAGGCATATTATGTACTATTAAATGCAGTTGTTAATGAAGTGTTGTCTTGAGTGTATATAAGAAATCTGAAACCATGCCAATAAACGGTTGTAACTAAAACATTACTGAATAAAGTCAAGACTGAACAGCAAGTGACTTACACCGCACATTTACTTTTGCAAGTACGCAATTCAGTAGTTCGGAGTACATGTTTATGTAAGCAGTAACTTGTGGTTATGGTAAAATAAGGAAAGTATGAAATTATGTAAATGGATTACAAACCATGTGCACATGTAATAAGGTACCAAATGAAGCTTCAGTTCCACAATGTTAAGGTTTGTTTCTAAATTTACACCAGCAACTTTCAGGTGCAAATTAAACTGAGATAACCATATTTTCCTAACTTCAGAGTAACCCAAAATATAATTTTGCAAGACTGAACTACAAAATATAATATATTTTGATGCACCAGTTATACAACCTAAACACTGCATGCAATAAATATCCGCTACACACACTGAAGACCTACAGGTGAATCAAATGCTTCTTGATAGCTTTTGCAAATGTTTTTAAGTGTCCATTGTACAAACTTCATTGACCTTTTCATATGTGGTAATAAATAAATAAGCAATGCCATTCAAACTTCGTAACTGCAATTACAGATTGTTGCAACACAAAAAAAAAGAAGCTAATTTCAACAAATAACATCTATACTAATTGCTTCTAGTAAAACACCTAACAAGATTAAACATATGCAATCAATCACTTGAAGGCTATCTGGAGGAAAACAGTCTAAATTATGTTTGGGGAAAGTACAGTATGTTTAAACTATACAAAACGTTTTAGAGTGGAGGGAACAGCATATGAATCTATATTGCAAAATTAATGCATGTCATGTTAAGACTTCCCATCCACTACACCATTTACATATCATTTCACTCATAATGAACATTATGTTGAAAGATCATCTTCATTCTGGATGGCCCTAAGACTGTAATATCACAAATGTTAATATTTACATATTTATAAATGTTATTTCTATGCTGCAACACATTTCACTTTCAGATTCAATGCAAAACCTAACACAACAAAGTCACTAAAGTACACTTCAATCCGAAAAGTAAATACCTGGTAAGGCACTGTAATATGAAAATAAACAGGACTAGAAAGCTGTGTAACAAATTCAGCATTATTTGAAATTAGACAGAAATTGAATTTTTTGATCTACATTGCACCTTTAAATATCATGGCACAATTTTTTGTTATAAATTCTCTGGCTCTGTATTTTTCTCATTTTTATCTGCGCAAATTCCTGTTGCAATTTTTCAGTGCCACAGTTTAGGCAAAGTCTTCTTTTAAATTCTATACATATTTAAAAATATATGTTAAATAATAACAGTACAACAACAAAAACAACTACTACTACTACTACTACTAATAATAATTGTGAAGTATTGAAATTTATACCTTAGATAGTTACATATTTTTTGTTCCACCAAACTGGGTTTTAAACCCTTAAATCTGAACAGAATGTAGCCATGCAGTACCGTCACTATCTCAGTGTTACAAGCAAAAATATTTCTAATTATATAATTTACACAATACAATAGGCACCAAAATGGCATTAAGTAAGCTTATAAACAAAATAATGAGATATCCAAGATGTACAACAATCAATATGAGGAACAGTATACATGACGGGAACATCTGTCAACTGCATGGTGCAGACACATTTTCTTCAGCATTTGCTCTGCAGCAGAACATAATCTGGTGTACGCTATTATTCATTTCTTGGAACTTACAACTGAGAATAGACAAATAACTGCAAGGTTGTTGGATGTGGGTGAGGGGAGAAGAAGAAGAAGTAAAAGACAGAAGTAAGCTGAACGCATTTAATGTAACATCAACAACAAGTAATGGGGCTAATACTGTAATCTGGTACTGTCCAACAAACCAAACCTGCGGCTTTACTACAAAGGTACAAAAATTACTCACATCTAGAAAGAACTTTCAGTTTCAAGTGGGAGGTACCTGCATGGTGTGTATGAAGTACTGGAGGAAATGTGGATGGAAAGGTACATGTCACAACAACAAAATTACACTTGAGTAATGCCAGTTTTGTACTATTCAAATTAGATTAATTATATAAAATATTCCTTACAGGGCTCTGACACATTGTGACAACTTAGGAAAATATGTAGAAGGTTGGCAACATGATTACATGACACAAAGGCAGATATCTCTGTGAATAATACATAATACCCTTAACACCTTATGCAACAGTTAATGTCTGTCTCTTGGATCTGCACTGTCAAATACTTGGAAAGTACGCACACCTGAGCTTCATGTGATCATTTGTATAATGGAATGGCAGTTGTGCCTTGCAGTTGTGCTTTCTCAGCAACATATGATTGTCTAGGAAATTTTAATTATACTATACACAATATGAATAGTAAAATATAACAGTCACATATCAAGCATAAACATAAAGCTTACACTATGCCTTGAATTATAGGGCAGATTAGTCAACCTCAATATTGCACCTGCAGCTGTAAAGACAGGAAGTGTCTGGATAAAGTCAAACTTCTCTTCAAGAGAATTTAGAATTAGTGTTTAATGTTGAAATATAGGTTCAGGAGGTCTTCCAGGTTATTACACCATGCAATCTGGTAAGTGGGTAGCAAAGTTTCAGGTATAGAAGTGGCTGTGTCCACGCAGCAATACTACACATAATGTCAAAGAATCCAGAAAACCACTGTATGTATCTCTGCCACTGCCAGAACTTCACATAAAACTGTGAGTGACTACACTTATAAACTTATTAGTGGGGCAAATTACATTATGGCTTTATTAAAAGTCAACTGTCATTTAGAGAAGGTCATTACATATCAAGTTTTAAAAAAGTAGTTTGGCTAATGCAAGCTATGAGTATTTCATAACACAATATTATTGAAGAGAATACTATTAATTTTTGCTACCATACATTCTTCTGTCCCCGGACATGTCCTCTTTTTAACCCAAAATTTCAGTCCAGATGGATTTTTTAAATTTGTAGCAATTCATGAGTTTTGAACATTTGTTTTCTTAAAGCTTTCATACATTTCAGTGGTTCTAAAAATTAAAAAAACATAAGCATACAAGTTTTTAAAGAAACACAATGACAATAATAATAATAATAATAATAATATAGCAGCCCAAGAACAAACAAGCAATATGCATTACCATCAAAGGAACATCAACAAATTGACAGTAAATGCAGGATGTGCTATAAGGCAGAAGAAAACATAAAATGTATTGTTCCGGGATGCACAACACTTGCACCATCTGAATACACTAAAAGACACAATAAGGTGGCTGGTTACATCCACTGGACGATATGTAATCATATGGGGTTTACAGGTTACTGACAAGTACTATGAACATATACCTGAAAGGATCATACAGTGTGGGATGTACCTGTTATCACAGATCAAACAATACTAGCAAACTGACCTGATGTAGTACTGCACTATAAAAAAGAGAGCACATGCCTACTGATCAATATAGCCATACCAGATGATTCAAACATTAACACCAAAGAAACTGAAAATCTAAGCAAGTACACAGACCTGGAGATTGAGGTAAGCAGGATGTGGAAAGTGAAGATGAAAACTGTGCCGGTTATAATTGCAGCATTAGGAACAATTAAGAAGGGATTAGATCAGAAACTTCAGTTACTCCCAGGCCACCCATTAGCCAAAGAGCTACAGTAGACCACATCATTCATAAAGTGCTGGAGTGTATCACTTTGATCTCTTGTTGACTTCTGGACTTATCACAAGACCGCCACCTAATAACTAGCCTAGACATAAATAAACTAAAAATTTAAAATAAATAAATAAATAATAGTATTAGTAATAATAATATCACTGTCGCCAACACCGAGTAAAGAATATTCAGCAGTTGTCCTTCATACAGTCTTTGAAAATTTGGGAATGAAAATTCTGCAGAATTTTAACTCAGTGAAGCCCATGCTTAAAGAATATCCCATTTTGAATTTCATACCCATGAAGTTTAAAGGAATATTACAAGAGATACATTGAGAGGGACATTTATTCGACAAAACTGTGATATTCATATGTCCTCTATTTTAACCTCCCGTTTTGCTGATATTTCTCCCTTTTTTATGGTCAGTAAGAGGAAAATGTTACTTTTTTTTGTGATGGATATATAGTAACCCAACATTCAGTACCTTAATAACACTGCAGATGACATAAAAGCACTGTTAAAAAATTAATGCCAACACATTAAAAATGATATAAAAAATGAAAATACCCACAAACATAATGCAATAATAGGAATGATTGTAGTGATTTTATGATTGCCAGCTTGTGCCATCAGGTTACCACAGACAAGAAATACATCAAATTTTTCACATTATGGTGGTGGTGGTGTGAAATAGCCAAATAAACCCAAAGATCTGCCATTCAAATGATTAAGATTGCATTTCACTTTTAATGTTATGAATTCAAAATCTGAATATCCAATCAATAATTTTAACTTAGTTATGAATCCTGTATTTCAGGTATTAAAATACATATTTATTTTCCTGAGTAATGCAATATATTATGTAAGATTATGCGACTGAGATTATGCCATTCATTTATTACATGATACAAATGTATAATTTTACACCCGGATTACAACCTTACACCTGCATCGAAGTTTTGTTGAGAGTTAATACTAACATCTTTAATATAACAGAAATGGACTGTACAGTCAAAATAATACATTTTGCCAAATAAGTTTAAAGTATCAATCACACCAGTTCTTTGTCTATAAGTTAATATATGATAAGGTCCCACTTTCAAATCATTCGTCCTGTTGTGGAATTATACAGTATGATAATTGATCAACTTTGTCATTTACATATCCATTACTTGGGATATTTATTTGTACGAAACAAATTAACTGGTCAAAATAATTCATTTTTAATACATAGATATTAGATCAACAAGGCTTCAAATCATAATATACTGATTACTAAATGGATTACCTAACAAGCAGGAATTCCCGTTAAACATGCTGCAAACGATTCACGTACAATTCAGGCAGAAGTCTCCCACTGTAGTTTATCTCTAACAACAGTAATGCCCCATTCTGACACCCTGCTTGAAAAGATGATGGAAATGTGTCAGCCCAAAACTGCTGACCATTACTTGGTCTCGCTACTTCACAGGGCCGATTCTACTCGGGTGCTTCCTTTATCATCTGAGTGTATACTACTAGGATGGGAATCAATGCTGATAGCATCTGAGTCATTGCTACTGTGTGGACTAGAGTAATTGGCTGCTTCTTGGAGGCGCATCAACATATTCAGCTAGAAGCAAAATAAAGGAAACAATTAAGTGATTCTGTAATTTTTCTGTAATTGGATTGGTAAGATAAAACTAAAACATAATTTAACCAGAATATGAATACCTTCTGCACACACCCCTGCGTTTGCTACAAGTATAGTTGCTTCATATTATGTCGGTGAAGCAAATGCATGCAGCGTGGGCCTTCTTAAGAATCTATGCACTTGCTTAGCTAGATAAAAAATTCCTTGCTTTTTATGGAACCCAAAATCCTATACCATGTTCACAAAAGCCTGCCAATGGATACCAACTTGAACGAGATAAACCCAGTCCATAAGATCCATTTTAATATTATGCTCCACCTATACTTAAGTTTCCAAAGTGGTCACTTCCTCCCAGCCATTCTAAAAATTTTTTATACATGTCTTATCTCTTACATGGTGCAGCATGCACACTCATAATACCTCACAAACAGTACAAGGTATGAAGTTACTGTGACATAACTTTCTCCATCCTTCTGTTACTATTATGCTGTTAGGTCACAATATCCTCAATAATGCCCCCATATAGCAAGATGTAAAGTTACATACCTATACAAAATAACAGATACTAATTAGGCAACAGTTTAACCTTTAGACGCCAAATGTCAACTATAGCTGACGTACCGCACCGCTAACCTCCAAAGTTGCATTTTATATATTTATTCAACAAATATAGGTACCGAATATTTTAAACATGGTGTATACTCTCCGTTCTTTTCTCTTCAAAATGCAGCTTGTTTCATAATTCTAACGTATTTGGTTCCTGTATTATTCACATTTTATATACAGGGTGTGCTAAAATTAAAAAAAAATCATTCCGGTGCCAAAAGTTTAATATTAATGTTTGTATGAAGTAAACATAAAGACATGAAATGAATGCAATCTGCTCTTTTACTGGAATTATAAGTGCAACTTTGAAATATTTTAAAACCTAGTATAAATCTGATGCCACTTTTGATGCAGTAACAGTAAACATTGAAAGTCAGTATTTTACCAACATCATACAACCACACAATGCCGCAATCACATGTGGCTTCAAAGCAAACATACTGATAAGATTTATAGTGCATAAAGTTTTGTCTCCAATGGTTAAAAAAAAAAAATCCATGAATGCAATTGGAACTTCAGCACTAATGGGTATCTTCTGGAACATGATTTAACTAGAGAAAAAGTAAACAGAAATCTTGTACTGGGATAGACAGCAGCTGTTTGAGCATCTGAATATTACACTGTATATTTTGCTAACTTCCTCGGTCTCACACTGATAAAAATGTTTTTGGAAAGTAAACTTTCTGCCTGTGGAATTACCTGAGGTGAATGAAAAGAGTGGACAAGAGATTTAAAACTTCTAACTCCCTGAATGTGGAGAGAGACAAACTTAACAGCACTACAAAAGCATGCTATAATAGTGTGGATGTGGCACAAGCACTGCTTCAGAATCTGATACAGATGACATGGTAAACACGGAAAACAGGAAACAGATTTTGAACCCAACGGCTATCATTGATTACATAAAAAAATGGACAAAAGTGTCCTTGTGTTGAACCAAGACACTACTATGAGGACTGGGTAGGCATCTGCGAAGTGGTGGATATATATACCACTTGCCTAAAGCTGCCAAAGTGAACAGTTGTATTCCCCTGTGATTTCATCAACACCAACATGACATGATAAGAGGCACATTAACCATATTAGCCACACCTAAGAGGAGATTCATGCAAGCAAGCAGAAGGTAACATTCATCACAGAGTACAGTTCCCATAAAATAAATCAATCTGTCAAGAATATCATTTGTCACTTAACTGGCACAAATGCACACATGAACACATACACACACAAACTGTGCTGTTATAACAAATCTGGGTAAATACTGTTAACTTCAATATAATGAGAATTCATTAAAGTTCTAAAAAAGGTTTGTCTCTTAACTTCACAGCTAATAAGGAACCATCTGTAATGATGAAAGTGGCAATGAGGAAAAAGCTGTTGTTTTGTACATGACATTACCACATATGCAATGTAAATGAGTCACAATGCTAATGGTTTTTGTGCCTATAATGAAGTTCAATACTCACTCTATAAAGTGTAGTCTGCAATGACATGATACTGATTTCCTTGCATACAACCCTACTGTTAGATAATCCTTCAATAATCTTGCACTTCTTATGGTCTACAAACTTCAAACCTAAACCATATTCCAAAAAAAAATTACTTTTTTTTTTTTTTACTTTATCCATTGTTGACTTACAATTAAAACACCATCTTTTGGAAGCTGTCATCTTCCAAATAAGACAAACAAGAACACAGTTCAATACAGAGAGGAGGAGAAGACCGTTTTGAAATACATCACTGTCAAGCCCTACAGGGTTGAACTTACACGACTTCCCTTATGCCAGATGGGCATGTATACATCACAGTACACTCTGAAGCTTATGAAGTTAGCTCTATGTTACACTCACCAGTGGATCACCATCTGTGTCACTTTGTGTGGAGCTCACTGACTTGATGCTACTGGCTCCAACACCACTCTGCTGTACATCATAACCTACATCTTCAGGTCGTAACCTATGGCACAATTAACTTTTTATAATACAATAATACCCACAGAGAAGTTGAAAAAGTTCATAATAAAAGCTTCATACATTGTAATTTTGCCTAGTACTGTCAAGATAACGCCAGTCTCAGTGGCCACGCGGTCTAAGGCGTAGATCTGCGGCCGCTCGCTTGCTGAGATTGTGGGTTCGAATTCCACAGGAGGCATGGATGTTTGTCTGTTGTGAGTGTTGTGTTTTGTCAGGTAGAGGTCTCTGTGACGAGCTGATCACTCGTCCAGAGGAGTCCTACCGACTGTGATAAGTCATTGTGTGTGATCTAGAAACCTTGTGGATGAGGAGGCCCTGGCCCACTTGGGGCTGTCGTGCCAAAAACAAACAAACAAACTGTCAAGATAACATGTAACATGCATGTAGGAAACAAAAAAATGCATACAATTTGGGTAGGGAAAACCATGCTGTACAGATCATGATAACAGTATAGGTGTAAGAATACCATTATAATGAGTTTAGAGAAGGAGACTGCAAACTACAGTGTTCCAGAATATAAACCTTTGGTTTTACAAGGAAGGGAGAGTTTCTTTAACATATGATAACCACCTTCTGTACCTGAACATGAAGTTAATTAGAGTTAAATATTATTAAGGGTCCAATTCTGGCATTTATAAACTAACAATTATCTATTTTGTTCACAAGCCTTCATGCATTGTTGCATATTGGCCTGAGCAAAACTGTACTTCCTAAGGTTGTAGATGTTGATGTTGCTATTGTTGTTGTGCTTTTGTGAAATGTTTTGCCTGTCCATACTTTGAAGCTAAAATTCTACTACTTCCTCTACAAGCACTAGTGCTAAGAAATGTAACAGTATTTCTACTGAGGTAAAAACGGACATGCTAAGATACAAGATAAAGAACTGTTGATATCAGCTTTGTATTTGGACTCATGACACCATACTGAGTCAACTTCTAAGGTAAGAGCACCATGTAAAGTATGCCCTCTGTTGGTGATATGGAACACAACTAAGTGGTTGCTCAATGTGCCAGCAGCCATCACATGTAAGACAAAGAAGGGGATGGCTAATAAGCTGATCTTCAGATGATAATTTTCAAAAGGCAACCTCACTGCTACTTTAAACTATTGTACAGCATTATATTTATTGAATTGTAATATATTTTATGATTTGAAATTTCAGCTATAGGAATACTAACACAGGAATGCACTTCCTCTAACCTACACATTTTATCACTAAACATGGGGGAAATGGTTCTCGTTTTACATGGGTCTGACTTGTAGCAATTTCAGAAATGCAGGAGCTGCACAAATCGAGAATTACATGCATGCAGTAACTTAATCAATTACGAAATCACCTGAGAACACCATTGCACACCCAGAAACAAAGTCAAATCTGGCAACACTGGCAAACCTCAACTCATGTATCTGCTGTGTACAGTTATGTGAGACCTCCATTTCCTGGATCATCCTTTCCTTTTATGAATAGCAGCAAAGATGTGAAGTATACGGATACACATCTGACAGATACTGCATTATTACAATAAGTACCCCAAAAGCAAGACACAAATCCAAAAATACTGATTTGATGAACTGTGTATGGTAACAATTTTAATGAATAAGAATGACAGTACAAGTTTTGTGATCCAGCACAGTTGGCAGACATTTATCTGCCTAGAATTGTTCAATTTTGTTTCTTGATGCATTTCTTCATTCAAAAATACAACACTACTCCTTTGTTTTGAATGAACATAAAGATAAAAAACCTTCCCCTGTAGCTGGGTAATATTTGATGTGGTAGTCTTTCACAATATCTTGATGTGTTACTAACCTAAGTAGTGCCTCTTGACCTCCCTGGACAGTTTCTCCTGTCCAGGGATATGTCTGACAAATGAAATGTGTAGGGTCCTCCCAGGGAGCACGTCTTCCATACAGTTGCAGTCCTTCACGCACAGCTTCTAACAGATATGGCACCACTGAATAGTTCCACAGATCAGTAAACCACACCTGAGAACCATCTGGGTCACTTGGACATGACAGGAACAGCCGAGGGCCTGGAATGGAGGTGAGCAGAATTGAAAGCATGTGAAGTCAAAATTCACAAAAAAATATGGTGAATTTTGCCACAATATTGCACATAATATCATGCCTAATTTATTAACTCTTAGTTAAAATTATAAATTTATCACCAATAAGCCATTAACCACCAAAGATGTGTTGCACATTTTTTTCATTTGTATATTAGTATAATGGCAAACATCTTTTTGGAATAACTTTGTTCCATGCATGTATGAATGCACACATACACACATATCACAGGTCTTTTTAAAAATACTGCTGTGCAGTAACCTCTCAACCTATCACGTACGATCACCATTTTGGTTTTAATGTGTTACTGCCACAATAGGAAACTAAATTGTCTCTGTAGTCTGTGGGCTATTCCTTCACCTCTTATAGTTAGAACATCCATGGTCATATCTGTGGCTGTTACCACCTCTGCTGCATTTTGTCCATTCTTTCCCAGCAACTTCATAATATTGGAAGCAGAGCCATTCAGGTCATACTGCTTTTAAACCTTTTACACTAGGCATTTATGTTTTGTAAGTCACTCAGAAGAGAGATCCTGTTTAATCTGATGGCACCAAACATTATATATATAAAACACACAGCATGATGCTCAAAAAATGCCAAATGTCACGAATATATCTGCTCTTATATAGCTGCCATTTACATTCTAGTCTTCAGCAGATCACAGTGGGCATTTAATTCTCACCATACCAAAGGTTTAACATAACTTTTACTCTTCAAAATCTGTGCCATTATAACAAACAAAAATTATATTCTGTTCAGCTTGTTGTTGCCCATTGGCATAAATATACTAAGCAGTTCAGTACATCTGATCACGTTCTAGCATCCTCAATCCAAACCCTCCACTACAAACTTCCATTTCGTTCTGTCATTTCCCCACTAGTTTATTAAAACTAGTGGGTCAATGTGTGTGTTCAACAGTTATGATGGTGCCCCATCCAGCTAAAAAACATGTAAGAGAACTTTATTTTTTTTTTATTCCTTCACAGCCTAAAGGCTACTATCTTCAATCTGATAAGTCCTTGAATAAATGTGAATGGCACATTGACTGGACAATGACACTGACAAGATGTGACTGGAGCCTGATCCTTTGAGGTTAAGAACGATACTGCTAGGATCAAGGATCAAAGTTTGTAAATAACTCAACACAGTAAAGCAAGTCTATACAGAGCAGTGGAGAAAATTACAGTGTTAAATCTGCTACAGGCTAGCTCCAAATGAAGGGGAATTTTATGTCCAGATTAAAATATGCAGCCTGCTGGACTGTGGGTGCATCACAGCAGCATTATGTACACCTACAAAGCATTAAAAAAAAAATACACACACTGAACTTGGTTACACCAAGAAAGGTGTACCAAACTGGAGCAACAACTTTTTGTATGTGAGTTTTTATGATAAACTTTCAATGGCTTTGTGAAGCCTTTATTCCATTTTGAACACATAACTTCACTCACATGACAGCACTTCTTAAACAAGAACTTGACAGTGGGGAGACATGAAGAGAAAAAAAGGACAATTTCTAAAAATAAATTATGTCACAAAAACACCAGGCATGTATTACATCCAGTAAGGGATGGGTATGGAGGAAATTCCATGCAATTTGGAGTGAGAAAATAATTTTAAATTATAACAAACATCAAGTTTTTTCATGAAAACCCGTGAGTACCAAATGTTTCACCACAAACAGAGGCATGGCAGATGTGATAATGCCCTATGAGGGAAATGTATTCTGTAGATTGGGGATTTCTTACCTATAGTGACATCTGATGAACTATGAGTTTCAAGGAACTTGTTGAGGTGCTGCCACACCTTTGGAATCCAGTCAAAGATGCGGTTCAGATCATTGTTGCGTACACCCTCCTGAACTTCCACTTCCAATAAGCGTCGCCGCAAGAACCGACCAAGAAAACCTTTCACAGGTTCCATGTGGTTGGCACACAAAACCCACCTGCAAGAGATAAATGTTGTATAGTCACCATATGCTCTCATCTTGGAAAGGTACTAACTCACTCCATGCAGCAGTTTCCTTGAGCTAACAGTCATTCAGCTGATCAAGAAATTCACTGCCTTTTATGAAATAAAAGCTGCTCACAAAAGCTCATAAGTGGGGCACAGCATCTGAAGGGACTGTTTAACCTTTATTGTACGGCATTCAATTTAGTTTTCATGCCCACAGTACGGTGTTTACATTATACAGGCCTTTAAATCGTTGCACGTTTTGCCTATAAGCGTGTATAAATTATGAACTGAAGGTGAAACAATGAAATAATCTCCACTGTGTTGTGAATAAATCAGAGATATTTCAGTTCAAATAAAGACTCAGTAGAAATGTTTAGTGCCTACACACAGGAAGTTAGATTAAAAGTTTTACAGTTTTCAATTTATTTTACTTACGTTTCTGTTTTGGACCTGATGCATGCACAGGAAATTTCAGCATGAAGATTTGTGGAGTTGTGCCTTATCGTGGTAGTGTCAGAAGCATCATCTTACTTCACATGCACACCATACTTCCTCAAAACTTCACTAACAACTTTTTTCTTCACACCACTCGCAGTTCACACGCGACATTTAAGCTGCGTCACTTTCACAAACCAAGACTGACCAAACTTTGTTGAGTGCTGTTCCAGTCTACTGACTTGCGCCAGCATTTCCAGTATATCTTTCGCGAGGAGGAATTGAAAGTCTCTACATCATATTTTCTTAGTTTGTCAAGGAAAAGGTAAAGGTAAAGCAGTCCCGTTACAGGCCCGGAAGGGCCCAGAGGGTTCCAGGAAGTTAAGGTTCCCAGATTTCGTGACAATGGCACAGGATGGTGATAGGTTGTCAGCCTTACGCACCCGCCGCCTTTACCCCCAGGAAATACTCCTGGTACTCATTTCTGTTAGAGGCTGAGTCGACCCCAGGGCCATAGTGCGATCGGAAGGATTTTATGTCAATG
>Ga0209755_10004295_pt1 | contig 16994 bp, 7 predicted proteins | sample TergutCo191P1_FD_187301 | JGI IMG/M metagenome (GOLD analysis project Ga0209755, IMG submission 187301) | Cornitermes sp. P1 segment gut microbial communities from Petit-Saut dam, French Guiana - Co191P1 (SPAdes) (version 2) | ecosystem: Host-associated > Arthropoda: Insects > Digestive system >... | reverse complement strand
ATAATATATATATATATATATATATATATATATATATATATAGTACCCCCAGTAACTGAAAGAGTATTTCTCTTTTCTTCCATAGGTATTCCAATTGTATACATCCTGGTGACTGTACCAAGTTTGATGCCATGGGACCATATTGAATCACATTTCCTCCCATGGTGCCACATTATTGGTGCTGTCAGTCCCTGGATTGGCAGCTTTGTTTACCACTTGTTTATGAACTTGGAGCGCGGAGAAGTTGTCTACTATAAACTGTTACAACTTGACATGCTTGGAATATGGATTAGCCAGAGTTTTGGTAAGGTCTTACACTAAGTTGCATGCATTATGTTCACTGTTGCACATGTCCTAATTGAGGTACATTTCTACCTTTTCTCCATTTTCTTCTATCATTTGGAATTATTCTTGGTGAGGAAATAAAAATAAGATGGATGAACTGAAGACAGTATTCTTCATCGCCAGACTCAGAACTGCAGAGTGGGCAGTATTACTGCTTACAAAGCAGCAATTATATCAGCTCCTCCACTTAAAACAGTCTCTATATAAAGAGTAATCTCTGTACTAAACAATTTAAAGATCTGCAAAAATATGTTTAATTTACAACTACTTTTTATTCTACATTCACTGTATACAAATGTTCTACACCATTATTAGTTACCTATGTGTTGTCTTTCATAGGAATGATGATAAATGTCTGTGATGTGCATTTGTGACTACATCGTAACCTCACTAGTCTTTCACGCTCTTTTGGGTTTATAACCCGTGGCCCTTACTTAACGAGGGAAAATAGGCTCATGGTATAAACATGCCCACATATTCATTTACCCATATGTATTTTTCCCTAACAAATTTTTAACTAGCTGTCATGTGTTAATGAAACTTGGTAGAAGGAATGCAACTAGAGAGCACATAATTACTGTCCTTGAAAATTTTGTAACATGATTAGTACTAATATGAACATGGTGCAAAATTTTTTGCAGGAAGCAATACTTAATGTGGGCTTCTGGAATTTTGTGCAATAGTAGGTGTTCAAAAACCATGCATATTTTGTAAAAATAATTCTTCACTGTATACAAAAAAAAAAAACTCTTCATGAAATTTCTGCAGCCTGTGTCTTAACCTGAAAACAGCCAAAATTCTCAGCTAACCATGTCTAAAGCAACCAAATAGAATGAACCAGGCAGTTGTGTAAAACAACAAATTAGAAACCCATACACACTTACTAGAAAAAGGGACAATCAACGTAACATTGAGGCACTTTGCATAACAACTGTTGTAGTGGGAAAGTAACAAATATTAAACATTACAAGTGAGTGTCTGTGTTTCTGTCTTAGTTATCTGGCATGCATATCACATATTTTATGTGCTGTAATATTCTGTCATCTGTGGCCTGTCTGTCTCTACCACACTTTTCCACATTAGCTCATAAACAGCATGATTTTCAGAAAAAATTTATTACATATTAAATGTGTGTTTTGACTTTCTCTACAACTTTTGCCTGAAATATTTATTTTGAGAAGAATTAAGCAACATATGACCATGCGTGTACATAAATCTTCATATAAAGTACCCATTAATCTTGTCAGATTTTAATTAAACTTCAATTTTCTCTGCAGATTTTCGAGAAACCTCACACACGAAATTTCTTGAAAATCCATGCATTTGGAACTGAGTTGTCCCATGCAGACAGACAGAAAGATGCACATGATGAAGCTAATAGTCGCTTTTCGTAATTTTGCAAATGCACCTAAAATGAACTACATAATTAGCAGAGTCACAAATAGAGAACAACACAGATAATCTTCATTGCTAACATCCGGAGTGCACTGTCACCAAAGGCAAGATTTGTAATAAAAACCTTCTCAAGGACTTCACTATAGGTATTCAGATTCCACTATCAGTAGCAGCAATTCTGAAAAAAAGGTACACTTAAAACAAAGCAATTATCTCAGAATTTTGATGAGACTAATATCTCACAACTTTATTATCCTTTAATATGAGTGTAGTAAATTATGTATCTTTCTTTATTGATATGCAACTACTATTTATACTAAGTATGTAACACCATATTCTTTGTATGAAATCTTTTTAGTTCCTATTAACTGTCTTGTGTGTCCTTTATTTTGTTGCCAGTACACTGTGATAAAATGTGTTATTGTATGGAGCTTGATGTCATGCAGTTCTTTTCTACTGCCAAGAAAAAAGCAATTATGTCATTATGTGTTTGCTTTCAGCTTCAATAAATTGACTGTGCTTGTTAAAATATTCAGCTTTTCACAACACGTATGGAATGATCTTACATAATGGCAATATGATTTAGGAGTTATGCAGGGGTGAACAGAACCTGGATGCCAGGATACAGGAGCAAATAAATTTTGTACAGTGGTGCCTAATATTTCTGGGCCCTCAGTATAGAACTTGCTTCATGTCACCATACTAGCACCTAGAACTTTAAGGTGGCACCTAGAATTTTGGAAAATTTGTGTGTTACTGGACTGTGAGTTTGCAGGCTTCTGGAATGTGACACGGCTTAATATTGTAGGTAGGAATCAGCATTTCAGGGAAATGGTACAGCCACCACCTTCAGGGCAAATTCATAGGATGTGCATGAAATAATGCACTAAAAATATCCAGTAAGCTAATAAAAGTATTAAAATATCATATTTTGTACTATAACATTTGTCCATAGTCAAATGATACAAACAAATTATTTATCTGTTTCTGTAATCTGGGGTTCAATAATTATTTCCCTCATATTGAAAACTGAACTTCATATAACAGGAGATGAATATTAAACCCCAAGAATTCTAAATAATATGCTTTACTCTCAAGAGTACCTTTAACTGAGATTTCCTCTATTTGGCCAACCCCAAACTTAATCATGTACAATTCACTGTTATCTTGAATTATCAGCAAAATGGCCATTTCTTTGCAAATATTTCCAATTATCACCCTTATCAAAATATATGCTATGACAACAGTGTATTGTATCAAAATTTACATTGAATATATAATTCAAAGTCTCATTTTAATAATTATAAATTATGCCCATATATTAAATTACTATCTATTTCACTTGATGGGTATTAATCATAGTGTTAAAATGCGTTATGATTGGGTTAAGTATATGAAATTATAATATGTAAAATAAAGGATTTTATGTCAGAGATTTTCCAAAACTATTCTTCAAAGCAAATTTTTACATCAATTTTGTTTGAAACTAAGGAAATTTATAATGCAGGTGTTTTTAAAATCAGATATAACTTCAGAAGGAGGCAGACTCAGTATCTACTTTCGTATTACCAGGTAAATATATTGGACCAAACAAGATACCTGTGTTCTTATTCTCACAAAGAAAGGTGCTAGTTTTGTTATGTAACAAGAAGCAGCATGATAATTTTTAAGATTTTTTACAACATAAAATCATTAATATGTCAAAAAGAGCAACATCAAGCCATCAGGCCAACAGTGATTTGACTACACTTCTTTTACCGATTTTTTTACGAAACAGGTGCTAGTATGATGTGCTATTTATTATGTGTGTGCATGCGTATTTTTGTGTGTGTTTGTGGTCAAAAACACCCAGCTATACCTTTGTTTTATATTAAGTACACATTCAAATGGGATAAATAGCAGAACTAGATTTTGTAAAATTCTGATTGAATAGTATATTTTAACCAGTGTCCAATAAAGTATTAATTTGACAGGTGTGTACTTAATAAAGAAATAATAATACTTTCAATCTAAGCACTAGCTGACATTTTAGTACTAGGACCTCTACCACAAATGGTGAGTGACTACTGTATAATAGAAAGCTGCTTCATATAGTTCAGGCATTGACATATTTTCTGTAAATGTGCCAGTGAAGTGTCATTAAAAAAAAAAATACACATGTTGGAATGCAATGCATAAGAGAAAGGTAATGATGGCATAAAAAATTTATGTTAAAAACCTCTTCATCCAGGCAAAGTTATAAGTAACTAAAATAGAATCTCATATAACTTGGTATTTAAAACAACCTGACATACTCTAAGAGGTACTATACGTGAAGAACTAGAAACACATCTGCCCACATCTCAAAGACAACTTGTAACCTGCCATAATGGCAAAACGTTTTTGTGCAGAAGTAATAGGGAGACATATGAGTATTTTATGTCCAATGGTCTTTTTCTGTACATCTTATGCTTTTTGAGACAGTTCAGCGAAATGAACTTCTTATTATGCCATCTTGTAATGTGAGGACTAGTGGACTAGTTTCAATAAAATTTTATATCAGAGGTCTGTACTCACCCACCTTGCCTGCTTCGTGCTCTTTTTAAGAAAATAAAAAATAGCATCAACAAAATGAAAATCTAGTGGCAGAAACAGGACAAAAGCACTAGAATTTTTACACTGTGCATACTTTTCTAATTTACTGTAATAACTCTTCCTCATTTGAAACTCTAAGGACTACTTTCCATATTTTTTATGTTTAGAAGAAGTACACCGTTGGATATCAGATGGACCTTACTCCTATATTTTTACACCCATATTGGCCATTTTCCGTTCTTAATTTTTGCAGTACTGTGTGAGTCTAACGGACAGTTTTCTGAACAGCTGACCCATGAACCAATTTTCTGACTCCAACTTTCAAATCAGGATTGCATACACAAGCCTGTCTCTGTGACATACATCCCAATCAGGACCTAGATATCAATGGCAAACTTCAGGCTGGAATCACTAATTTAAAGTTTCTTGAGTGTCAGATTGAATGGTCAGATTGAATATATTTTAAAGTAGCTCACATATGAAACAAAAAGTATCATTTCAGAACACACAAAATAACAGCACTGTGTGCATATTCCCTTCTGCCTGTGTACCATTCCAAACATATCTAGCAATTAAGGCAGATGTGTAAAGCTAATGGATGTTCTGTGTAACAAGGCTGCTTGCTTACTGTGTGTGTTGCTTGTTTTGTTGTATGCAGGCGCGCTGCCCATGGTGTACGCCTCTGTGTTCTGCCTTTCTTGGGCATGCCGATGGCTCATCCTTTCTTCCTATTGTCTACTCTCCATGTGGGGGCTCTATAAGGTAATAATGAACCTGCTAAAACTATTTCAGACAGACTTCTTAGAAAAAGAGGGTTTCTGCTGCAAAATAATGCTTGCATTAAAATATCCCTTGGTCGTAATTAACGTCACAGATGTCACATAGTGTCGCTGTCAGAAAACTTGAATAAGTGAAGACAAGCTCTTACACCACATAAGCATGGGATAAATTCAAATAAGTCGAAACACAACTAGTAACATAGGTATTTATTATATTTATTTATTTTAAGGTGACGACAAGTTTCGGCCCCTATTTTGGGCCATCATCAGGTCACAAATAAGAAATTGGGGAAGTTATACAATGTAAGTCATAAAATAGGTATAAAATTCAACGAGATATTGTCGTTTTCATATTCTAATGGCTAATTTTAAAAATTGGCGGATTATAAAAGTTACAACCAATATGAATACTAAAACTAGAATATGGATTGTATGTTAACAATAGTTAAATTTAAGCTGCATGAAGCCTGGCATAGATGTGTCTTCTCATTTTATATATCACAGTATATGGATGTATGAGTGAATACTCATATTCACTCATACATGTCTGTGCCAGACTTCATGCAGCTTAATATTTACTATTGTAAACATGTGATCAATATTCTAGTTTTAGTGATCATACTGGTTGTAACTTTTATAACTTGCCAATTTTTAGAATTAACCACTAGAATATGAAAATGACAAGGAGATCTTGTTGAATTTTAGACCTATTTTATGACTTATATTGTATAGCTTTCCCATTTTCTTACTTGTGACCTGATGATGGTCCAAAACAGGGGGAGAAACATGTCGTTGTCTTAAACTAAATAAATATATTAAATACCTATGATACTAGTTGTGTTTTGACTTATTTGAACTTATCCCATGCTTATGCTAATTAACACAACGGGGATGATTCACCTGAAGATCTTATACCACATTTTCCTTTCCTGATATGTCTTTGCATGATTTGCATAAAATGAAAGCATATGTGGGCAGTCATATTAGTACTTGTCTATCTACCTGCATGTTACAGCCTGAGAATCATTCCACGCATCTGGATGAAATTTGGCAAGAATGTTATATAAGGAAGGCTATCCAACATTATCTTCTGTAATTTCCTGCATTTGCTAATAGAGCCAGGATAGCGTAGTCTGTATAGCGACTCGCTACAGGCTGGACGGTCCGGGGATCGAATCCCGGTGGGGGCGAGATTTTCCGCACCAATCAATAACGTCCCTGGGGCCCACACAGCCTCCTATACAATGGGTACCGGGTCACTTTCGGGGGGGGGGGGTTAAAGTGGCCAGGGTGTGGCGTTAACCACCCGCCCCCATCTAGCACCGAGGTTAAAGAAAGAGTATGGCTCTACGTCTACTCCCCCTCTGGTCCTTTGTGGCCTGTTCTAGGGTGAACATTACACTTGCTAATAAAAAATACAGCAGACACATGAACTTGTGAAATTGGAGTGACATCAGTACCACAGCCAAAATCCAGTAACTTCAACAAAGTAAAAGCAATAATATCCTTGTGCATACTGCAAAGACACATGCGGAAGTGGAGATACAGGTCCACTAATTCTTAGCATGAACACTCAGTTATTTCAATTGCCAACCTAATTAAATGAATATAATAACAAAGTAACTTCAAATCAATGCATGCAATGTTGGTTCTCCAGGGAATAAAATGTTCTTTCCATGGCACATACAACTGTAATTAAGGAGGGCACTTCTACCATATCAGATCAAAGAGTTATATTACCATAAACAGCATGTCATTTCTAGAAACATGGGAGGAAGCACAGAAATGTGGTTGGGACACTGGTACATTTTCTGTTACTGCTGTGCTTGTTTGCAGTGGTAGCACTTTGGGAGTTCACTTGTAAATTGTCTTTGTTTCCTATTGATGAGAGCCTTTTTTTAATATTTTCTCTATCCTAAAAATAATTTATGGAATTTTATGGGGTGGTCCTTTTCCATTACTCTAACCTGAAGATTGCTTAAGCACATGTCTTAGTCTTCAGTGCATTTGTGGCAAGATCCATGTTCCATATTTGTTTTAGATATGGCTACCACTTGATTTTGTTGGTTCAAATAAAAGCTACTTCAATAGACAAACTGAGTCTGACAGTTCAAACTTAAAAACCTTAAATAAGAACACACAAATCCGGCCTGGTGATGTGACACACTCTCACACACAAAGAAATGGACAATCAATAATTTGCTCTCTCAAGCTCAGTTTGACACTCAAAGTCCACATTTCTCGCCAATATTGCATGTTTATTCAAATATTAGACACTTCATCCAACAAATTTTAGATTTCATGAAATAAATTGTATTTTACAGGACTTCAAATATGTAATAGACTATACAAAATCTATGCTAAAAAACTGTTTACCATATTACAACAGCTGGGTTCAAGATCTCTGTACTATTATACAATTTCCAAACTACCTGATTATTCACTGACCATTTAGTTCATATTTATGATTTGTTACAGTAATATTACAATTTATGTCACAGGCCCTAACAGCATGGTCACCATGGGAACGCAGGCTGTGCTTCCTTTTGCCTTTTGTGATGCGTGTTCTGCTTTGTGGTTTACGTTACTCTCCTCTAGGAGGTGGTGACCCTGCATCATTTGTTCATGTTGTACTGCAGGTAAGATTTGTTTTAGAAATACATCACATTTTAAAAAATACTGTGAACATAATTCTAAACTTTTTTCAGAAATTTTATCTCATCATGATACATTACACTTTTAATATTCAATTAATTAATATGTTGTATTCCTTTGCACAATGTGTTCTTCATAATTCTATGTGACATGATGTATGAATACAGTGAAAATAATTGCCAAATCCCAGCATTAGGTGATACACATAATCTTCAAGCAGTTACAAACCACAGACACATCAAATGTTCAGTTGCTTTAAGACACCTTACCCACAACAAATGAAAGTAATTTTTATCTCATATTCTAATCACTAAGAAATTGTTTCTGTTTCAGTTACTTACCTTTTAACAGCCATAGGAATATTTGCAGTTTTGGGATCCCATAAGTCTTGTACAGAGTACATTATGTTAGGGGTAAGAGGAAGTAGTGCACTTCAATTTTCAAAATTGTGGGTATCAGCTACAATAAGACCTTCTAATCTTAGAAATGGCTATTAGTACAGCCTGTTCAGTCTATTAACAATGAAGACACTCGGTTTTGTGATTGTACTTTGTTTTTATAGACTCTACTTGAGAACTTGCTAGAAGTAATACAAGGTATGTGTTGATTAAGTTCATGCATATTTATTTATATCCAAGAACATTGCTGCTCATTGTTTGATGTATGATACCCATGTCACTTAGTTTTATACTTCATCCTCTCTTCAAGGTCAATGCCTAGAAATGCCACAGTCAGTACTTGTATATCAAATTTACTTGTACAATTCATTGTAGAATGCACAATACTATTGCTACACAGCACAGAAAAAAATTAGTGCAACATTTATGATAGCACATGCAACAGAGGACATAACACATGTCTTATCACATTCATATCTTTACACTCAAACTGCATAAAAATAATTAGTACAATTAAAATTAACCATAATGCACTTTTAACAAAATTACTGTGTTAAGTTCTCATGAGTACACATGTAGGTCTTTGCCTCTGTAAATGAGCCACATATATTCTGAGTAACAAAAACTTGATGCATGTCCACATATCTAGAAATCTACAGCATTAAACAGATGACTAACTTGCTTATCATATAAATTATACATTGCGTGATTAGGGTCTTCTGGAACATGACACCATGTATATCATAATATTCACCACAGCAAGAATCTCAAATCTCACAATTTATGTGTTGTTCTCCTGGGGGAATGACACCCAACTATTAAAAATGGAAAAATGAATCAATTATATCACATCAACACAGGCCATTTGAAGGTCTACCTCTTGGTAAATTTTACACAACCCATGAAGCACTATGTTAATTTACTTGTTACATCCTTATTCCCCCTACACATTGAAATAACAATGAGGCAGGAATCTCATAATGCCAGGCACACCAATTCTTCAAGATTTGCAATGAAAACATAGGCTACATTCTTCATTTTATCTTGGGGCCAGAATATGTTCACACCAAATTGACATTTTTCTGTGATGAACATTTTGAACAGAATAAAATTACTAGGAAACTGAAGAAAAAAAATTAAATATACATCTTGCAGTAAATAATATAGTTCCAACAGAAAGCTGTACCTTTCTCAGTCGTTGTGTTCCACACTTCAAAAATACTTGTCACAATGTAGATGGAAGATACATATAACAGTATACTGTAGCCCTGTACCTAGATGCACCAAGATGAGTATCACCCCAGCACTAAATGTTGATATATCTCATATAGGATGCAGTGTCTGCACTTGGTGGTGCAATAGGTGCCATGCACATTCCTGAGAAGTGGTTTCCAGGCACAGTGGACATGTATCTCAACTCTCATAACATCATGCACGTTCTGGTGGTGATGGCTGTGTATTCTATGCACCAGGCTACTGTCCAGGATTTGTTGTGGATGGCACATGTCGACTGCAGAACAGGAAATCAACCCATAGACACATTTGGTGGTCTGCAAGCTACAGAAGAGCTATGATTCATGTCCTTTCAGTTGCATGCAAGCTCATGTACACTGATTACACCAGTCATCTTATTCTCGATCCTCTTCGTACACTATTGTAGCTTCCACTGTCAACAACAGTGGCAGTTAAAGACCCAGTACTCACTTTAAGTCATACACACTACACATAAATCATAAATATTTTCTGTTCAGCTCTGACCACAACTGAATATTCTTTCACATAGTTAATTATTGATTCTTTAGTTCATAACTTGATGCATCTGTATATACCATCTTTCTACCCATTCAAACATTGACCACTATACCAGATGTGTAAGTACTCACCACCTCATAAAAAACCAGTACGGCAAAATGATGGGAACGTGTTACACATGACAATAGTGAACACTGAATCTTGTCTCTCATCAAATTTCCAGTCCTCATTCCTTAAGCCTTCCAGCATCTTCATGTGATAAACAAGGTTCACTGTCTTCCACTATAGAAAATGTCCAATGTCTTCTGTATTGTTAAACTATCTTGACTCAGCACCTCTGCCAGTAATTTACCATTCCTCAGCTCCTTAATCACACTAGTCTGTCACATACTAACTGAAATCCCGACACACAAATAATACTAAAGAATATGCTTTAGAATATGACAGTTGCATAGTAGATAAGAGTAGAATTTCATGATTCAGACTTCTCAAACTAACAATAAACCATTCCAAAATTAAAGTCACATTTTGTCTTCAAATACTCTTTACTCAAGAATTCTGTTATTATTGTATTATACATATGTAAATACATATTGACAAAATTATAAACATAATTACTATGAATGTAATGACTATGTAGGAATAAAGTGCTCGAAATGGAGGTACTGATAACATGGACATTACACAAGTACATGTGAATTAAAAGAATGTATTTTCGCATTTTGGATGAATTTCCAATTATGTCAGAAATTTCAGTATGCCTTGTGCGCTGAAATGTACACAAATTACCAGTTCGAGCACTGGCAGCTATAGAAACTCCAATGCTTTAGTCATAATAATAATGAATATAAATATACTACCTATAAGTAACATGTCTCATTTAGTTCTAAAAGCAGCATAACAACTAGGAAATTACTCTAACTGTGGACTGGACCTTAAGGCAACAGATTATTATGTTGTGGCAGACTCTTAGTGTACAAAGCATAAAGCTTCAGATTCCATAAAAGACAAAAAACTTCTTGAGACACTTAGTGCTGAAAAAGGACTCTGCTTGATGGAACTACTTAGATATTAAGGATGCTGTGCTCAGTTGTTTAACCATTTGCCATGCCATTCAATTTCACAATATCCTGAGGATCACACATCATTCATTTAAATGCCCTTTAAAATCATGTTTTTGTAAACTAAGTGCATCATGAAACATTTAAATTACTATGTTCTGTTATTTCAAAATCAGCAAAGTGTTAATAAAAGCCTTGTGAGTACATGAAAGTCCAGAAAAGATGAAATTGCTTCATACTAGAACGATCACATGCTGTAATACATGTTAAAATTAAAGGGACTTCAGTGATTTTAAATTTAAATTGTCATTCTTCTTCAATCAGAATAGGCTTCTCTCCCTGCAGTTTCACTTCTAAAGCATTTACAAATTTTCATTTACGGAAGATGCTGAAACAAAATTCTGTTGAAGTAGGAACTTCTCCAAATCAAATACATTACAGAACAGTGTGATTTCTTTCTTAAACAACTCTCAAATAAGGTGTCTATTTTCAGAATAGATTGTTCCAGTAGGATTTAAACTACAAGAATGAAAATGTGGTGTTGAAAGGAAAATTTCTTTCATGGAAAATCTCTAAAGCAAACTAGGTCACCACATGAAATTTTGAATAGCTGGTGCTCATTATGTCTAACATATTATTTCAGAACAGTTAGAAGGCTAGTGGACAAAAACTAAATATTAATCCTGAGCTTTACAGAACAACTGTTGGTGACATATATCCCTATGTCTTCATCACAAAATCTTTCTTCCCAACAACCTCAGACAGAAAAACATTTGCAAATTACAGGCACTTCAATAATGAAAGGGCACTTCAATAATGAAAGGAGGTAGATATAAAGTTTGAACTTTAATCACTCTTGCTCTCAAATTATGATTTGTTTAATCAATCATTGTACAAGGCACCTATGTGTACTTGTGGGTTTTAGATTTCACATTGTATAATTTTTATATAAGACCAAGTTGAAACAGACTGCAACTTCCACATAAAAGCCCTAATTTCTCCATATGGCAATCTGTTAATGGCAGATTGTTTACTGCCTGCACATATAAGAAGGCACTGTGAACTTGGGAAAGCCAAACTTAAGTTGGTATGGCATAAGAAGATGCAGTGGCCAAATTGCACTCCTGTTAAGAGGAAGGTAATTGATGGCAAACAGGAACTTTTTGAAGGTGAAGAGTAAGGGAGGGCAGGGCCTGTTGTGAACTGTAGTGCCATCAGATAGCTGGATCATCAATAGCTCAAACTCTATAGTGTCCAACGGTTGGATGAGAATTGTAAAGAATATTGAAGAAGTATCATGGGTTAATTTGTGATACTATCTCAAAACTTGGCTGATGGGAGAAACCTTAGTCATGATAGCTGGTCTCTGGATCAGAATTAAACCCAGCAACTTTCCAAACACAAAACATAGTGCTAGCTCCTCAACCACACAGTTTGGTTTTCCAAACATTCAATGTCAATAAATTTGGGGCAAAGACATTTGCAGTACTTCCGCGTGACATAGGGCCTATCCTTATTTATTCCTGCTCAATTCCCAACCTTACTTAATTACTGTGATTCCATCTGATTAATTCTGCAATTATAAGCAAGCATGTGGAACTTATTTAGATTATTCACGTTAGGACCTTAAAGTGTGAATTTTATTGGTACTCAGTTTAAAATATTGAGGTACAGTTTACAGCTCACTGGCAAAAGAGTAAATGAGATAGGCCAATAATGCTGATGCATAATAAAGATCTTTAAGTCAAAAGTAAGACAGCAAAGATAATGAAGTAAAATGACCAGCAGGATTCCCTAGGAAGAGGTCTGATATGTGTAAATGAGTTTTCCACCTGTTCATCTTTTTTTTTTGTCCTCATGATGACTACATAACTTAAAAAAAAAACAACACAATTCATGATGTCCATTTTTAATTGATATGTGAAATAATGACCATACTGTGCTGCTATGCTGCTACAATAAAACCTGTGAACAGGCTAACAAACAGGAAATCATATTTAATTATAATTCCAAAGCTGTGAACATTAATATTTTTTTTCTGTGCTTACTGCCTGGTATTGTTTCAAGACAATTGCCAGTAAGTTTTATGCCTGTTTACCAGAACACTTACACTTTCTGCACATTAATAACTGAACTAGAAATTAAATTAACCCAGATAATAGCATTTCCTCCATATTGGATGCAATAGTCAACACTGCCACAATATTGTTAACAAAAATGGTTACCAAAATATAATGCAGTCATTTCCAGTAACAGACAGCTTCATGGGAAGGAGAAAATGCAATCTTGGTAGAAAAAGCTTAAGTATTTCTAAAAAACTGTTATTTAGGCACGACTAGAATTCACATATTACAGCGTACGAAGTATACTGAATTAGTTGAACAGTTAAATATGGTCCCCTGAGTGCAACCCCTGATCAATGTAGGATAGTGCCATGCAATGCAGATAACTCAATGTATGATCATAGCATCAATACCATTACTCTAGAACACTATATCCAGTACTATTAATTCTTGTGCAAAATTCTCAATGCTTTGAACACGCCTTCTAAAGACATCCATGTGATGGAAAGGAGTAACAAATTTAAAAAAAAAAATCACTGGAGGCGTGAAAAAATTTACAGAAACTTTAAGATTAGAGGGAGAAAGGCTGTCCAGAAAACATACAGCAGTCTTAAAAACACTTTACAAACCAAAGTTTAAAATGTTTTACCCCAGGCCAGGGTAGAACTCATTACTTTCATATATCAGCATCAATTGTTCCAACGAATAATTTTAGTAAATTTTTTGTTTGTTTGGCTCGTTCATTGTCTCATACGGGTCTATTATATTGTTCTTTTTATTTTCGTTTCTATGTCATTCTGTTTCTGTTACTGCCCACTTGCTCCTGATGCAGCATGTTAATAAACAAGAACTGAATTGAATTACATTATTGCTTTTTGTGGAGATGGGAAATGTACACATTATATGCATTTTCCTAATGCCCTCTCAAATCTGTCAAACAGATGTCTCCACAGTCTTTTCCAGAATACAGTTCCAATCAGAGGAAAAAGGGATGCTTGCAGGGCCCAGCATTTCCTCCATTTTAATCCAAGGCAATTAAACAAAATTAAGAGCACTTATGCATAAACATATATGAAGGAACAAATTCAAAATCGGTGAAATGTAAGCACTTTTGACCCAATCACATCATACCAAAAAAAAAAAAACAGCCTGAATAATGACAAAGTAATTTTGACATAAACATAGTGGAAGATGAAACTGGACACACTCTACACTGTACTAAACTGGCAGAAGTGGTGGGTACAAGCGTTTACTAGTTGGGGTTGCAATTGTGACTTCTAGCCCACACTACTCTAGTGCATAAAGAGGTGTTTAAATGTCCTCAGTAACTTTTAACACATCAAAGTGCATACAAATATAATCACTTCCCCCTAGTGCTTGAGGTTGAAGAATTTGAAAATACTGTTCCTCTGTGAGGCCAAACAAAGAAACAGTTGACAATCTGATCGTAAAAATCAAGTATGATCATCTCATAAATCTGTTGCAAAGATAAGGAGAAAATTTACACGACAATAAGACAAATGTGCCAGAAATGCGATGCCCTGCAGACATTTCCCAAATTTTTGTGAAATAATTTTGTTAAAACACATCTTTACATTAATAAGTCTGTGTCCAGTTCTGCGCAAATAGACGGGTGTTTCAGACGTTACCTACACACTTGTAAAATGACACCAAGATATTAAACCACAAATTATGAGACAGGAAACTTTCAGAATTAAATCCATGTTAAAATTTTACAATTAAGTACTTGAAGTATTTTAGTTACTATGCCCATCTTCTAGAACTTGGTCTTATTCCTACATCCAACCCTCTTTTCAACTTGCAGACTTTATTGCAGGAGTCCCAATCACAGACTTCTTGACCAACTCATACGATTTGTTCAATGGTGAAGGATACAGACAGCTCATGCTAATAGCAAGAAACAACAAACCAAGTGAATTATCATATTTATTCAAATACACAAGAATTATATTGCTTCATATAATGGTCAATTTACTGTTAACACTTAAACATATCACAAATATATCAGAGGACATGTATGGTGGTGTAAAGAACAAGACAGGTGAATAATTCTTTCTTGCAATAGAATTCTCATTACTTAAAGGACTGATATAAGTAAATTCCATTCAGCATGGTGATATAAAGGAAAGCTTGTACTTATAGTTCATTATGCACCACGTCATTATGAGATATGGTAGAGGAGGAAGTATAATTCCACCCGTTCTTAACCTTGGCACTAAGCTGCTTTACTCAAAAGGAACAAACTGTTGGTGTCCACTCAGTAGTAATGCTGGGTGTCAGCCAGCTAGATAATGCGGAGAAGTGAAAAATCTCTTGCTCTGGCTGGGAGTCAAAACCTGATTCCTTGGTCATATGTTTGGGTTTTCTATCTTGAAAACATTAACTGTACTATCCTAGCAATAGAACTGTTATGCAGAGCAGTAATTTTAAACTACACTCATAATGAAAAGTACTATTTGAATCACTTTGCAATTATACACCAAATATATCCTATAAAATACTATTTTAGAAATGAATTCAACAACTTGTAAATTATCTACTATTTAAGTTACAGGATTTCATACTAGAATTTAGAGAGATCAAATTTTGTTTACTTAAATAAATTCTCAATTATTGGATTAAAATTCCTTCACCAGAAACACAACTGTATAATGTCTTCTGAAACATTTTCACTTTAGAATATATAAACTGAGGTGCTCCCTCCTCTTATCTTGTAGAAAAATTTATCTGCACCTTATGATGCAATGTAGTAAGTACAGTCCATATCTGAACTTCGTTAAGTTCTATCACAGGTCTAAACGCCACCATTTCTTGCTCCTTACTTCATAATAAAGAAAGATACTTGTAGATATTTCAACAACAATAAGTAAATGTATTATTTGATAATATGGAATGCAAAATATAATAGAGTTGGTTCAATTCTTGTGCTTTAAGCAAAGAAATGGCTGATATCAAAGAATATTCTAATTGGCATGTACTATGTATCACAAATACAACTCATTGCAATAGTCCTTTTTTTATTATTACATAGTTGTATTTTGTGACATATGTATTTTGAGCAAAAATGCTCCCCTCAGTGTTGTTGCCAGATGCCATAAGGCTGCTCACTCCTGGAAACCACTTCATGGGTTTATCATGCAAACCTATTTTCTGCATAGGATCCCAGCCCATGGCAAAATACCCAAACTGGGAGTAGTGTGACAGACAGGATAACTAAAGCAATAAAAAAACAAATCCATGTGACTGGTGACATTCAACTTCCAACTCTGCAAATGAGGACACAAGAACCCAACTTGGTGAGTTGCAAGATAAATTCATAGTGGTGTACAGAACTGCAAATGCTGCATCAAGTTAGACGAGGCTGCAATGATAATTACAATAGTTGCAACGGTGCCTACAATAGCGTCACTTCCAAGTCTGATGTTTCCTTTAAGACTTTTTTTTTTTTATGTGTACAGAGATATTTCATGATGTTCAAAAATTTATTTCCAAAGGACAGCATAAACTTGCCCCACTTAACTTGGACCAGCTGCCACAAACTGTAATTTTTATTCTTAACTGTACTTTTTTCAGTTAGCCTGTTAGAAAAAATTGATCTTACTACTCATGAAATGAGAATTCCAAGAACAGAGATTTTAAACTTTAAATACAATTATTGACTAGCAATTTCCAGACATGGTAGAAATACTGCTACACCTACCAAACATGTGTTGTAAAATGTCCATGCACTTGTTGCCTTGTGGATATGCACAGTTTGAAAATATGTTGTATTTTTTTACATTGTATATTTTATAATTTATGTTGTGTCCAATGTTTTAAAATATGAAAGTTATTATTTGTTGTCATTTTTGCAAAATTTTCACTAATAAATCTGTAGAAGTGAACTGCATTATATAAACCTTGTTTGAGATTACTGAAGAAACAGAATTCATTATTACTTACCTCACCTAC
>Ga0209755_10004294_pt1 | contig 16996 bp, 15 predicted proteins | sample TergutCo191P1_FD_187301 | JGI IMG/M metagenome (GOLD analysis project Ga0209755, IMG submission 187301) | Cornitermes sp. P1 segment gut microbial communities from Petit-Saut dam, French Guiana - Co191P1 (SPAdes) (version 2) | ecosystem: Host-associated > Arthropoda: Insects > Digestive system... | reverse complement strand
CTACTGACTTAAAATTGTGAATGATAATAATAATAATAATAATAATTCCAATAAAAACTAAATATCCAAATTTGGGCTACTTGTAATCTTCTTGGCCTACCCTGAAGATAGAGGCAACAAACTCTGCCAAAACGTTTTTACCTATTTCCCAGCCTACACATCATATAGCAGAAGACAAGAACTGGACTGCCCATTAGATGCAGGCAGCAAGCTCATCGGAAGTGTTGTTATCTGTATACCAATTCACATGATACCATATTCCAGATAACTTGAATCTTTACTGGATCTCTGGCTGTGTGAAATGTGATAGTGGATTCTTTAGCTACCACTTTTCACATTTTCCATGTCATTCAAAGTGACAGTACTCTATATCACTATGAGACTTATTAATTTGACTGCTCTACATTTTAGGATGTTAGGCATGGTAAGGACATTTAATTCTGCATGCTGCTTTATCAAGCACACTAAGGTGTAGAACACACTGAAAGTCACTAAAAAAAAAAACAACTGTCAGAGTTATTTAAAAAGATATCCGGAAATTTCCAAAGTTGTCAGAAAAAGCAAAGAATAGCAGCAGTTGATGTTAACACTGATTTTGACTCCAAACACATGTCTATCTTCACTACTATGCAAAAACCATTATATACCCTCTTCTGTGAAACAAGTCTTTCATTATCTTGGTATATGAGATCATTGTGATGATTCTGTGATTTCTGAACTTACTATACCTCCCATTTTAGTACACAAGCAATTGTGTTAGCTTAGTTTATGCCAACTAGAGAAGTTGTTACCAAGCTGTGTGATGTACATGAAAGTGGTGCATGAAGAGAAGAAAGTTTTGCACATAAAACTGATGATTATGTTTACATTTTTTAAATTATTGTTCTTAAGTAGAAAAATACTAACTATTTGTAAAGCTATACAGTAGTGTAATTTGTAACAACTGTAACATGAGATGTTTCCAGGAGTTTTGAAATCACTAAAGTCAATTTTAGCACACAACAGGATGATTTCAGGAATTAATTGGGCTGCCAGCTACCAAACTACACACAGGCCGTAGTCGTAATGACCAGGTGGCAACAGATATGAAGCTATGGCTTAGATCAAGACTAAATACCTTGAAGAAATATATTCAGCACTTAACACAGGTATGAAATTTGAAGGTAATCTATTGGTCTAAAGTCATTATATAATGTTCCTGAGCATAATTTTACATATTTCTAACTACCAAGTTTTGAACTAATGGATGAATGTTCATAAAACTTGGAGCAAATATCATGCCATTTGAGGCCACCCCTTTCATATTTTATACGACTGACACAATCTACGTGGTGGCTGTGCTATCTCATGAAATGGGATTCACACTCACTTTACCTGTGTGGCTTCCCACAACCAAGCCATTCACCCCTACAGGAAGGGAAAGCTACACAGGGACAGAAACCCGCCCACTACTGCACGAAGAAGCCGGCTACCACCTCACAAAAAAACTAACTAGACAAGACGCAAACTGATCCAGAAAGCAGTAAGACTACAAAGAACAAGTGGACAGGCACACCCCCACCCCCACCCTATCCACCGGAAAACTAAAAAGCAGGAGAACCAATAAAACCACAACAGACATAAAAACCAGAAGCCCAATCAGTGAACAATGGCCTCAGGAAATAGCACGATAACACATGTCACATACTTGACCCCAATATAAGTACAATAGATATAAGTCATGTTATATATATGGAACGAATCACAGAACACATTGTAAGCAATCTGGGATCCCAAATGCGCACAGACACATTGTAAAGAACTTCATGGTTCTTAGATTAGCCTGATGATGACTTTTTAAGTCGAAACATGTCGCTTTAACCTATGCTTTTATTATATAGTTGTATTGACTGAAATATATATAATAAAAGTGAATATATAGAATCAATACACAATGGGATGACTTCGTTCAAAAAACCTCTACAATAAGATTCGCATAGAAATTTCAAACATTAGTGTAAATATAATGCTCACAGCTTTAGTCGCTGTTATAATTTAAATATTCAGCTAAATTATAAAATGAGTGTAACTGTAAAAAATCCTTAAGAGCTTTTTTAAACTGATTAAAATTACTTGACAACAGCTTTATTTGAATAGGAACATTATAACATATCTTGATGTAAGCATAATGAGGACCCCTTTGATACAAAGATAAATTTGATTGCGGCTGAAATAAATTCATATTATTTCTAGTTTTAACGTTATATAAAGCAGAATTTTCCATGAAGTAATCTCTATTACTGAAAACAAACAGATGGTTATAGAATATATGTATTGAGCCATTAAAGGTAATGTTCCTAAAATTTTAAAAAATCCTATGCAGAAATCTCTATTTCTGGCTCCCATCATAATTCTAATTATTTTCTTTTGTAATCTAAAAAGTTCTGTGTTATTTGAGGAGTTTCCCCAGAATAACAGTTCATAAGTCATTACCAAATGAAAACAAGCACAATAAATCTTCTTAAGTACATCTTGAGTTAAAAAATGTTTTGACTACTGTACTTATGTAGCAGGCTTGGCTCAATATAGGTACAACTTTATCTATGTGACTCTTCCAGGATAAAGTATTATCTATCACAATTCCTAGGAACTTTAAATTACAAGTGTTAGTTATTAATTTATTACTATGTTCAATAATCAGTTCATTAAAAAGGTTTTTTGTCAAAAAATGTATAAAATGTTTTTTTAACTTAATGAGAGCAAGTTAGTATTAAACCATATGTGAATTTTTTTTAAAATCATTTTAATGTCATTCTGAAGTACATTGTGATTTAGGGTTATTGACATTTAGACTCTTATCATCAGCAAACAATATTATTTTGTAACTTTCGTTTGAGTTTATTTTGGGTGGCATTTTAGGCATATCTTTAATGTAAATTAGGAACAACAAGGGTCCTAGGATCGATCCTTGTGGGACACCGTAATTTACTGTCCCCCAATTGGAGAAAGTGTTTGCATTCGAAGGATCATTACTTATACTCACCCTTTGATATATGTATTCGAGATATGATTTGATGAAGCTGTATGCTCTGTCCATAATTCCGTAAAATTCTAATTTAGCTAATAAAATGCCATGATTAATGCAATCAAATGCTTTTCCCAAATTAAAGAATATACTCCCCACAAATCTTTTTTTTATTTAAATTTCCTAATATTTCACAAATTAAGCCAAAAGCAGCTTTTTTGCTTGATGAATTTGACCGAAATTCAAATTGTTCAGATACTATTATATTCTTATTGTTGAATAGTACCTTTTCCAATGCCTTTGAAAATGAAGGTAGCAACGAGATTTGAGTATTGTTGGCCATATCTTTTTTATCACCTTTTTTACATAGAGGTTTTACAACTGAATTTTTTTAAATATGAAGGTAAAATTCCAGTTGATAGCGTCTTATTACAAATAAAATTAAGGGAGAAATAATAAAAGGAGTAATAATTTTTAAAATTTTCGTGGAGATTTCGTCATATCCATACAAGTTTTTGGATTACAATCAATATTTTTTTCTATTTCATTAGTAATCATATTAATTGGTATAATTTTAGGAAAAGGTTTTCCAAATACTTTCTTCATCATTTGCATGGATTTTTATATGTTGTTTCGCTTAATATTACTATCAATAGAAATGTTTTGATTCATCTATTCATTCATTCATTCGTTCGATTGGAATGTTCAGAATGTGACGATTCCTTGATGTTCTCAGGAGCTTCTTCCATTCCTCTCTATTGTGTACTTTTTCCTGCCATACTTCTCCACCAACTATTCTTCCATACTCTCTCACCTCATCTTTCCATCTATTTCTTGGTCTACCTCTCAATCTTGTTGTTCCGAAATTCATATATAATAACCTTTTGGGAATTCTATTTTCTACCGTTCTCTGTGCGTGCCCAAACCAACATAATCTATTTAACCTTATTGTCTCTATTATAGTAGTTTTTTAACACTTGCATAAATTTCTTTATTGGTTAATATCCTCCAATTTTCTTTTTCATTGTCATACGAGGCCTAAAATTCTTCTATACACTTTCCTTTCAAAAATGTTCAATTGATTTCTATCTCTCTTTGTTAGTGTCCAAGTTTCTGATGCATATGTTAACGTTTTGTCTGTTATTGTGTTCTGTAGTCTTAATTTTAGTTTCTTTGATTGTGTTTTATTTTAAAAAAAATTTTGTAGCATAAAATATGTTTTGTTAGCATTTTTCATTCTTTCTTGCAAGTCTATTTGACTATTCTTATCTTCATTAAGTATAACTCCTAAATATTGAAAATTTTCCACTCTTTCAAATTTGTAATTTTTTATTTTCAAATGTCCTATTTTATTTTTCTTTAAACTTTTTTCCTTTCCACTATCATATATTTTGTCTTTTCTTGGTTCATCTGTTGTCCGAAATTTCTGGCAATATTTTCCATTTCTACAAAAATTTTTCTTATTTTTATTTAATTTTTTTTCAATTAATGCAATCTCATCTGCATATGCTAATACATTCAGTTGTTCTTTACCAATCTTTATACCACTAGATACCATTTTTATACTTTGTATCACTTTTTATAATTCCAAATTAAAAACTATTGTTGATAAGGGGTCACCCTGTTTCAAGCCTGTTTTATTTTCAAAAAAAGATGACAATGTTCCTTTTATTCTAACCACACTTCCTGTCTTTTTTACACGTTTTACACATATTTAGTAGGAATTTTAAATTGTTTCATACATTCCCATAGTGTATCTCTATTTATAGAGTCATATGCCTTTTTAAAATCAATAAATAAATATTGTACACTCTGATTATACTCTCAAAGTTTCTTGTTTATTATTTTCAATGCAAACTTGTTGTCAAATCACAGATCTCCCATCTCTAAATCCATTCTGATAGCCCCACATAACTTTTTCAATATATGGTTTAATTTTTCCCAATATTATATTTGACAACATTTTGTAAGCTGCATTTCACAGTGCTATTCCCCTTTAATTCTCACAGCTATCTCTGTCTCCTCTTTTGTGTATAGTAACTATTAATGTTTCTTTTCGTTCTTCAGGTATCCTTTCCTCCTCCTAGATTTGTCTTACTAGTTCAGACATTTCATTCAGTAGTTTATTTCCTTCGTATTTTATTAATTCTGGATGTATTCCATCAGTTCCAGCCGCCTTATTATTTTTAAGTTTCTTATTGCCTTTTTTACATCTTCTATAGTGTGTTCTTCTACTTCAAATTCAACTTCAACTTCATTAATTTCTTTATTTCCTTTTTTAATTAATTCCCTTGGTTCTTCTGTGTTCAGTAATTTGTCAAAATATTCTTTCCATATTTCTGCTTTTTCCTTTATATTCATTGTCAATTCCCCTTTTTTCCCCTAATTATGCTAAATTTATATTGATATCCTTTCTTAAATTGGTTTACTGTTTGATACATTTTCCTTGTGTTGTTATGCTTCTGATCCTCTTCTGTTGATTCTGTTACATTTTTCAGGTATGTCTTTCTTATTCCTAATTATTTTATGAGGTTCTTTTCTTTTATGGTGATACTCCTGCTCTTCCTTCTCCCTTCTTCCTTTAATAAACCACTTTTCTCTTGCTTTCTTCGGTTATTCTATTGCAAATTTGCATTCCTCATCATGCCATTTATTTTTAAATGTTTCTGTACCACCATCCTTTTCTATAAGCTGCTGTTTAGTTTCCTTGATTATTGTTTTAATATTTTCCCATTTTTCATTAATATTATTATCAATAATATCTTCATTGTCCGACTTGTCCAGTATTTCAAACTTATTATTAATTTCTATAGCGTATTCTTGTTTCCACTTTGGATTTTGCAAAATATTCACCATTTTTCTTTTCTCATTATATTTATTTCCAGTTTTTACCCTTAACTTCACTTTAAAATTTATCTTCAGTAAGTCGTGATCTGATCCAATGTCTGGTCCCCTTAGTGCTCTGATGTCTGTTATTGCACTCCTGAATCTATTACTAATTAAAACGTGATCTATTTGTTTCACTGTCCTGCCATCTACTGAATGTCTCTTTGTGAATATCTTTATGTGAAAACATTGTACTTCTTACATTTAAACCATTAGATATTGCAAACTGAATAATTTTTATTCCATTGTTGGTTACCTCAAGCTTAGCATGGGTTACTCACTTTAACAGCTTGTAGGCAAGCGTAGGGTAGGAGTGGAGAGGTTTGTAGATTTTTATCTTCATGTTGAATATCTTATTAGGTATCACGTACCTTCACTTCACATTCCAATATGAGTCCCAATTGATCTATTCAGCAATCCTTAAAACCCAGCTATTAAATGTATCAGAGTCAGTTTCACTGTTATTAATTTTAGCAATTTCCTTTCTTTGCCCTGCTTCATATATTATGATGTCCCATGTAAGGCTTTTGTATTAACATGCCTTGGGATGGCCTCAGTACAGGCCGAAACATGTAGCACACATGTAAAGGTAACAATCCGAATTAAAATAAACCTGTGTTGTGTTAAAATGAATGTGTGTAGCTCATTAAGTAATAAACATGACAGGATGGCTTCCATATAGATAAAATGTACATTCTTGACACAATTCACACCAGCCAAGGCATTTCAAGTCTTCATCTTCAGGCAACTTTATCAGTGTGAACTCACCATAAATGATTAGTATTATAGATATTCTGGCCTCCCAGTCAAGGTGTTATGGGAAAAATGGTGGTGGCTGCCAGGAAAGAGTGAACTTGTGCTACTCTGAGCTACTATATGATAAACACCTAATACCTCTGTAATTAATGTGAGAGTACTGAGTAAAGCAGCTCTGGGTTTGTGTTAAGTGGTTACTTGCCATAAGGTACCAATATGCTTCCTACAGCCAGATGTATGAAACAGGCTGAAAAAACCTGAAGCAAGTAGTGAATTGTATATTGTTACAATAACAGAGTTGTTTTCAGTATCATGCACAGTAATTCTTAATAGCCTTTGGCACTTTACTGGGACTCTATTGTATATGAATTTAGAATTATAACAATTCAATTATGTAGTACAATTATTAGTCTCGCGCTAAACAGAAGTAGGAGGCAGCAAGCTCTGCCAGTACGATGGTAAATATATATGAGATTAGACAGTGTTATTTCCCAGAAGAGTGGAATTTTAAATAAGACCACTGTAAGAACCTGAAATGTCAGATAAAAAGTACATTCAATTAATTTAAAGTGAATGAAATAGAGTTTACTTATTTGACAATATTGGGCTGAGATGAAATTGTTTTACACTTATGTTATTTTTGGAGCTGCATAGAACAGCATGTGGCCAAAACAAACTGCTGAATATCAATAAACAATGCTGCAAATTTACTTATACAGATTCTGGTTGAGAGAGCAAATGCTGAGGTTGGGATTCTGATGCCTGGGTACACACATCTTCAGCGAGCCCAGCCCGTGCAGTGGAGCCATTGGCTATTAAGGTACAGTAAAGGTACCAGTCAAAATGCAGCTACCCCTTACATAAGTACGATGCATGACTGCATATAAGGGACAATGAAAATAAATATTTAAGCATTTTTAATCAGACACTACATGAAGAGTCAATATCTACACTCTTTGGCCAATTTATATGTGAAGAAAGTTCCAGTACTACCTACTTGAGTAAGCTGGGTGGGCTTCACAGCCAGGATAAATGTGATGGTGTAGGACAAAGTATCTCCCCTTGCCAGAATAATATGCCAGCTTGTACATAACTTTACTGACTGAACTGTCATAGATCATGGTTAGTAAAGTGTCTGTAATTTAACTGTTGATAAAAATAAACTGTATTATGAAAAACCAAGTTGTTAATTTGTGTATGAACTGTAATACCTCAAAACTTTTAATATGACAATTTCACCATTAGCAAATTTGATGGGGATCATCCATGCATTAACATTTCTTGTTATTACTGCTCCTCTGAACAAATCACCATTGTCAACCACTTCAAATATAGCCATATTGAGTTGTATTTACTCTACAGTTTTTATTGTGAGTTTTTCACTGCCCTAGCCTTCCACATATTTCCAAAGTAATTGGAGTATTTACATTCATATCTACGATAATTAACTGAAATCTTCTTTATTTGGGAACATGATATGATCACAACAACCTGACAAGAACTTTCTTATTTCACAGCCTGACCCAACAGTAATAGATTCTGCCATAATTTGAACAGCCAAACCTGTCACCTTTCTTAAAAAGAGATGTTACTTCAGTAGTAATATCTTTCTTTCCAACATGTTCAGCAAATACAAGAATTGGAATGTCAAAGAATCCATTAATATTTATGCAGATACTGCATTTAATTCTTAATTACCTTCAGTTTTCCTATTTTAGATATTTTATTAGATGGCAAAGAGCTCACAGAATTAAATTAAATCCAACTCCTGTTCAGAATTTTTCATTACCATATTTAGCACAAATTTCACTTTGTATCATACATTTTTATAATAATGAATCCAGTCTTCTTCACTAACAGTGATGTATGTCACATCTCTCTCTTTCTTTTGGAATAATTTATAATCTTATAACACATGCATAGTCTTCCCTACACTGTAGACCATCTCATTTACAAACTAGGCTACAGGTTGGACAGTCTGGGTTTGGAATCCTGTTAGGAAAAAAATACTTTTATGTTCTCCAAAACATCTTTCTCGGCTCTGGGGCCTAATTAATCTCCTATTCAGTGGGTACTAGGGTTCTTAGGGGGAAAGACAGTCAGAGCATGAAGTTAGCCTCCCACTTCCATCTGGAGAGGAGAATATTGTGGCCTAATAAACACATAAGAAGATGATGAAAAGATATATGCAGTGAGGAACTTTGTAATTCATGTATGTATATTGCTAGGATGACTAAATCAAGGAGGATGATATATTCAGACCATGAAGCTTGTGATGGGGGATACTGAAACTTATTCAACATTTTCTCTAAAAATTTCAAAGCTATGCCACACTTGGGAAAGTAAGCCATGAACTGAAAGATAATATTAGTATGGAATTCAGAAAGGTGGAATATGAATAAATTAACTGAATTCGACTGGATCATAATGGGGTCCAGTACAGGCCTTTATGAACATAGTAATGAACTTTCTTCTTCCATACAAATAAGAAATTTCTTTACCAGCTTAAAAACCATAACTTTTCAAGGAAGATGCTGCACCATGGAATTAGTTAATACCTACATAATTAAATATATTTTATTGTTAACAGTTATGCCTGGTACCTCAAAGAAGACTGTGATCGTCTGTTACAACTGCAGGAACGTATGAATATAATGCCTCTTGGCAGTGGAGCACTGGCAGGAAATCCACTCTCTATAAACCGCAGTCTTCTTGCCAAAGATCTTGGTTTTGCCAAGCTCACATACAACAGTATGAATGCTGTTGGGAACAGAGATTTCATAGGTAAGAATGCTGTCTATTTCCATTGTAATATAAAGAAAGCAAGAGAGAAAAAATTTAGAGACAATGAATTTTAATTATGAATGCAAATGTGAGTATGTCAGTTTAGTTGGACAGTTCTTTTGTTTGACTGCAGGCATAGAGATATTACTGATACCGAAGTGTAACTGTAAATACCAACTGTTAAAATAATTATAGAATGCAACCATCAAACACAAACACATTGAACTACACTCACATCTAGCAAGCAATGAGGAAAGCAATTGATGCAATGGATAAAAATTTTCCCAAAGTCAAACTGATATTTTAACTATTTCAGTGAAGTATGAATCTTCAAAATAGCAGATTATATCACTGAAATGTTCTGTAATGGAACCGAGTCAGCTCAGTCAGTATGGAGACTAGGCTATGGACTGTGCAACTGATGAAATGTGGTTTGATTCTCAGAAGGAGCAAGATATTTTGTCTTTTCTAACCTACCAGTCAGAACTGGTGCCCTTCCAATCTCACATTCAGTGGGCATCAGGGGATTGTTTTCCTGGAGGTAAAAAGGTAAAGCTGATCACTCACTTCAGTCTACAGCTGAGCTTCAGAATGCATGGAGCTATACTTCCATTCCCCTGTATACCATTTAGCATGGTGCTTAAGAAAGTTCAGGGGCAACATTAAAATTCTTTACTGTACTGTAGTAGTTTTCATTACAAAAGCTACCAATAAAGGAAAGGGACACAGCTAGTTTCATTTCAGCTTGCGCAGTGAATGCTGGGGCTCCTTTAGGTTATGAGGAGTACAAATACAATTTTTACACATGTTATAAAGTTAAATTTTTTTCCACTCCTGTTTTGTGCATGACTGTGGTCAAATATGGACTTGGTGACAATGCCATCATGAAATAACTGTAAATAAGGTAGTAGTGCCACTTTTGTAAAACTGCAAGTCCTTTTCCATGGAATCTTAACATACATCCTTTTTTTTTTGTTAGAGGTGAAGTAGTTCATCACAACACTTCTATATGATTTATTCAATATCAATTTTAGCAGAATTACGCATGCAAATTTTGAAGTACTAACACAGCTATTTTAGAGGACTTCTTGAACCTTGAAGATTGATTAGTATTGGGTTCAAGCCCTCATGGTTCTCATGCACCTAGGCCTTAATTTACCAGGCCCTTTGTGCCCAACCTTGAAAATAATTGAATTATTATTGTGGTGTGAAAAGTCAGGAACCACTAGTGAATCAAACCAATGTCACATCACAAAAGACCTGAATCCTCAGAATCATGGATGTCAGCTAAAAATACTTCTCTTCATGATTCAGATATGGTGCACAACTCTGTAATAAGATTTTTATCCAATTCCAGTGGCTATGTGAAGTCAGACAAGCTTGGTCTAAAGGTGAGAAAATGGTGGAAACATGTAACACAGTAATGATATTACAGTCTGGTGGACTACCTTGTGCAGTCCAAGTGTAAATTCTGTTGAAGTGATACGTACATATATATACATACACGTGAACCTATGTATATGTATGTACATACATACATACATACATACCACTCATATTGGCTTGTTACTCATTTAATGCAAAATTTACATCTGACTCTCAGAATTACTGTCAAATGTACTGGAGCAGATAGTTTGTTGGCAGGTGATCATAGTCCTCACTATTCCATTACTGAAATGTAATCAAGGTGGGTCGCAGCACAACAATAATTCTTCATGATTTGGTTTGTGTGAAATTGTATCTCCTTCAGCTGCTATAATTGTTTTTCTTTTGCAAGCTTGAAGTGAGATAACATTATTCTTATTTTCAAAATGTTGCTCTCAAGACCATACATCTTTGAACTGCTGTGATATTGACTCTTTAAAAGTGGGTCTCACATTTCTGACAACTGACAGAGTTACAATACAGATTCCAGAGCAGTGGTAAATCCTGATCTCGTGGTCAGGTCAAATGGAACGGCAATTGGAAAGCAATGTGTACTCTTCCACTGGACCCAAATTCCAGATCACGATTCACCATATTTTTACAGCTGTGTTTATCACTACAAATTTTTTATTGGCACAGACTTTTTTTTTGATAAGAGATAATACAGAATGCATAAATACAACTGCAAAGGGTGTATGAAAGTGATTTGGTAAGTTTCATATGCCAACTGATTGTTAGGAAACAATATTTAATTTCAGTAGCATTAGCGATAAATAAATGTGTTAATGTTATTCAGTGATTTTTTTATCAATAAACTGTGTCTTAATATAACTGCAGTAAAGAAAAGAACAATTTTTTGTTGAAGATTGTAAATTTCCAAGTAAGTTTCAACAGACTGTTTTTTAAGTGTATTAACAGTGCTGTTTTTTTGCATAGTTTGTAATGCAAGTATTTCTGCTTTAAAATCATGCAGTTTTAAGAGACATTACAAACCAAAACATGTGCCACAACTGAGTCACACACAGGTCCAGAGAGGATGTGACAAAATAACTAACTTTCCGAACAGCAACCATAGAGGCAGACACCGTACATGCCAATTATGTAGTTCCTAAAATTTTAGCAAAAGGAAGAAATATTTTCGGGATGGGGAAATAATAACAGGATGTAAGAATCTGCAGTTGTTTCCTTTTCTGACAGAAAACCCTCCATTTCTAAATGAAGTTCACTGATTGTATTGTGGTGGTGTGGTATGTAAGTCAGAAACTAAATTATTTCTGGAACTGCGTGGGAAACCTTTCTTCAGCTTTGCAGTCACTACAGGATGTGAAACTTTGCATTTTGCATTAACCATTTAATACATGAATGGACTGGGCTGAATAAAAACTACAAGGAGCAAATCACAATATGAATAATGTTTGGCAAAATAACAGTTTTCAAGAGGAAGGTTCAATTGTGGGATCTGAAGATGTGATCAAACAATATGATACACTTCCTAGTACTGAGGATGGAAACGCCTATATAGTCTAGGAAACACATGAAAGAAATTCATCTTCTTCAACAAGAATTCAACTTCCATTTTGAAGATATGTGCATGTATGTATGATCTACAATCACCTTATTTTCAGTGGCATTTAATGTTTTTCGATGTTAAGATGTTCTAGACAAGTATCAACTATAGATAATAAATTGCCAATGTGATGTGAAACTGAGAAGTCCATTTCACACACAAAACATTTTAAGTATATAGATTAAGAAATATATAAAAAAAAAAAACATCCAAACAAAGGTAATGAAAAAATACCTTATTCTTACTTGCCTTCCTGTACTTGTCTTTACACTGAGGCTAATAAGAGCTGCAAAAGAATATTAACCATCCAAAGGAAAACTGTTATATGAATGGTACATGTTGAGAAGCGACACTTTTGTAAGAAATTATTTTAAAAATTTAATATATTTTCCTTGCCAGTGAGTACACATTTTAATTAGTGTCTTTCATTGTCCACAACATAAATGAATTTCTAACAAATTCAACAATACACAGCATAAATATGAGCCCTCAGCATCACCAACATGTGCCAGATGTTACCCTCATGAGTTATGAGAAGAGTAAGTACTATGCAGGAACATTATACAATGGCCTTCAATCTAAGATTAAAGTCTTAAACCACAACAAAAATACATTTATGCGAGCTTTTAAACATTACCCCTTGATCCTTCTACACTGTAAATGAATTTTTTTCCAACTGAAAATTTGTAATGTTGCATGATTACTCAGAAACTTTTGACACAAATACCTTGCCACATTTTCGGTCTGTATCATATGATTTGCTTACATAATAATAATAACAGCTGTACAAACCATGGAATTCACATTTGTATTTTATCCTATCCATACAATGGTATGTTCTTTGTATCTGTATTATACAGGACATATCGGAAGTAAATTAAGTTACAGTCGGACATGATAAATTATTATTTATAAAACAAGAACATATGCATAGAAGTAAACATATTTATTTGCCAGAAACATTTCTTATATAGCCAATACTATGTGTAACTTGATTTTGAATATGCCTGAAAATGGGATTTAATAATTTTTTAATTTGCAGCTGAATTCTTGTTTTGGGCTTCACTGACTGCTGTTCATTTAAGTCGACTAGCTGAAGACTTAATCCTGTATAGCAGTAAGGAATTCGGTTTTGTTACTTTGTCTGACTCTTACTCTACTGGGAGCAGCCTCATGCCACAGAAAAAGAATCCTGACAGTTTGGAGCTTATCCGAGGAAAGGCTGGAAGGATTTATGGGAATGTGAGTGTACAAAATGTAGATAATAAACTCTCTAACTCATGATTATTACCTTACAGGATGTGATTCCACATATTTTAATAAACAGGTACACATTCATAGTCACCACCACGAGAACATAACATATCAATTCTTCGAACTGAAGATGAACATGCTGCTTCTGTGTGAGTTAGCCTATACCAGGAATGGTGTGAACCTTTTTGGAACTTGGTGACATAAATTCTGAAATTTATAAGAGAAAACTTTAATATTCCAATACGATTGTTCAGGATTCTGGAGTTGGAGGCATTTTTGGATAGTGATTTTAGGCCATATTGGTACTCTTGCTAAACTTAAATGAAGGTAATTAATTTATAAACACATTTTATATAAAGAGCATGCCATTCATATAGAATAAAATTGTTCAGCAGTAGCGTAACTGGTGTTGGGAAAACGTTTTAAAAGCTTTCAAAGCAGAGCTTTTCAAGATTGTATGAGCAGGATGTTCTTTTAATGTTGGGAAAATACTTAAAACTGTACAATATTGAAAGGATTTCTGATCCATTGCACACATGTCAAATACATCGGTTATGAGAATTCATTATGAGAAATATGACCAACAAGTGCATATACAGATATATAAATTTATTGTATAATAAACAGCGTAGCCTCCTACATGTTTCGGCCACCTATTGTGGCCATCTTCAGGGAGGAGTTCTTTGAAAGGTATTTTATATAGAATGTTTAAACAGTTTACAAATATTAATGTTAACTTTTAATTAAAAGTTTAAAATTTATGTTAAATTATAAAATACTGATAAAATTATTTGTCCTGAGTCACGTGTTGATAGGCTGTGTAAATGGTGATACCATCCAAGCAGAAGTGATGGTAGTGTTGTGTCTGCTGGTGGCCCTGTTGGTCAGATTTTTCATAATAAATCACCAGTGTATGGTCGTGAATCATTTAAAATTGGTAATATCAATCGTTTTATTTACACCCTGTAATTCAGTTTATTGAAATGAAAGGATAAATCTGTGAAAAACAGCAATCTGCTGATCCAATCAGTATCCCATAAATCTTCCAGTATTAATTTCCTGTTTTTTAAATACAAGTGAACTACATACAAACATCAATAAAACACTGACTGCACAATCAGAAGCTGGTGAACAAATATTATTATATACAATTAAACCTTTGTGTACCAAACTCAATTCATCGGTAAAGACACTCATTTAATGCATGTGCAGCAATACAATTGAGTAGTTTTGTTACAATTTTCATTATACCCTCAAGTTCTTTAAACCAGCCTTTACACACTAAGCCTCCTCGTGTACAATACAAGGGACTAACAGTTAGTTGGATGGCTAGGTGAGGACCAATGACGCGGGTGCTTGGGTGGCAGAGTGCTAGTGGTGGAAATACAAACACTTCCAATGAAAAAAACATATTATGTGCTCAACAAATTGTAAATTATTGAGCAAAATAAAAGGAAATTCAATTATATGGCAGCACATCTGACACAATGACAAGCAAATCTGTGTGCCACATTGGGTACACATTCCATATGTTTGTCATCCCTTTCAAAGTCATCTTATTATTAATATTATGGCAGCAGATGTGTACATGCACACAAATGAACAACAAATAAACAATCAAATACACACACACACACACCTGTTCAAAACAAAATCCTGCAGATCTTGACATAACTTCCATTTCAGACAGGTTATAGCAACACAGTACTTCCAGATAAAAACATACTGCATTAAATGTAAAAATGTATTTGACTATGAATGCTCCCAGATTTTTGGAATGTCATGCTACATACACACAGATCTGCTACATTATTGCAGAACAATACAAACTTTTTTCCGTTTTCTTTCTTTCTTCCCTTTTTCTGTCCACATTAAAATGTTCATGATGTATTATGTACATATTTTGTCAACAAACTTTATTCTTTTACTTACAGTAATGTTCTTCCTCACACAATTCCAGGAATTATGTGAGGAGACCACATTAAGTATTCAGGCAGGCACTTTCTATTACTTCTTTTTACTTTTCATCTCCACATTAAACGGTTTCTGTTTAATCTGATTGACTTTTATACTGGGTCTCACTGTATTCAGCAGAACCTGAGAAAGTTTACAAAAAGGTAGGGTTCTGTCTAATCAGTGTTCTACTCTAGTCATGTTTTACTGTATAACTGTATCAATGAAAAAAGGAAAAAATAAATAAACACACAACAGGCTTATCTATCTAGAATATCAATTAATCTTAACTCAGTAGTATTTTGGGAGCAGAATTTTCTTTAAAAAAAGAAAAGGCCATGCTGTGATACTCTTGGCAGAGTGGCTCTGTGACCACTGCACAGCAGATTTTGTGTGAGTCACAGTCTTCCATCTGTCGTGCTGAAAGGGTTTATAAACTGTATATTCCATATTTACATACACACATTTTTGTATCTACACACATACATACATATATTTGCATTTCTTAATTCCCCCACGCAACTCCCCCCCCCCACATGCAAGCACAAATGACCACATCACATTTTGTACATGTCATTTAGTTGGCTTAAGAGTTGAAGCATGTAAACAGAGATGCAGATATAACTTTCCAATCAATCTTTATTTTAACCACTGTACACCTAGGGTCTAAGAATAATGGGTAATTATACACATCATATAAGTCTTGTGTAATTTCTTTCAGAACTGTGGATTTATGATGGTATTAAAGGGATTACCATCTACATACAATAAGGACCTGCAAGAGGACAAACAAGCCATGTTTGACACTTATGATACTCTTGAGTGTGTCCTTCAAGTAGCAATGGGGACAGTTAAAACCCTCACGGTGAGAATGGCTGTAACATAGCACCATAATATGAAATGGAACATTTTCAAACCAACAAAAAGATTTTAGTTGCGTATGTCATTAGCAATCATTTAATCTTATTCTCAAGGCTGATCACATTCTAAACCAAGAACTTGCAGCCATTTCAATGCAGTACATCAGGAAATGTCCTGAGATGAGGCTGCCATGTTTTCCTCTGCCTTCTATTTCCTTGTGTATCATCTGAGGCATTCTACAATCCTCTTCTGTCTTCTTCATTGGCCCGTTCTGCATGCCAAACATCGACATCATCCTCCACTTATCAAATCCAGTCTGGTTTTGTATGTCCAATCATGCATATTTCTTCCCCTAGTGTTACATATTAATTTGGTTTTAAGTTCTGCTAAATTTATACACATCTGTTTCACCAGAAGAAATCTTTTCTACCTCTGCGATACTGTCCCACAATTTCAGTGTGACTTTACACTTGTGTGTCCCATGTGTCAATTAGAACTCTTTTTAC
>Ga0209755_10004293_pt1 | contig 17003 bp, 23 predicted proteins | sample TergutCo191P1_FD_187301 | JGI IMG/M metagenome (GOLD analysis project Ga0209755, IMG submission 187301) | Cornitermes sp. P1 segment gut microbial communities from Petit-Saut dam, French Guiana - Co191P1 (SPAdes) (version 2) | ecosystem: Host-associated > Arthropoda: Insects > Digestive system... | reverse complement strand
TATTTGCCTTCTGCGCTGGAAAATCCAAAATGCCTGGAGTCGCGTTATTTTCTGACATATGCCGCAATGATTGCGGGTACGAGCTTTGACAATGGGCTATTGCATTTTACACATGCGCTTGAGCATCCGCTCAGCGGCATCAAGACTGACCTGACACATGGCTTGGGTCTTGCTATTTTGCTTCCCGCCGTTGTCAAGGAAATCTACCCCGCTGCCGGAATTATTCTTGCCGATGTACTCAGCCCCATAGTGCCGGGATTGACAGGAGAGGCAAGTGAGGCTGACAAAGCCGCCGACGGCGTCTATGCGTGGCTAAAATCTGTCGGAGTACCGGAAAAGCTTGGATGCGTCGGATTCAAAAAAGAAGATGTGTCAAAGCTTGTACAGCTCGCCTTTGAAACCCCGGGTCTTGACGGTCTGATAGGCTGTGCACCGGTTGCAAATGATAAAGCCGCCGTAGAGAGGATTTATATGAACTCGTTTTAAGTAAGTTATGCTTGGTAAGCATACGAACATGTTTTAGCAAATACAATAGTATATATCACAGGGATGCGGCAAGCTGACGCGGGCTGCATCCCTGTCGGTTTGGAAAAATAATTCTATTGACATATTAAGCTTACATGTGTAGACTGCTCTTGAGTTGAATAATAAAAAATGACGGTGCCCGAGGTTTCTTCGCGTAGCTTGTTTATTATAACTTGTGAAGTTGTAATCGGTGAAACGAGATGGAAACAATGGGAGAATAGGGAATATAGGTGTGAGTCCTGAGCAGTCCTGCTGCCGTGTTGGTATGGTATAACTTTGATTTAAGTCTTGCGCAAAAGCCATATCTAAGCCGGAAGACCTGCCTCATTTTGCGGCTTGCGCCGCTCTGCAGTGAATCCACAGAGAATGGAAAGCTACAGGACATTAAAGGGTTTGAAATTTAACCTTGCGCAAGCGGCAGTAAGTGCCGCTTTTTGTATTGTTTCGCTCAAAACGTACAAATTCAATATATTGTAGGAGGAACCACTGAAATGAAAACGAAAGTAATGGTATCAATTCTGGCGGTAATTATGCTCGCCGCAATGGCATTTTCAATGCTCGCTGCCTGTGATACCGGAAACACGCCGGGCGAAACGACAGGGGGTTCGGCAGAAACATCCGGTACAGCACAAGCACAGGATATTGGTCAAGGAAACACGGTATTCAGGTTTGAAGTTATAGATGATGAAGGAAATGTGTCAGTATGGAACGTCAGCACTGATGAGCAGACGGTGGGCGACGCGCTGGTCGCGGTAGGGTTGATAGACGGCGATGAATCGGCATTTGGGCTGATGGTCACTGAAGTTAACGGACTGGCGTCCGATTTTGAGGCAAATGAGTCATGGTGGAAGTTACTTATCGACGGTGCAGAAGCGATGGAAGGGGTAAGTTCGATCGAAATAGAAACGGGTAAGGTATATGCATTCGTCTACACAATCGGCTTCTAAAATACCGCTGCGTGATTTGGCGATATTCGCCGTTCTGGGTGCGATTATGTTTATATCGCGGGTCATAATGCAGGGAATACCCGGCGTTCATCTGCTTGGCCTTTTTATCGCGGCTATAACGCTGAGATATCGCATGCGTGCGCTTATCCCTCTGTATGTGTATGTGATGCTCGAAGGTATTTTTGCAGGATTCTCGTTTTGGTGGATACCGTACATTTATATATGGCTTCCGTTGTGGGGCATGTTTATGCTTGCGGGAAGAATAAAGCTTTCAAACAAGCTTAGAGTGCCGCTTTACATGCTTATTGCAGGTTTGCATGGCTTGTCATTCGGCACTCTGTACGCACCGGTACAGGCATTGATGTTTGGACTCAACTTCAATGCAATGATTGCATGGATTATAGCGGGGCTTGGGTTTGACGCCGCCCATGCAATCAGCAACGTTGCCACCGGTGTGTTAATTGTCCCGTTGTCCGAGTTACTGAAAAAAGTGGACACGGGAAAACCTTAAATGGTTAGTGTAGCGTATACGCTACACTAACGTCACTTCCGGAAAACACAGACAAAGTGACCGTTTGCTTTTGCATAAACAGCTTCAATCTCGCACTCATCAAAATCAAAAAACTCATTATGCATATAATGGACACATGTGCCGCATGATGCACTTATGCTTCTTGGTACAGGCATTAGCTCTGCACTTATTGAATGCTCTTTTAGAGCCTTGTAGTAAGACAAGGCTCCAAAGTGGCTGTAAAATGTTGCCGTATATTCAATCATTTCTTTACTGTGATACGCACTTCGTATCTGTCCTGACCTTCTGCTATACTGACAGTATAACCTTTTTTCCGAGCAAACTCTCCGCAGTTTTCGAGTGCATTCCTGCTGTCTACGAGTAATAATAGATCATCGCCTGCCTTTAGCGCCTTTTTTAACATCAGCAAGGGTTCGGGGCAGGAAATGCCACAGGCATCTAAAGTTATCACGTGTTTTCACCCGCTTTCTCAGTCGCGTTTTTAGTTGTTGCTTTAGCAATATTATCGCCGGAAGTTTTTTTCATAAATGTGTTATACACGGCAATGCAGATAACGATTACGGCCGCTACGGCAAAGCCAACCTTGCCATTTTCCGTTACTCCGGCGGGAGAAGAAGCCATACCGAAGTTATGGGCAAAGGCCGAACCTGCGGTCATGCCGAAAATGGTTATAACCGAATCTGAGTTGCCGCTTCCCGCCAAAGTTAGCTGTCTGAACGGGCAGCCGCCAAGCAGAACGGAGCAAACCCCGACAAGCGCCATGCCAAGGAAGTTCCACAGACCATCGGTGTGGGCGATAGGCTGACCTTCAAAGCCGAGGTTGAATTTGCCGAAAATCAAATTGCCCACTATGCCAACCACTATTAGTGCGATAAATGCAAGGAGCATTTCAAAGTTTTTAAACAACACAGAGTCACGGATGCCAGCTACGAAGCAAAGTCTTGAAATAAAGCCGATTACTCCCATTACGAGTCCGGCTATAAGTGCAATCCATATAGGCGCTCGCATACTGCCGGGGCCTTCCGTTGAAAATATCAATATCGATGGGAATAGCACGAGGATTGCGAGTAAAATTAGAGAAATTACGGGCAAAAGTTTACCGTCTGTTTTTGAAATATCGTATGTCCGCCTTAGAGTATATCCCTTGTTTAAGAAGAACACGCCGCCAAGTACGCCGGCGGCAAACCCGAACAGTCCAACAATTGCGTTTAGATCTCCGCCCGCGATTCTGAGCGCCATTCTAAGTGGGCAACCAAGGAAAATAAGCGCACCTATCATCATGGCAAAGCCCAATACGAATCTTGTGACCGGGGCGGAACCGCCTTTGGGTGAAAACTCTTTTCTTATGAGTGCGATGACGAATGCGCCTAATATGACGCCTATGATTTCGGGTCTTGCGTATTGAGCGGGGGCTGCTCTGTGCAAGCCGACTGCGCCTGCAATATCACGCAGGAAACAAGCTACACAAAAACCCATGTTTCCGGGGTTTCCGCATAAAACCAAGATAATGGATACGATTGCTGTGACTGCGCCAACCAGCGGCATTTTCATTTTTTGAATCAAATTGACACACCTCCAATTTGTGTTAAGTATACAATGATAAGATTCATTATTGCAATATTAGTTATTTATAGATATAATAGAACTTATCAAAAATACTAATGGTTACTGAGAAGGGGATTTATGAAAAGGGTGTACGCTGATAACAGTTCGACGTCATATCCGAAAGCTCCGGAGGTTTCTGATGTAATAAAGGATTTTCTTGATAATACCGGCTGTAATGTAGGCAGAGGCGGGTATAGCGATTCTTATGATGTCGCAATGGAGATATTGGACGCAAGACAGGCGGTTGCAACTATGTTTAAGGCAAAAAGTGCTAAAGAGGTCATTTTCACTCCGGGTGTTACATACTCGCTCAACATGTTGCTTTGCGGCTTTTTGAAAAATGGAGATCATGTCGTAACAACCTCGATGGAGCATAATTCGATTATGCGGCCTTTACATGCACTTTCAAAAAAAGGCGTCGGCTATGATGTTGTTTCATGCGCAAGAGACGGCTCTTTGACGCCTTATGATATTATTCCCCTAATAAAAAAAGAAACAAGCGCGATTGTAATGACCCATGCCTCAAATGTCTGCGGCACAGTTTTACCAATATATGAAGTTGCGAAAATATGTAAAGAGCGTGGAATAAAGCTGATTGTGGATTGTGCACAGACGGCAGGGACTTTAGATATTGATGTACAAAACATAGACGCCCTGGCTTTCACCGGTCATAAAGGGCTTTTAGCTCCGCAGGGAATCGGCGGGTTTGTAATAAAGGATGAGTTTGCCGATGAGCTTGAGCCTCTGATAACAGGGGGGACGGGAAGCCGGTCGGATGAGTTTGGACAGCCTGAATTTTTGCCGGATAAGTTTGAGTCAGGCACTATGAATATTTCTGCGATACTCGGATTGCGCAAGGCTGTAGAGTATATCGCTCAAGTTGGCATAGGCGCAATAGGTGAGAAGAAAATGCGGTTGACCTCCGCCTTTTTATCGGGTCTTGACGGTGTTGACGGTGTTGAGGTTGTCGGCAAAAGAGATTATACAAAGAGGGTTTCGGTCGTGTCGCTCAATTTCCCTAAAAGTGACAACGCGGCAGTTTCGCATACGCTTGACAATGTTTACGGGATAATGACCCGATGCGGGTTGCACTGCGCACCTATCGCCCATAAATCGCTCGGGACTTATCCTAATGGTACAGTCAGATTTTCGTTCGGATATTTTAATACTGCTCGGGAAATTGATTACATTTTGCAATCAATAAAAGCAATAGCTGCGACAGCGGTATAAGTGGAGTTAAGTGAATGGATTATCGTCAAGTAGAGGCGTTTGTTAAGGTTGTCGAACTGGCAGGCTTTTCCAGAGCGGCCGAAGAAATGCATGTTTCCCAACCTTCAATCAGCAATTACATTACAACGCTTGAAAAAGAACTGAATACTATTCTCATAAATCGCTCAACGAAGCCATTGACCACTACATTTGCAGGAGAAAGTTTTTTTGACAAGGCAAAGGAAATGTTGCTCTTAAAGCAGGAAACGTTTGAAATGCTCAGAAATCTTTCGGATGATGTCAGCGGGGATTTACGTATTCTGGCATCTTCGGTGCCGGCTTTATACATACTGCCCAAGATAATGGCGGAATTTCATATGGAGTATCCCGGAGTTTCGTATACAATGAAGCAGGCTGACACGGCTGAAGTTGTACAGGGGATATCCGCATACAAGGCGGATATCGGGTTTGCCGGCAGCATTATTAGTAACCAGAAGTGTGAGTACACCGCAATTGCAGATGAGGAGCTTGTTTTTATTGCCCCTAAGAGCGAAACATGTTTCGGTGAAAAGGAATACTCATTGGATGAACTTCTCTACTCAAACAGCTTCATTTCGAGAGGGCCGGGTTCGGGTACGAGAATGCAATATGAGAAGTATTTTGTGGATAATGGCATTTATCTCGACAAAGTCAGAACATGTGCCGCTATGGACAGTACGCACAGTATTTTAAGCGCTGTCAAAAGCGGGCTGGGCGTTTCTATTGTTTCAAGGATTGCGGCGGTCGAAATGCTTGAAAGCGGAACTGTGCAACTTATTAAACTAAAAGAGCCGTTGCCTATGCGTAAAATATACGCGGTCTTGAATAAAAAAATTACTCATTCACATTTAGTAGGATTGTTCATGGATTATGTAAAGACATTTGAGGGTGCAGACCAAATAAAAATTGCGAGGAATATATGAGGATAATAAAAACACAAGACGCCGTGGGACATATGCTGTGCCATGATGTCACACAAATAATCAAGGGTGTGGTAAAAGATGCTGTTTTCCGCAGGGGGCACGTAATTACCGAAAAGGATTTGCCCGTTCTTTTGAGCATTGGTAAAGACCATGTATATGTGTGGGACGACGATAAAAATATGCTGCATGAAAATGAGGCGGCGGAGATTCTGGCGAATCTGTGTATTGACGAAAACATGCGGCAAACCGAACCAAAAGAAGGGAAAATAGAGCTGATTGCGGATATTGACGGACTCTTGATGGTTGACTCAGAGCGGCTGCGCAGAATAAATGCTTTGGGTGAAGTTATGATTGCTGCTCGCGCATCGGGGAGCATTGTTAAAAAAGACGAAAAAATATGCGGCACTCGCATTATACCGCTCTCTATAGAGAAAAAAAAGCTGCTGCGCGCACGCCGTGTTGCCGGAGTTTCGCCGCTTTTAAAGCTTATGCCCATAAAGCGGAAAAAGTATGGATTGATAACCACGGGCAATGAGTTGTTTTTTGGCAGAATCAAAGACACGTTTTCTCCGGTCATCCGGGAGAAACTGTCGGAGTATGGCTGCCGGATGGTTGCGGCCGTAACGCTGGAAGATAATCATGAACAGATTACAGCGGCGATAAGGGGCATGCTCGCATCAGGCGCCGAGCTTGTGATTTGCACCGGAGGCATGAGTGTTGACCCTGATGATAAAACGCCGCTCGCTATTAAAAACGCCGCCGATAGTGTGGTGAGTTACGGCGCACCTATGCTGCCGGGTGCGATGTTTATGCTTGCATATATGGACAGCGGCATAGCGATTTGCGGATTGCCCGGCTGCGTGATGTATTCAAAACGTACTATTTTTGATTTGGTATTGCCTCTTTTGTTGGCTGATGTGCCTGTCACAGCCGAATGGCTTGCAAAGCTGGGCAACGGCGGGCTTTGCCTTGAGTGCAATGATTGCCATTTCCCGAATTGTGTATTTTGGAAGGGAGTTTGATTTTGTTTGCTGATGGAGAAAGGATGCAGGCTGTCGGACATGCTTGAAATTGCAAGCGGCAGTGTCATTGCTGTTGTTGGCTGCGGCGGCAAAACATCACTTATTGAACTGTTGGCAAGGCAAAATGCTGATAAAAGAGTTCTTATCACTCCGACGACAAAGATGTTCCCTATAAGCGCCCCGGATGTGATGATGCGCAACACCGTTTACAGCAGCCTTCGGCATATGCCGAAAAGTGGTATATCGCTTCTCGGGCAAATAAACAAACAAAGCGGAAAATTAGAAGCTTTGCCGGAGTCGGCGCTCTATAGTCTTATACCGAAGTATGATATTGTATTCATAGAGGCGGACGGTTCACGCGGACTGCCATGCAAAGGCTGGGTCGGTGATGAACCGATTATTCCGATATGCGCTACGCATACTGTGGGAGTTGTCACTATGGATGCTTTAGGCAGGGCGGCGGCAAATGATATTGTTCACAACCTTTCAGCTTTTTTAGAATTGACAGGACTTAATGAGGGCGATGTGATAACCGGGCAGGCTTTGGAGAACATGGTTTGTCTACAGGAAGGGATGTATCGCAATAGCTTCGGGAAGCGATATTTGGTGGTCAATAAAGTGCAAGACGAAGCCTCTGTGTTTTGTGCGGTATCTATTTTGAGGGCTTTAAAAAAGAGATATCCGGAGCGCTTTAGGCGACTTGTATACGGCAGTGTACATGACAACATATGGCATTGGATGTAAATGTTTCATTATGTTAAAGAAAGAGATTGATAATGTGCTTGGAGAACGGTATTGAAAACCGCATAATAATTGTGCGCGGCGGTGGTGATCTGGCTACGGGTGTGGTGCAAAAATTTCACCGTGCGGGATTTAATGTGCTTATACTGGAAGCACAAGCGCCCACCGCCATAAGGCGCAGTGTTTCTTTATGTGAAGCGATATATGAGGGACATGCGTATGTAGAAGATATAGTTTGCCGGAGCGTTCGGGGCATGGGCGAGCTTGAAGCGTGCTGGGCGAGCGGCGCTGTGCCGCTTCTTATTGACGCAGAGGGAGTTTCGATTGGTAAAATCAAGCCTTCGGCGGTAATTGACGCCATAGTTGCCAAGCGGAATATGGGAACAACGCGCGACATGGCTGATGTAACAATTGCGTTAGGCCCGGGTTTTGAAGCCGGTAAAGATGTTAATGCGGTTATTGAAACTATGCGGGGGCATGACCTCGGCAGACTTATATTGAGCGGACATGCAAAACCTAACACAGGCATACCCGGAGTGATTGCCGATGAGAGTATACGGCGTGTTCTTTATTCGCCAACTTCAGGGTTTATTGCTCATTGCAAGGAAATTGGCAGTGTAGTTGAATGTGGGGATGTGCTGTGCTCAATTTCATGTGATAATAATCTGCGTACTCGAACTAAGACCATTGAGGTCAAAGCCCCGATAAGCGGCTTGCTTAGAGGGCTAATACGCGAAGGGATTGTGGTTCAAAGAGGCATGAAGATAGCCGATATAGATCCGAGACTTGATGTGAGCTGGCGCACAATTTCGGATAAAGCCCGTTGTATCGGCGGGGCGGCGCTTGAAGCATACTTTTATCTTATTAAAAAGTTGTAATGCCAAGGTAAGCGGTAGAAAAAGAGGAAGTAGGGTCATGATGAAAGATGTATTAAAATTTGCTTCGGAGAATGCAGACAATGGGAAGAAAGTAGCACTTGTCACCGTTACAAATACCATTGGGAGTTCGCCCGCGTCAATAGGTCAAATGATCGCGGTTTTGGCAGACGGCACTGCTGTGGGCACTGTCGGCGGAGGTGCCGCGGAGTTTGATGTAATAACAAGGGCGGCGGAGGCGATTAAAAAGGGCGAGAGGACTTTTACATTGTCGATAGACCATGCTGAGAGCGGGATGATTTGCGGAGGAGGTATGGAACTTTTTGGGAATACTGTCGGAAATCACGCAGGACTATGCATTTTTGGTGGTGGACATATAGCTCAAAGTCTTGCGCAAATTGCCGCTTGCACCGGATTTTTTGTGACGGTAATAGAGGACAGAGCGGAATATGAGTCGGAATTTGAGTCGGCAAGCTATATAATATGCAACCCGGAAGACTATAGGATAAATGACCCGGCCGCGGACGCCGATTATGCTGTAATATGCACAAGAGGGCACAGAACTGATGACGAGGCTCTGCGATATTGTCTGGGCAAGGATTTGAAATATATCGGAATGATTGGAAGCGGTGCAAAAGTTGCCGCACTTTTTAATACCATGATGGATGAGGGGATATCAAGGGCGGCTCTTGATAAGGTTTTCGCCCCGATAGGTCTGGATATCGCGGACGCCGTCCCCGCCGAAATAGCTGTTGCAATTTTGGCGGAGATTCTTCTTATAAAGAACAAAGGCTCGCTAAATCATAAGAGATATACATGATTGTACATACTGCTTGAAATATTGCCGTAATATTGCGCTCAAAGATAGTTGACAGATATTATACATGGTGGTATCATGTGAAAGCGAGGCGATGAAGAGGATGCAAGATTCGGGGTTATTTCGCGTATGTTACTTCGGCGCTAAGGTCACAAAGCCTTGCGGCACAAATGATTGGGACGCTTAGCTCAGCTGGTAGAGCTTCCGCTTGACGTGCGGAAGGTCAGCGGTTCAAGTCCGTTAGCGTCCACCATGGAAAACACCTTAGAAATAGGGTGTTTTTCACTGTACCGCAACGGTTTACGGAACAAGGCGACATGACACGGAATTCTCATTAGTTATCATTAGTTATCACAAATTATCATTAACAGGGGAACTGAAGGGGAACTGAAGGGGAACTGAGATGTGTGCAAAAGGTTTGTGTTTTATCATGCCTTTTATCATTAACAGGGGAACTGGTGGGGAACTGAAAAAGACAATAAAATACCGACTGAAAGCCGTGAGAGATTTCAGTCGGTAGTGTTTCTGGTAATTACACAATTTTGATTAGTTTATTTGCAGTTTGCGAGTAATATTCAGCCTGTTTGCTCTGCACTGATGCCAACATATTCGCGTTCATGTGAGTATATATATTAGCGGTGGTTTTAATATCTGCATGGCCGAGAAGATACTGCGCTGTTTTCAGGTCAACACCCATGATGTATAAATCTGTTGCATAAGTGTGCCTTAAAACATGCGGAGTCACAGATTCTTTGAAGCTGGTTTTAACAATTTTATTTCGATACAATTCAGCACCTAAGTAAATATCTAATTCACGATAGAAACTATTCCAAAGCCGTTTACAATTTGTTTCTGTAAGCATTCCTTTACTCTTGGCGGGAGTGAAGATAAACTCATTCTCATTTCCCCTGTCTCTCATCAGCCTTTCAAATAATGGAGGCGGGACAGGAATCGTCCTAATACCGCTTTGTGTTTTTGGACTTTTTGACACAGCTCTATTGTTGACAAACTCTACAGCTTTGCAAATTGTCAGCATCCCGGTTGAATAATCTATATCACCCCATGTAAGGGGAATGGTTTCGCCACGGCGCAACCCACACATAAGCATCATTAGCACCCACAGCCCTGCTCGATGTGTTTTGCATACATCGAGCACTGCGCTTCGCTCGATGTCAGACAATGAGCGTCGAACAGATGATGATGTCATAGGTAGCTCAAGAAATTCAGCAGGATTATCTAATAAAATGCCGCCCTGTTTAGCTCTGCTAAACATTTGCTTCATTACAGCATTTATTTTTACAGTGTTGCTTTTGGACTTGCCCGCTTGCAAGTTCAAAATGCCCTGTAAGTGAAACGGCTTTACATTTACAACAGCAAAGTAGCCGACTTGCGGCAATATGTGCTTATTAAGTATGGATCGTATATTTGTTCTTTCTTTCGCTCCAACACTTGTGTCCTTGTACAAACGCAGCCAATTTTCCGACCACTGCTCAACAGTGAGTTTAGATGCGTCGAAATTGTATCCACGGTCGTGTTGTGATTTAAGTTCTGACAATCTCAACTCTAACTCGCGAATGGTCTTTGCCTTTACGGTCTTTCGCCTCTGAGCGCCGGATTCGGTTTTGCCTATTACGATTGATGCGCGGTAGTTACCGTCTACACCTTTCTTGTATCGCGCCAATTCGACTACCTGCTTTCTGCTAAGCTTTATCTCCGAGCCTTTCTGCAAGGCTGATGCGCTTTTCTGCGATGTCATTATTTGCATACACACCTAAGGTGGGGGATGCCGGAGCGGGATTCAGTTTTTTTGGCATGGTTTCACCGCCTTTATTGACTTACCCCTATAGCATCGATAGAACTGGTTAAATGTACCGTCGGCAAACTTCTTTTAGAGCATCAGATCGCTTATAGATGTCATTAAGTCCGTCAATATCAAAGCGTATAGGTTTCATGTTTTCATCGGGAGTAGTTATATATTTTTGCTTCCCATTAAACCAAAGGCGACAAATGCGCTTTCTGCTATTATTATCAAAAAGAATAACCATGTAGCTTTTTGTATGTTGCCAAGACAATCTGTCTATATCAACAATCTCCCATAATATAGACTTAACAATAGAATAAGCTTCGAGTTCCTCAAGAGTCATAGGTGCCTCATCAGCATTTTCATGTTGCGCAACTTCCACATCAGTGGATAGATCTACATTAGCCCTACTGGATTCAGACTGTCCCCGCATAGCACTTTTTAGCGTGTCGCTAATAGCCTCGTTAATAAACTGATTAAAACCGCGACTTACAACAGCCTTAAATTCATCAACAGCTTTTTGTGTTCTTATACCATCGAATATTTCCGACATAACATATTTAACAAAACTTTCCGTAGGCTCGTCACGCAAAGATTCTAATAAATCTTTCAGTTTTCCCATGTATTTCAATTCAGATGCGGCACTAAATGCGCCCTCAATATCAAGCGAATATTTAGCAAATCGCATTAGTTCTGGGAACACGTTTTCATGTATGTCAAAAATATTAAATTCAAGAAACGGCTCTAAGTCCATTTTGTTAGGGGTATTCAAGTCGGTAAAAAAACGGTAAGTGACACCGTTTGTTAATATACCAAACTTAGCATCGGTCGTGCCAAAATATCTAAATAATTGAGAAGTGTGATTTTCTAGCGGTTCACCGCACCACTTAGCCTCTATCAATATTGCGGGCTTACCCTCAACAATAATTGCATAATCTACTTTTTCGCCCTTTTTAACACCTACATCCGCAGTGAACTCAGGCACAAATTCTAAAGGGTTAAAGACATCGTACCCTAGCAATTGAAAAAAAGGCATTACAAGAGAGTTCTTAGTAGCTTCCTCCGTTGCGATAGCATCTTTAATTTTCTGTACACGTTCTGAGAACTGAGCTAATTTACTGACAAGTTCCATGTTTAATCCCCCTACAACATATCAAATATTTAGTGCCGCTATTGCGGAATTTCCTATCATCCTATCATTTAGAGCTGAAATAATCTTACTAATTCTCACATTTCGTTTTGTTTGTGTTATACTGTTTTTCCTGCCGGCAGCAAAAAATTGAAAGGGGCTGATTTGTTTGGAAGCCACAACACAGGATTTATGCTGCCCTGCGACAAGGTTTATCATGCTTATTGATAGCATAAATGAAATGCATGAGCATGAGATTGATGAACTTATTTCTCTCGTCTTGCAATTAACGCTTCAGCAGCAGCAGTAACCACATCAACATCGGAATCATCCATATCGAGTATAGCGTTTATAAGTGCTTGCTTTTTTGCAGATAGTCCGTCACCTATGGTGGCGGACTTGTTTACATTGTACCATTCCATCGCAATATCAATGTCGCTGGCTTGCACCATGAGTTCGTTAGCCGCAACCCCCATTACATCAGCGATTTTCTTGATTGCACTTAGGGACGTTTTCATAGGCTCGCCAGTCTGAGGATTGAGGTTGTTTTCAAGCATTGAAATATATCCATTGGACAAACCGCTCGCTAATGCAAATTGTCTTTGCGACAAGTTTTTATCTTCTCTATACTTTTTGATAATTTCACCGAGAGTCAAAGCGTCACCTCCTGACTGTTCAACACATTATACAATGCTGCAAAAATAAATGTCAAGCAAATTAAACATTTTTTGTTTAATTCACTTGACAACAGAAAATAAGTGCTGTACTATATGTTTAATCCGCTAAACAATAAGCGCAAAATTGCGAAAGGGGGATGCAAAATGGGCTACAGAATAAAAGAAGTTCGAGAAGCAAAGAAAATGACACAGGAAGAACTTGCTGAGAAAAGTGGTATAAGTCGCGGCACTATCTGCGCTCTTGAAAATGGCACTGAGCGAACGACAACGTCTAAAACTCTTGTTGCACTAGCTGTTGCACTCGAAACAACAATTGACCAAATTTTTTTTACCGACGCCGTTTAATCCGCTAAACGTATGTCGAGTGAGAGGTGTTTTACATGAGACTAAGAGAATTGCGCAGAGCCAAAGGTATAACACTAAAAGAAATGGGTAACGAGTTTGGGCTGTCAGAAAGCGCAATGTCGCACTATGAAACTGGCAAAAGAAATATCAACTGCGAAACACTCCTTAAGTTTGCTGAGTATTTTGATTGCTCTGTTGATTACATACTTGGTCGTTCGCCATTTGGCACAGCAATAAACACACTGAAATCAGAGAAAGAGGAGGTGGCAAAAATGTCAAGAGAATATGAGGCAAACGAAACAAAAAAATTGCTCGAACAACAGTTGGCGCTGTTGTCCGAACAATCGGCTGGGGTTCGTAATGTTGACGAACTGGCAGTGCTATCGAGAGCTATGGTAGAAATCTCCGATGCACTTAACCGACTGACGACAAGAGAGGGTAGAGAAGAGGGCGAATCGGAAAAATTTGTTTTATTTTTTGAAGCAAATGATATAGAACGCACAGCGAAAGTAAGCCTTGTAAGAAACCAACAGCAACTTAGGTTGAACGAGACAGAAATCAAGCATTTATCGACAGCCCTTAATCATCAAATCCGTGAATGGAGTAAATCTTGATAAGTCCATTTTTCGGGAGGGTTTTCCGCTTTTCGCTTGACAACCATAATTTTACACCCTGTCTCACTTCGCCGATAGTTAGCTTTCGATATGAGTAACAGCGCACAGTGCAATTTGTTGTAGCGTCAATAAATTCAGTTAGAATGTCAGGCTTCGCACGGTTATCCACAAGAAATCACCTCTTTATGTGACTATATCACGAATTCGGAATCAGGTGCAACATTACAATTGTTAATCTCGCAAAGATGAACAGGAAGGAGAAATACAAAAATGTCAGACATGCTATTAACCCCAAAAGCAGTGGCAGAAAAATTAAGTTTCAGCATGCCAACTGTATATCGCTTGATAGATTCCGGACAATTGCCGGTAGTAAAAATCGGCGCTGGACAACGTGGAGCGTTACGCGTTCGGGAATCAGAGCTTGAAAAGCTAATCAAAAACAACACGGAACGTCGCGGCACACTCAAACGAAATTACAGGGCAAGCGTAGCTGCACCATGAGGAGCAGCACAAAAAATGAAAGGAGCCAAAATCTATGAAAACTATTACTTATATTTGCGACAAGTGTAAGCAGAGCAAATCAGAATCAGACATTGTTGTCATCGAAACGACATACCAAATTAGCCGCAACAGCCAAGCGTCCCGTTACACTGCTCGAGCAAAAAAAGATGTTTGCAAGCAATGCCTAGAGAGTGCGGGAATGTTGTATGAAATGCCCGACAACACTGATGTGAATGAAGCGTTAAAGAAGAGTCAGAAATCTTTTGAAGATAAGCTAATCGACTTGCTGTATGACCTTGGGGTTCAGTTTCAAGAGTAACGGATGGCGTGAACTAGCAGACCTATTTTGCAAATGAAACGAATGGATATAGAGGGGATGAAAGCGATGAGTAGTCTATGGTGGTTAAAAGAGGGATGGACTGAAACGTGTTGCGCAAGGTGTGGGCGAAAAATATATCCTGAGGGTGACCCAGACTGGGGCTTATGTTACGACTGTTTTAATGATGATATTCAACGAAGAGAGGAGGCGTGAGAAGAATGCCACACTACAGAAAATGTGATTACTGTGGAGCTAACTTAGACCCACAGGAGAGCTGTGACTGCAAAAGAAAAGACGGAGCCGCCCTGCTGCAACAGAAGCGACCCCCAGCCAAACATGCTTTAGACATCATATCAATTGGCAGCCCGAATGTCAAGGACGCAAATTACGAAAAACTCAGACCACAGAGCAGAACAATGCTCATGGTCGACTTACGGACGACAGCGGGTGGCGTACATGCCTAGCGAACTGACACGGCTACGGCTCGAGCATAACTTGAAAGCTGCTGACATCGTAGAGGTCGTAAAGCGGTATTACCCATCGTTTGACAAGACCATGTTAAGCAAGTGCGAGCGTGGAGAAAAATACGGAGTAAATATCAAGCCGGAGATTATGAATGCCATCATCAACGAGTTAGCACCCGAATCTCGTGAGTCGATTAAGCGGCGCATACGCGGCGGGCACAGACTGCTCCACAGAGTACAAGCCCGACTCGAAAATGACGACTATGAGCTGTTGCAACAGCTCAGGGAACGCGAGGGATACAAGACCCTGCAAGATTTACTATCAGATTTAATAAAAAATTATATAAAAGGAGCAAAAAACGATGATTAGACAACCTGATGAAATTCTCGACATGGAGAAACGAATACGCATATTGATTGGCGGGTTCCCCGGCATTGGAAAATCTACAATCGGACTCTCAGCACCCAAACCACTTCATATTGATGTTGATTTTGGAATTGACCGAGTTGAACCGAGATACCGCAAGGCATTCATACAGCCTGCAACATACGATGAAGTGCTCAACGACCTTGTACCCATGAATCTTGGGAACTACGAAACACTGTTATTCGACACAGGCGGCAAGCTGCTTGAGTTGATGAAACCATGGGCGATAAAAACAGACCCGAAAAACGGAAAGCGTGATGGGAGCCTGTCGTTGCAAGGATATGGAACGGTAGGTCGCGAGTTTGTTCGTTTGATGGATTACTGTCACCGCGAACTCGATAAACACATAGTTATCCTCTTTCACTCGATCGAGGAAAAGGATAATGATAACACAAAGCTCCGCCTGATGATTGAAGGTGGTACAAAAAATACTGTATGGCAACCGATGGATTTAGGCGGCTTCATGGAAATGTACGGTAATGACAGGACGCTCGGTTTATCAAACTGTGAGCGATATTACGCTAAAGGCACTCGCGGCATTCATGGTATCAGGAAAATACCGGAGCTAACTGAAAAGTCAGCAAATAATTTTCTTAAAAACCTTTTCAACGAATACAACAATACATCTACTGCGGAAGTAGAGCGCGCCAAAGGGCAGCGCGAAAAATATGATATTGCTATTGCAGATAGCGATGCAATTATCCGGTCCGTAACGGATATAAAAACAGCCAACGAATCTATATCGAAGATGGCTGCGATTGAGCACGCTTTGACATCGGAGGCAGAGGTACGGGTGAAATTCAGAGCGCACATTGCAGCACTCGGATTATTTTACGACAAGGTGTTAGGCAAGTATACGGAAGCACCGTTACCGGCAACGGGGGAATCGGTGGATAGTAAAGAAGGGGATAAGTGATGGAGCGGTATCTAATGACTCATAGCTTGTTGAACTCTTGGTATTGGACGCTAAAAGAAAACCCTTATGAAACTGCGGACGATTCTGAGGAAAAAATGTCAAAATTGGATGAGTTTCTGCTGACGCTGAATCGTGAGCCAATACCAACGAATGAAGCTATGCAAAAAGGCAATGAGTTTGAAGATTTGGTCAATCGTGCTGTATGCGGGGCCCCTGACGAAAGCCACAAGTGGAGCGGTGCAGCCGGTGAGGTTGCTAATTACCTTGCAGGTACACACTTGCAGTTCCGCGCAAGAAAGGACATTGTGGTGAGTGGCATACCTCTGCTACTTTATGGGCGATTTGATGCTATTGGTGCAGGAGTTATTTACGACATCAAATTTTCAAGCAAATATGAAGTTGGAAAATACATTGATGGCACACAGCACCCTATGTACATGGCGATCTGCACGGAAGCGACCCGATTCACCTATCTTGTGAGCAACGGCAGCAATGTGTTCAGGGAAACTTACAGGCGCGATGAAGTGCAGGACATATACCCGATAATCGAGCAATTCTTTATCTGGCTCGAAACT
>Ga0209755_10004292_pt1 | contig 17005 bp, 18 predicted proteins | sample TergutCo191P1_FD_187301 | JGI IMG/M metagenome (GOLD analysis project Ga0209755, IMG submission 187301) | Cornitermes sp. P1 segment gut microbial communities from Petit-Saut dam, French Guiana - Co191P1 (SPAdes) (version 2) | ecosystem: Host-associated > Arthropoda: Insects > Digestive system... | reverse complement strand
ATAGGTGGGAGACTTTGAAGCATTGGCGTCAGCCGGTGTGGAGTCAACCTTGGGATACCACCCTGTTATTGCTGGGATTCTAACATCGTGCCATTATCTGGGCGATGGACAGTGTCAGGCGGGTAGTTTGACTGGGGCGGTCGCCTCCCAAAGAGTAACGGAGGCGCTCAAAGGTTCCCTCAGAATGGTTGGAAACCATTCATAGAGCGTAAAAGTATAAGGGAGCTTGACTGTAAGGCTTACAAGCCGAGCAGGTACGAAAGTAGGATTTAGTGACCCGGCGGTAGAGAATGGAATTGCCGTCGATTAACGGATAAAAGTTACCTCGGGGATAACAGGCTTATCTCCCCCAAGAGTTCACATCGACGGGGAGGTTTGGCACCTCGATGTCGGCTCGTCACATCCTGGGGCTGTAGCAGGTCCCAAGGGTTCGGCTGTTCGCCGATTAAAGTGGCACGCGAGCTGGGTTCAGAACGTCGTGAGACAGTTCGGTCCCTATCCTTCGTGGGCGTAAGATATTTGAGAGGATTTGCCCCTAGTACGAGAGGACCGGGGTGAACGCACCTACTGTGCACCTGTTGTCGCGCCAGCGGCATGGCAGGATAGCGGCGTGCGGAGCGGATAAACGCTGAAGGCATCTAAGCGTGAAACCCACCTCAAGATAAGATATCTCATACCGTAAGGTAGTAAGACTCCTTGTAGACGACAAGGTAGATAGGCCAGATGTGTAAGCACAGCAATGTGTTCAGCTTACTGGTACTAATAAGTCGAGGGCTTAATCAAGTAACATTGATTTTCTTCGAATTAATGTCATGAAATGTGATTTAATCACGTTTCCACTGACTCTAATTTTTTAATAACTACTTTTCAAGACAAAATCGTTTCTTCGGAAATGATAACAAAGACTAAAAACCGATTTACAATTTTTACTCTTTACACTATTATAAAAAAATCAACTTTGAATCTGATGTTTTAGCACCGAACTTTAACAAAAGACTTGAAGTCCTTAGTATGCAGTTGCCAACGTTGTTAACGTCTTGCTCCAGAGTAAGGGAACGACACAAAGTGTCTCAATAGTTAACAAAGCGTTTTGAAAAAGAAAAGAATAAAGACGAACTTTTTATCTTTAACTTTTCATATTAATTATGTCCCCCTCTTAGACGCGCATTGCCCCCCAATGCGCGTCATTTTTTTATCCTATGGAAAAAATCGATGTAATTAGATTGTTCTAGAAATGACTGACAAATCCATCGAAGATGGTTTTTTTGTTTTAAGAGGGAGCAAACTCTTTAATAAAAACTTGACAGGGACAGTGAAATTTGGTATTATAGATGAAATAAAACAAATTAGGAGTTTAAAATGAACAAAGCATTAGAAAATTTGAGTATTATTGACTGTTTTCATGATGAAGGGAGGAGCGTTTTAAGTGCTTTTATGCCGCTGGTTGAGTATGCTGTTTTTCAAATAATGGAAGAGTCAAAATCAGACTATTTCACTTTAACAAACATTCAAGAAGAAATAACAAAAAGATGTTCAGTGGAGGTGCCAATTCCTATTTTAAGAACATTGTTCAAGGAGTTGGAAGAATTAAAGAAAGTAAGGAGAATTGACAATGAAGAGCAAATTCAAGTTCTCAGTTCTTTTGCTGAAGAAAATAAGAAATATCTTCTGCAGGTTGGAAACAAAAACAGAGAGATAAATAAATTTATTAAAAAATTCCAAGAGTTTTCACAAGAACAATTAACAGATGATGAAGTAAAAACGTTAATTTATGATTTTGTCGCGGAATATAAAGCAAGTTTAGACGTGAAAGTTAACAGCAGAGATTTTTCAAAAAATGATTTTGTCGCAAAATTCAAAGAATTTGGAAATTTTATTAAAGAAATTTCAGAGAGTGAAAGTGAGTTGTTTGCAGTTTTTAAAGAAATCTTTTGCGGACAAATATTGTGTGGACTTTTAGTGGGGGGAGAGGATTTGTCTGAACTGAAGTTGCAAAATATTGCAGTGATTTTGGATGCTAATTTTTTGTTTAGGCTCCTAGATTTGCAAAACCCATTTTTTCATAAAATTGCAAAGGAGATATTGCAGATGCTAACGTCTTTAAAGATTAAAATTTGCATATTTGAAGAAACATTGGGAGAAATGACAAGAACATTAAAATTCTATCAAGAGGCTTTTGCGTCAAGAAAAGAGGAGTTGAAAGGATTGTGGAATGAAAAAATAAATAACATCCATGGAATAATTGGTGCATTCTTCAGAAGAGGTTTCACAAACAGTCAGATTGAGGGCATGATTTCGAATTTTTCAGATTCAAAAAAATTTCTTAAAATGGTAGATTTTTCATTCTCGCCTTTAAATTTGAAAAATTTAAAAACAACACCCAACGAAGAAAAAATACAAAGTCTTTATGAATTAAAGTTGGAAAGAAATAATATAAAAAAGATAAGCAGTTTGAGTTCAAATGACGACAAAAGAAGAGCGAAATACTATGAAGAACAATCAAAGTATTATATTAGTATTATTGACAAAATCAAGGAATTGAGAGGGGGAAATAAATATGATTTGGGAAGTTGCAGATATGTTTTTTTAACAACCGATGGTGTTCTGTCGCAATTTAATAAAATCCACACGCCAAAAGAAGCTTTTCCAGAAACTATCACTGAAGACAGATTTGTTGCTTCTCTTGCATTTGTTAGTCCTAAGTTTAAGAATGTTCAATTGCAACAAGTGATATCTATTTTTAGTGCGTCTAATTATGTGGACTTGAACATACTTGACAAATTTAGAGACAAAATCAAAGAAAAATCAAATGACGGTTGTAATTCTAATGATGTTATTGCAAGAGTGTTCAATAATCAAAAATTATTTTCTAAAATAAATGAAATTTATGATGAAGAAAACGGAGGATTTGATGACGACGATTTAACATTTTTGATAAAAGAACAAAGGAAACATGATGACAAAAAGCAAAGGGAAGACGAAGAAAACAGGAGAACAATAGAAAATCAAGGTGTTGAAATTGTCGAATTGGAAAAAAGCAATAAAGATTTACATAATGAAGTTAAAGACTTGAAATCTCGCATTGAAAAAATCGAAGAAGAGAAAAATGAAAAAGAACTAATATTAAAGAAAATTGAAACTGAAAAAAAATTAAAAAAATATAACTGGTTTTATGTTTTATATTTTTCAGTCCCTGTTGTTTTGTTGGGCACAATAGCCACTTTAGTAGCAATATCTCTTGTTCAAAATATTCCGCTGTTGTCAATTGTTCCAAGTGTGTTGTCGCTGGCAAGTTTGGTTGTGGCAATTGTAAAGGGCAAAAAAATTCCTTGGAACATTTGCAAGTTCGTTAAAACATTAAAAGAAGAAGAAAGAAACAAGATGTTAGTAAACTAAGAAATAAAAACAAAAAGCACTAATTTTCCTTAGGGAAAAAATTAGTGCTTTTTTGAAAAATTAGGATAACCACAAAAGCCAAACAACTACACATGTGCTTGCAGCACTGGCTAGTTAGGTTTTGCTTGACAGGCAATTTGCGACTCAACTGTCTGTCGAAGACTGTTGAGTCGAAGTCTGGTGTTTTTTTGCAAAAATTTGCGAACGAGAAAATTCTGATTTTGACTCAAAAAACTCACACATGCTTCTTAAACTTGCAATAAGGATATTTTTTGCAACCATAAAAAGAACCGTACTGTCCATTTCTCAAAACTAGTTTGCTGTTGCACCTTGGACAAATATTATGTGCTATTTGCAGTTGCGTTTTTTGAATGTTTTGAATATGTTTATCTTCGGAAATTCTCGGATTGATTTTAAAATCAATTAGTTTTCTGTGAATTCTGTTTATTTCATCGGTTGTGAAAATATATTCTCTTGGAGTGTTTAATATTCTGACCAAATTATGAGTGTCTCCAACATTATCTATCGGCTCTATCATCAGTTCAGCTTTTGGAAAAACAACAGTTTGAACAAAACAATTACTTTTTGCAAGGCGCCCTAACACGCGTTTTAAGCGATAAGCATGAGTGTTGCTTTGCATTGTCGGGTTATAGAAGCTGTTTTTAACTTTTCCATAGTCAAAAACTTGTGTCCACTGTCGTTGGTTTAAGCTGCCGTAAATTGTTCCAGAATAATTTTTTGTCTCAATCAAGAAAATCCCAACTTTAGTTATCATAATGTGGTCAATTTGACTTGATTTTCCACCACTTGAAATTGTTAGGTTGTTGATGACATATTTTTCATCTGGGATATCTTGACCAAGCACAGAAGCAATCCAGTTTTCGCCCTCTTGGCCAATTTGTTCCGATCGATACTTTTTTTGTTCATGAAAAAAATCTTCGTCGTTGCTTTCATGCCATTGTTGGTCAAAGTCTTCGTGTGTGCGATTTTTGCGCACAACAAAAATAATCAAAAGCACAATTGCAAATATGACCACGGGCAGAATGATTAATAGCAACAGCATTTCCATGACACAATGTTAACAAATTTTTAGAAAAAAAACAAGTAATAAGCACTAATTTTTCTTTGCAAAAGTTGGTGCTTTGTGATATACTAATGTTGGCTATAATATACTTAGTTAAAACAAGACAATCTAGGAGGAACGAAATTGGCAGATTGGCACAAAATTAGTGCGGAAGAAACCTTAAAAAAGCATGGGGTCAGTTCAGAAAAGGGGCTGAGTGCAAAGCAAGTTGAGGAATCTCGAGCAAAACATGGTGAAAACAAGTTTCACGAGAAGAAGAAGGAACACATCCTTGTTCAAATTTTTAAACATTTTAAAGACCTTGCAATAATTATTCTTGTTGTGGGTGCGCTCTTGGGAGTTGCGCTTCTTATTGTTGATGCGGTTGACCCAGCTCAATCAGTTTCAGTTGGAACAATTTTGAAACCAGTCATAATCTTTGCAATAATAGCATTGAACATAGGGCTCGCGGTTGTTCAAGAAAGAGGAGCGGAAAAGGCACTAGACGCTCTTGCTGTTCTCAACTCGCCTCAATGCTATGTCTTGCGTGATGGCTCAAGAATTCAAATTCCAACAGCAGAAGTTGTTATTGGTGATATTGTTATTCTCAAAACTGGTGACTTGATTCCAGCTGATTGTCGAATTATTTCAAGCGTTGACTTCCTTGTTGATGAAGCGTCATTAACGGGGGAGAGCGAGCCGATTGAAAAAATTAGCGATATTGTTGAAAAAGTCGAAGGACTTGGAGATCAAAGAAACATGGTTTTCTCTGGTTGCTTGGTTCTTGGAGGAAACGCAACCGCTATTGTTTGTGCGTCAGGGATGAACACTCAAATTGGAAAAATCGCAGGATATCTCAACACAACAAAAAAGCTCAAAACACCTCTTCAAAAGCGACTAACGAAACTAGGTCGCCTAATCACGCTTGTCGCTCTTGCAGCCGCTGTGGTAGTTTTGACAATCGGTTTTATCCAAGAAGGTTTCACTGAAATCAACGAGCATTTATTCGTTGCAGTCGCTCTTGCAATCGCAGCGGTGCCAGAAGCACTTGTCTTGATTGTGACATTAATTTTGACTCATGGTGTCAAAAAGATGGTTGGACGAAATGCTCTAATTCGAAAGCTTCAAGCCGTTGAAACGCTTGGCTCAACTTCTGTTATTTGTTCCGACAAAACAGGAACGCTGACAATGAACCAAATGTCAATCAAGAGAGTTTGGGCATATGGTGCTGATCCAGTCAGGGATGATGAGCTTCTTGACAAACATGAAGAGATGCTTAAAAAACTCCTTCTCGTTTCAAATGTGTCTCTTGAAACGCCGAAAGATGGTGGTGAGCCAGTGATGGTCGGAGATCCGACTGAGCGCTCTATCATGCGTCTAGCGATTGAAAAGGGCATAATTAAGACAGAACTAGACAAAGAGTGGGAAAGAGTCAATGAAATCGCGTTCTCATCGGAGCGAAAAATGATGACGACGATTGTAAAAAAACCAGACAGCTCGGGCTATCTTGTTTTGACAAAAGGCGCGTTTGATCGACTTCCAATCAAGAACAAATCTGACAAACTTTATTCTTTTGAATTAAATGATATGCATGACAAGTTTGCGTCTGATGCACTTCGCATTATTGCTCTTGCTTCAAAAGAAATCAAAGAACTCCCAAAAAATATTGAAGACGTTGAAAGCGATTTAAATTTTGAGGGTATTATTGGAATCATTGACCCACCAAGACCCGAAGCAATTGTTGCCATTGCTCGAGCGAAAGAAGCAGGAATTAGAACGGTCATGATAACAGGCGACCACGCGGTCACAGCAAAAGCAATTGCGAAAGAACTTGGAATCATTTCTGACTACAAAGGTGCGGTCATGACGGGCGTTGAACTAGCTCAAATTGACGACGACAAACTCTTTGAAATCGTTGAGGATGTTTGTGTCTATGCTAGGGTTTCTCCAGAAGACAAAATTCGCATTGTCCAAGCGTGGCAAAGAAAAGGCGAGGTTGTTGCTATGACGGGTGACGGTGTCAACGATGCGCCAGCGCTAAAGGGAGCGGACATTGGAACTGCAATGGGAATTGCAGGAACAGAGGTTGCAAAATCAGCTTCCGACATGGTTCTTGTTGATGATAAATATTCAACAATCGTTGATGCGGTTGAAGAGGGAAGAAACGTTTTCTCAAACATCAGAAAAACAATCTACTTCCTTCTTGTTGCGAACTTTGCAGAGATTCTCATTATGCTTTTGGGTCGCTCAATTTTTGGAGCGATTCCAATCACGGCTCTAATGCTACTCCTAATCAATGTTTTATTTGATGGTATTCCGGGGCTTGCTCTTGCAAGAGAAAAATCAGATCCAAGAATCATGAAAAGAAAACCGTTTGACAGAAAGGAAAGTTTCTTCTCTGGTGGTCTTGTTGAGGTGATGATTCGCCAAGTTGCAGCATTCACTGTTGTTTCATTGATTGCCTACACTCTTGGAACATTCTGGCTCTCAGGCGTTCCACTTGCAGACACCTTAAGAGGGAGCTATTCGGTTCGCGGTCTCCAATCTCACACCATCGGCCAGTCAATGACATTCCTAGTCCTATCTTGGGTTGCAGTCATGCACGTCTTCACCGCTCGTTCAAGAATGTCAATCTTTAAGAACAATCCGTTCAAAGAAAACAAGCGCCTTGCGTGGAGTGCCGTTATCATGATGATGGTTGCACCACTACTAATGTTTATTCCGGGAGTGAACTATGCGATTGGACTAGCGTATAGATGTGGTGATACGGGAACGATAACAGCCGCATGGGAGTTGTTTGGGTGGTATTTCTGGTTTATTTGTGTTGGATTAGCGCTAGTTCCAACATTGGTTGCGGAATATTCAAAATTCTGGGACAACTACAAGTCAAACGTCAATGAAAGAAACAGAATCAAAAGACAGCACATTGATTAGTGTCCTTGGCACTCTTGTTGAGAAAGAGACCGACAAATTTGTTTTGAATAATCCAACTGGCTTCATGTCAAATGGAGAGAAAAAACCCTCTTATTTAGAGTGCTAGTTCAAGCGTATTTCAACAAAAGCATTGAAGATGTTTCACAACGAAAACAAAACACACAACAATTAAAAACAATTGTTGTGTGTTTTGCATTATGGGACAAGTTTTGGCATAGACTAGAGATGTGTTTCAGTTTTCAATAACAAGTCCCAACGAACAAGATTGGGTGACAAAGATGGAAAGATTTCTTTCAATTCGATTGAAAGACTACAAAGGCGTTCTCGCAAAGAGTGAAAATGCCCACAGGACAAGCATATCCATTGCATGCGTGAAAGAGCATAAAAATGAAGTTATTGCATTAATAAAAGAAGCGATAATCATGACAATACTCTGTCAGATAAAGTTTGAATATTTGACGAAAGCAATGAAAAATATTCGACTTAATGAGGAATCACATGAAATTCTTCTTGCATCACTTGTTGCGTTTGACCGCGAAACAGAGAGCGAGATGGTCGACAAAAGCTTGAAGCTCGGCGAGCAAATTGCTCTCGATGGACTCTTCAATTTTCGTCTAAACGAATTAAAAAAGCGTTGGGATGACATAGCACTACTAGCTCGAAATAATGCAACATATCTCAACAACGATGAAGCGCTTTGCGAACTTCTAAGATTTTTATTAAGTGCCATCAGCCCCAAAATAATGCGCCTAGACATCTCAGAGGGTGGCAAAGGTGGTGACAAAGGGCAATACTTCGTTAAAGGAGATTATCAAGGAGGAGGGTTTGAATACAAAATCAATTGTGCAAATCAACTGCTTCTTTATCTAATAAATGTTGCCCCGTTGGAATTAAATCTTCATGGAAAATTTTCCGATAAAAAACTTTTGAACAGGCTAACGAACATTTTTGAAACAAGCGTTGTTTGATAAGAGTGTAGTGTGAAGTGTGAAGAGTGGAATTGATGGCAAAATTAAATTGACTTTAACTCCACACTGCAAATTTATAGACTCTTTTTTTCGACAATTTTCGATTTCCATTAAACAACATTATTTTCCAGAAAATTAAAAATCAACTAAAATTCAGTTGATTTTTTGTTTTTTTTGTGATATCATGAGGACAAGCATAATATTATATTAATGCATGAAAAGTGCCTAGTGGCACGAAGGAAAAATAAATATGGTAAATCTATTGTTAAATGGCAACGGTGGTTGCATGGATGGAAACACGCATTGGATTGTTATCGGTGTTCTAGTTCTTTTGGTTGGTGTTGTTATCATTCTCCCAATCTTCACGAACAAAAAACGTCGTCAGCAAGTTGAGAATCTTCACTCAGGACTTAGAGTGGGTGACAAAATCATGACTGTTGGCGGAATCATCGGAACCATCATCAAAATCAACAAAATCTCTCCAGTTGACACTGAAATTATGATTGAAACTGGTGAAGAAGACAACAAAACAACTCTTCTAATGGACGTCAAAGCTCTTTATCAAGTCCTCAGAACAGAAGCTCCAGCAGTTGAAATAGCTCCAGAAGCTCCAGTAGAAGGCACAGAAGTGACTCCTGATGTTTTTGATATTCCAAACAACGAACCAGCTCCCGAGGCTGAAGTTGCTCTAGAAGTTGAAGAGGTTGCGCCAGTAGTAGAGGAAGTTGCAACAGTTGATGCGACTTCAGAAGAGCCAACTGTGAAAAAAACTACTCGCAAACCAATCAAAAAATAATTTCCAAAGTCAAATGATTTTGATTCAAAAACATTCTAAAATCGAACAAGCTTGCATATGATTCTAATATATGCAAGCTTTTTTGTTTGCATGGAGGAAAATCAAATGGCAACAGCAGCAAAACAAAGAAGACCCGTTTTTGAAATAATCAAAGCAGTAATAGTGGCAGTGATTTTTTCACTTGTCGCAATATTACTGATGGCACTTTTCATCAGAATTTTTAACATTGGAGAGGGTGCAATCAACATCATCAATCAAGTCATCAAAGGAATATCAATTCTTTTTGCTTGTCTCATTTGCTTGAGAATCCCGAAAAACGGCTGGGTAAAAGGACTGATTGTTGGACTTCTCTACATAATTTTGGCATTCGTGCTTTTCTCAATTCTCGACAATGGCAACTTTAATTTCGGATTGAATATTCTTAACGATATCGCTATTGGTGGCGTCAGTGGAATGATAAGCGGAATACTAGCGGTTGCAATTCGCAGAAAGAAAGAATAAAAATCCATTAAAAACTGTTGCAATAATTTTCAATGTCTGCTATACTATATTCACTGGAGGATATTTATATCATGAAACATATCAAAATTATTGCAAAGAACACTATTTCACGTGAGAAAGGCACTGGATGCGGAGAATGTCAAGCAAGTTGTCAAAGCGCGTGCAAAACATCTTGCACAGTTGGCAACCAATCTTGCGAAAGAGAAAACAGAACTAACAGACAAGAGAAGAATTAATCATGGTCCACACTTTTAAATGTCTTGACAAAATTTTCGCTCTTGATGTCGATAGTGGCTCGCTATTTGAGATAGACGAATTAACCAGAAAATTAATCGAAAATAGAAAAGGGGACAGCAAAGAGTTGCTGTCCTCATTTTCTGTTTCTGATACGAAATCTGCTGACGCAGAAATCGAAGCACTCATCAAAGAAGGTGTCCTTTTCAGCAACCATGAATTAGTTGAGCCTCTGAATGAAAGTGTTGTTAAATCAATGTGTCTCAATGTGACCTATGATTGCAACCTTGCATGCTCATATTGTTTTGCAGACTTGAACTTACGCAAAAATTCGCATATGTCCATAGAAACTGCAAAAAACGCAGTTGACTTCTTAATTCAAAAAAGTGGACATAGGCACATGTTAGAAATTGATTTTTTTGGAGGAGAAGCAATCCTCAATTTCTCTGTCGTCAAAGAAACTATTGACTATGCTCGCATCCAAGCAAAAAAAATAGGCAAAGAATTCCGATTCACAATAACAACAAATGCCTATGCTTTGTCTGACAAAGTTATTGAATATTTCAATGAAAATATGTTCAATGTCGTCATATCAATTGATGGAAGGAAAGAGATCCACGATGCCATGAGAAAGACCGAAAAAGGGCATCCGTCACACGACATTGCGGTGCAAAACGCTCTCAAATTCGTTAAATCACGTGGTAACAAGCAATATTACATTCGTGGAACTTTCACCCGTCTTAACAAAGACTTTGCTGTAGACGCCATGGAGCTGTTCAAACTGGGCTTCAATCAAATATCTCTTGAGCCAGTTGTTCTTCCATATGACCACCCGTTGTCATTACGGCACGAGGATATTCTCGAACTAAGCGCGGAATATGAAAAACTTGCAAGGGAATATCAAAAACTTCGCGCAAACAACAATGATGTTAATTTTTTTCACTTTAACATTGACCTCTCGGGTGGGCCTTGCGAAACAAAGAGATTGAGAAATTGTGGGGCTGGTTGCGAGTATGTTGGAATCTCTCCTAATGGAGACATCTATCCATGTCACCAATTTGTTGTTCCAGAATTCAAAATGGGGAATGTTAACACTAACAAATTCAATTATTCAACACCGCTTGAAAAAAACTCGATTCTAAACAAGCCAGAATGCCTTGAATGTTGGGCAAAGTATTTTTGCTCTGGCGGTTGCATTGCGAATTCACATCACTATGAAAAAACACTTTTCACACCTCATTTCGTTTCATGTGAACTTCTAAAAAAAAGAACAGAATGTGCCCTTGCATTAAAAGAATAAAAATCAAAAACGCTCAACAGTATTGTTGAGCGTTTTGTTTGTTTTTAAAATATTATTTTTTTTATTGCTAAACAACTTAAACATGTCTTGTTTGTTTGTGTGTGTATACAAACAAACAAATATATAAATACTAATTTCACAACACAGGTTTAAAACCCTAGAAAAAGGATATAATCATGAACACATACGATTACACAATAAAGGTCACAAACGAAATGAACAATTTGTTGGAAAACAACGCAAAACGTCAAAATGTTAGCGTTGAAAAATTAATTGATGAAATTTTGAGCCGTTATGTCACGCCAGTGCATATGATGGATAATGAGATAATGGCAAAAGGCTATGTTGAGTCTGGCGACATTAATCTCGAATGGGCGAATTTATAATTGAATATCTAATATTGAATATGGAACAGGCGTCGTTAACGTTTGGTTAAAAATAGCTTATCCAAAATTATTCAATATTCAATATTCAATATTTAATGGTAAAATGATTATAAAACGCGGAGAGATTTATTATGCTGATTTAAGCCCTGTTGTTGGTTCAGAACAAGGGGGTATTCGTCCTGTCCTAATTATTCAAAACGACATCGGAAACAAATATTCCCCAACGATTATTGCATGTGCTGTCACAAGTCAACTGACAAAGGCAAAACTGCCAACTCATATTGAAGTTTCAGCCGGAAGCTTCGGTCTTGTCAAAGACTCTGTCATATTGCTTGAACAAATAAGAACACTAGACAAAAGACGCTTAAAAGAAAAGGTTGGTGAAATTGATCAAAGAACAATGCAAAAAGTTGATCGAGCAACATTAATAAGTCTCGGGTTCTTCAAATAAATGAAGCCTTTCTTGAAAGCAAAACTGCGAAGTGTGGAATGGTAGCGCGTGTAAAACCCGTGAGAAATTATCCTAAAAGGATTAAAATAACGAGCATTTAATAAGATTTACAATAACAAAAGAACAAAAAAACCAAACGCCCTGCTAACTATCACAAATTGCGGTTCAACGTAAATAAAAAAACAGAATTAATGTTTTAAAAAAATGGAAAGAGACGGAAACTCTTTCCATTTTTTCGCGAATAATGACGAAAATAATTTTGATGAAACCAACTAGAAACATTTGACATTTTAGCCAGCATGTGTTACGATTAAAGTCACATGAAAAATCTTCAACCATTACTAGAATATCAAAAAATCGACATTCAACTAAGAAAAGAGTTGAATGAAATTGAGCAACACGAATTGCAAGAAAAATTGAAACAAGCAAAAGAGCAATTTGAAACAGCCAAAAACAATGTTGTCAAGTCTGAGCAAGATGCAGGCAGTCTTTTAGAGTTCTTTGAAAAGGCTGAAAAAATGCTTGGAGAACACAGTTCAAAAATTGATGCAGCCAACAAAAAACTGCCAAAAATCGCGGAAGACGATATTGAGATGAGGGGAGAAGCGATATCAGCGCTCGAGGGCATGATTTCAAAACTTAGCGAACTTGACAAGAAAATGTTTGATGCAAAAAGAAAATCGGAACATGTAATTGATAACTACAAATCATCTTCTGATAGGGGAAAAAAATTAAAAGATTTCCATGCTAATGCTAAAGGCAAGTTGGATGAATTTGTTTCAAAAAAAGCACCCAAAATCAATGATTATAAAAAGTCTCTCGCCGAAATAAAAGAGAAAATCAATCCAAAACTTTTTGCGTCATATTCTGACTTGACCTCAAAAAGAAAGTATCCAGCAATCGTGGAGGCAAAAACATCGGATTCTGGCAAAACCTATAATTGCACAGGTTGCGGAATGAGTATGTCAAATGCAACGCGTGGAGCGCTCCTTGAAAGTGAAATAACAAACTGCGAAAACTGCAAAAGAATAGTCTATTTAACAAAATAGCGAATTAGCGAAGGAAAATTTCGAAAATGAAAAACAAACCACTAGTTGCCGTAATATATGGTTCAGACAGTGACTTGCCAGTCATGCAAGAAGCTCTTGACATTTTGGATAGGTTTGATGTGGCATATGAAACGACAATCGTTTCGGCTCATCGAACTCCTCAAAAATTATTCTCTTATTCAAAAGAAGCTCACGAAAGAGGGTTGAAAGTCATCATCGCTGGAGCAGGTGGCGCCGCTCATTTGCCTGGAATGGTTGCGTCAATAACACCTCTTCCAGTCATCGGAGTTCCAGTCAAGTCGAAGTCAATGAGTGGATTAGACAGTCTTTATTCAATCGTGCAGATGCCTCCGGGGATTCCAGTTGCAACAATGGCAATAAATGGTGCGCAAAATGCGGGTATTTTGGCAACAAGCATTTTAGGCTCCCATGATGAAAAATATCTTCAAAAAGTTATTGACTTCAAAAAAAATCTTAATGACATAGTCGAAACAAAATGTGAATCCATCAAATCAAAAGGCACAAAAAAATATATTGCCGAAAACTTAAAATAAAAATGTGCAGATGTCTGTTTTGGATATCTGCATATTTTAAATTTAACCACTACTATTTTTGAAGGCCTAATTTTTTTGCAGGCTTTGAGTAGCAATTGGGCTCGCGGACTGTGCTGGTGACCAACATCGCTAGAATGCTGGGCGTTAACCCGTCTTCATGGACATTCAGGGATGAGAGTCTTTCTAGTGACAAGTTGTGACTCAATGAATTGCAAACACTTCACTTGAACATACTAAGTGCGGTGTTTAATGTTTTTATCAAATCAATTCTGACATTCATCTTGCTAATGGTTGTTATGAGATTAATGGGAAAAAGGCAACTCGGAGAGATGCAACCTTTTGAATTGGTGATAACCCTCATTATCGCCGAAGTTGCGTGCATTCCAATGAACGATCCGTATATTCCTTTTTATTATGGCTTGATTCCAATTGTCACTCTTGCAACCCTCAGCGTAGTTTTGAGTCTTATCTCAAGAAAAAGCATGCGCGCAAGGCGATTGCTTGCAGGAAAGAGTATGCTTGCAATCGATAAGGATGGCATAAACTATGAGAACATGAAAAAGATGAATCTTAATATGGATGACCTCATTGAAACAACAAAAACAAATGGCTACCCAGACCTCTCTCAAATTGCCTATGCAATAGTCGAAACAAACGGCAAAATAAGCGTCGTTGAAAAACCACAGCTGAAGCCAACGAATTCGGAAACAGAAAAGGATGCGCTCATGCCAATTCCATTGTTCGTTGATGGTTATTGGGAAAATGAAAATTTAAGAAAAGCAGGAGTCAAAAAAGAAACAATCGAAAATGCGTTTAAAGAACGGGGTTTCTCAAATTCAAAAAAAATACTCTATGCCGATATTCGCCAAGACGGAGTTCTTTTCATCAGTCCAAAAAATGAAAAAGATTTCATCCTCACTCTAGAAATAGAAGGAGGACAGAATTGGTAAATGAAAAGATTAATTATTATTTTAGCACTGTTCTCTGCTGTTGTTGGTGTTGCTGTATTTGAAATGGTCTATCTCAATAGGTTCTATGGAGAGTTTATTTCAAGGCTTGAGACAGTTCATGTTCAATTCATGATTGACGAAGAAAACATTGATCATAGTGGAGCGATTGAGGCGGTTGAAAAAGCAAGAGAACACTGGGAGAAAAATCGCAGAACAGTCTTGATGTTTTCAAACAACAATGTTGTTCGACTTATTAATGAAAGAATGACCTCACTTACTGAGCAAACAAGAATAAACCATCCCGAAGACGCTTTCGTCACCCTTATGGTCACAATTAACTATCTTGAAGAACTCCGACGAGAAAACGGAGTCAGTATTGAAGGACTTGTCTAGGAAAGTGAAGCGTCAAAATTGAAATGCGAAAAGTGCAGTTGAAAAAAATTCAACCGCACTTTTTAATTACGTAATTGTTTTTGAATAATATATATTATATTATTCAACTACAGTGGCATTGTGACAAACAATTCAAATGCGATATCAGCTTCAATTTTTCCGCTTTTGATATTGAAGTCAAGTTCATGGAATTTGTCAACAATTTCTTTCAAGGTTTTAACGGAATATTTTTTTGATTGAGCGAGATATTTTGAAATGGCGAACTCTTTCACCCCGAGATATTCTCCAAGTTCTTTAGTTTCTCCGCTCGTTATTGCACAATAAAGCAATCGTCTAAAGTGAGAATAAACCAACGACATCAAAGTCGAACTTGGCATTTTGTCGGCATAAAGACTCAAAATAATATTTGAAATCTTTTCTTTTTCCCCTTTGGCAATAGCATCGCTCAATTCATAGATTTTGAAATCATAGCTCGCAGGAACATTGTTTTTAACATCGTCCAAAGTTATGACAGAATTCATTTTTAAAAGCGCTAATTTTTCAATGTTGGTCGAAATCGCGAACATATAATGATTGGTGTAGTCAAGAAGAAGCCTCAACGCATTTTCTTCAATTGACGAACCATATTCATTCAGAATTTTTCCAATAAAAGCACGAATAAACTTTTCATCAACCCTTGAACAATCAACTGTTTCAAAAAGCGGTTGAATTTTTTTTAGTGTTTCTTTGATGTCTTTTGAGCAAACAACTAAAACGCTTGACGGATTCGGACTTTTCAAATACTTTTCAAACAACTTAAAATCACCTTTGAAGCCATTGACAATAACAAGTCTGTGAGGAGATGCAAGTGGGGCAGACTCAAGGTCCTCAAGAATCTTTTTGACATCACTCGTTCCCTCATGAATGCTGATGTTTATTTCGGGAAAGTTTGAAACAGTCCCACGAAAAAACTTCAAAGCACTCAAAAACAAATACTCATCATCACCAGAGAGTAAATAGGCAGGTTTTAATGCATCGTTCGCAAGATGTTTTTTTAATTCGGAAAATTTCATCACTGCTGAGAGTGGGGAGCAGGGCACAGAGAATATCAAATTAAAGTTGCAATCACCATTCTTTATGCTCCATTCTCACAATTCTATCACAAAAAAGTAAAAGGGTCAACCGATTTGGTTAACCCTCAAAGATATTAAAAAATGCTTCTGACACGATTGACAAGGCTTGCAAATGTTTCATAATAATCCCCATTGCCAACATCAGTGGTTTCTCTCCAGCCATTCCAGCCATTTCCAGTTATCCAAGATGCAAAACTCCTAAAAAAAGCACGAATGCCAAGGTCATATGTCGCATCAAACCAAACATATCCAAAATCAAAAACATCAACCATAAGCCAAATGATAAAAAGTGTGACACCCGCAACAGCAAGAACAATGAACAAAACACTAAGAAGGCAACTCCTAACATTAATAGGGTGTCTGAGTCTTCTTAGCCTCATCGAGGGGTTTTGACTCTCTTTCAAAGCTTCTTCAAGTTGAACGACATTCATTTGTTCTGGACTCAATGATGTCAAATTTGGAAGTGGGCCGGGAGCGGGATACACTGCAGATTGACTTTGATAACTAGCATGAGTCATCATGCCACCTCCATGATGATGCGGAGGGGGCATTCCTGAATTTTGTTCAGGGGCAATCTGTGGAAGATTGTTTTTGTTTCTTTTGTCTTTTTTTCCCATAGTGTGTCGCGTCAAACCTCCTTAAAAAGATTAGACTTTTCGTGTAGCTAAAATTATGTATACATAGTATAACACAACACACAATATTAAATCAAGCGATTTGAACAATATTTCACAAAATCATTTTACTTTTTTTTAAGAATTTGTTCATATTTTGCTCATATTTGACAAAATATGGAAACACCCGCCGGAAGAAGAGCCTAAGCCAGCATTAGCGCCATGAGAATTACCATTCCCGCCATTGCCCCCACCAGCACCACCTCCACCGCCTCCGCCTCGTCGGCGAGTTTCCGGTGTGGCT
>Ga0209755_10004291_pt1 | contig 17006 bp, 8 predicted proteins | sample TergutCo191P1_FD_187301 | JGI IMG/M metagenome (GOLD analysis project Ga0209755, IMG submission 187301) | Cornitermes sp. P1 segment gut microbial communities from Petit-Saut dam, French Guiana - Co191P1 (SPAdes) (version 2) | ecosystem: Host-associated > Arthropoda: Insects > Digestive system >... | reverse complement strand
CCCGCGATCTGCGCGAGTACTACAGGGAAAGGGAAAAGGAAAGGATCCTGCAAGGAAAAATACAGGCCATGATGGAGCAGCTGAACGAGCATGTCGAGGAACAGTCAACCTCCGTTACCACGTCCTCTGCGGCTACCGAGCAGATGATTGCCAACATCCAGTCCGTTACGGACACCCTGTCCAAAAACTCGCAGAACGTAAAAGAGCTACAGGATGCCTCTGCGGCCGGGCATACAAGCCTTACCGAAGTTGCCGGCGACATCGCGGCAATATCCCGCGAATCGGAATCGCTGCTTGAGATAAACTCTGTAATGCAGAGCATCGCCAGCCAGACCAACCTGCTTTCGATGAATGCGTCAATCGAGGCCGCACATGCCGGGGAATCGGGTCGGGGTTTCGCAGTCGTCGCCGACGAAATACGCAAGCTGGCCGAATCGTCCAGCAGGCAGTCCAAGACCATTAGCGGTGTGCTAAAAAGCATAAAGGGTTCGATCGACAAAATAACCAAGTCCACGGACGCGGTCCTGGGCAAATTCGACGCGATAGGCAATGGGGTAAAAACCGTGGCCGAGCAGGAAGATAATATTCTTAGCGCGATGGAAGAACAGGGCGAGGGAAGCAAGCAGATCCTGAAGGCTGTAGGCAACGTTAACGAGATTACCCATCAGGTTAGGGAGGCCGCGCGGCGACTTGTCGAAAGCAGCAAGGAAACCATGCACAAGGCCGACGACTCCGAGGCCAAGTCCTTTATCGATGAGCTTACGGGTGTCCGCAACAGAAAGTATTTTTACGATACTGCGGAACAGGAACTGCGTTACTGTGTTGACGAGGAACGCGAGTTTAATCTTCTTATGTTCAGCATCGATAACTTGGGGCATATCGCCAGTGAACATGGCGAAAAGGTACGGGACGAGGTATTAAAGATACTGACGATGCGTACCCGCAACAGCTTCAAGCAGGGCACCTTGCTGGCAAGATACACTGACGAGGAATTCGCGATTACGTTGCCAAATGTCTGGCATGGAACCGCCGTAAAACTTGCCGAGCAGCTACAGAAGAAGATTAAGGACGCGCCATTTGCGACAAGGGGCCTAAAGCTTGATATCAGCATTTCCATTGGCGTGGTTTCCAAGACAGCCGCCAGCAAAACGCTAAGCGATCTCGTCAGCAATGCGACGAGAGCCCTTAACAGTGCTAAATCGTCTGGAAGAAACAAGCTGGTTTCCTCTGGAGGATAACCCAATAGGTCGCTCGTGACGTATTCGAAAAACGTCACGAGCACCTTGACCTTTTTGTCTGTAAGTGGTAAACTGCTAAGTATAAAGGCAGATTGAGCAGCCCAATGATGTGCAAAAATAAACTGCCTAAAACCCATTAAAAGCTTAAATGCTTCGGCTTTCCCGCTGAAAATTAAGGAGAGGTCTATGTTGAGCAACTTGAAGAGCAAGCTGATCATTCCAATTGTCGGTATTCTGATCATTTTGGTCGTTTTTATTAGCGTGTACATGTCTAGGGGTACGGCGGGCCTTGCCGATGACCTTACGCAGGAAAGGATACGCGCAGCTTCCCAATCGGCGCGTGCCTATATGCTTCAGATTGAGGAATACAACCTCATGGTCGCGCGCGCCGTTTCAGGAAGCCCCGATTTCCAGGCCTTCGTAAGGAACTGGAATGACAACATAAACAGGAGCGAAAACAGGCTGGGATTGCTGCAGTACCTGAACGCTGGAAAAGACTACTACGGGGTAACCGCCTTCGTGGTAGCCGATCACCAGGGATATATGATCCTGCGTTCGCATGATCTTGCCACGTACGGGGATTCGGGCCTCGTCTCCCCGATCATCGCCTCGGCCCTGCAAGGTATATCTTCCACGGTCTACTCTTCGACCGCCGCCATGCCAATGGGAATTACCGGTATCACGCCAATACGGGATGCCACCGGTATTATTGGCACGATTTCGGCGCTTACAAACGTGGATACCGATGAATTTGTGGACAATTTCGCGGCGACTTTCAACGCGGAGGTTACCGTTTTCGCGGGAACGGAAAGGATCGCGACCACGGTAAGGGATCGCGCAACGGGCAGACGCACAACTGGTTCCCATGCGGATCGCCATATATCGGAAACCGTGCTTGAACGGGGCCAAATACTGGACACCCAGGTGACGCTTTTCGGCGTACCCTACCAGGGATCATATTTCCCCCTTACGGGCTGGGGCGGCAATCCAGTCGGTATGTTCTTTGTGGGCTTCTCTTTACAGGACACGATCGATCGGACCTCTGAATTGCAACGCGGCCTGGTTATTATCGGGATTATAGCATTGGCGATAACCGTTTTGATCATGTTCCTGTACCTGACAAGGATGTTAAAACCGCTAGAACTTTTGACGCACAACCTTAACGACATCGCCAACGGCGACGCGGATCTGACGAAAAGGCTTCCCGATACGGGTAGGGACGAAATTGCCAAGGCTTCCAGTTATTTCAACCAGACCATGGAAAAGTTTAGGCAACTGATTGTCTCGATCAAGAAACAGGCGGTAACATTATCGGACATAGGCAGCGACCTTGCCGGCAACATGACGGAAACGGCTGCCGCGATGAACGAGATTGCCGCCAACATACAAAGCACCAAAGGCAGGATACTAAACCAAAGCGCCAGCGTTACCGAGACCAACGCGACCATGGAGCAGGTTACCGTAAACATCAACAAGCTTAGCGGTAACGTCGAACGCCAAAGCAGTGCCGTGTCCAATGCCTCGTCCGCTATCGAACAGATGATGGCCAACATTCAGTCCGTCACATCCAGCCTTGTAAAAAATGCCGCCAAGGTGGATGAACTGCAGGAATCATCGGAAGCCGGCAGGGCCAGCCTTCAGGATGTTGTGGCCGACATACAGGAAATCGCCAGGGAGTCCGAGGGCCTTCTTGAAATCAACTCTGTCATGGAAAACATTGCCAGCCAGACAAACCTTCTTTCGATGAACGCCGCAATCGAGGCAGCACACGCCGGGGAAGCGGGCCGGGGTTTTGCGGTCGTCGCCGACGAGATACGCAAGCTTGCCGAATCATCTGGCGAACAGTCCAAGGTGATTGGAAACGTGTTAAAGAAGATAAAGGGGTCCATGGACAAGATTTCCCTTTCCACCGACAGGGTTCTTGACAGGTTCGAGGCCATAGACACCGGGGTCAAAACGGTCGCGGAACAGGAAGTGTATATCCGCAAGGCGATGGAAGAACAAAGCCATGGGAGCAAACAGGTTCTTCAGGCCGCCGGTCAAGTCGGCGAGATAACCCAGCATGTAAAAGGCGAATCGCAGAAAATGCTTGAGGGCAGCAAAGAGGTAATCCAGGAAAGCAAAACCCTTGAAAGGCTGACACAGGAAATAACCAGCGGTATGAGCGATATGGCCGCCGGTGCCGATCAGGTAAACAAGGCGGTAAACACCGTCAACGAGCTTAGCGGCAGAAACCAGGAAAATATTTCGTCCTTGGTACGGGTAGTTTCGCAGTTCAAAGTTTAATTTTCCCTGCTTCCCGCTTGACAGAAATCGGGAACAAATGGTAGTTTATATTTGTTGAACAAAGGCGTTCATTAGACGATGCGAAAATTTTCCTTTCGCATCGCCTGATGAGTGCCTTTTTTTGTGGCATCTTGTGGCATTAGGAAACGTTTTAACATGATGGAGGAGACACAGTTGAACACAGTCGATGGTTCCAGTTTTATGGAAAAGGCCATGCAGGACAAGAAAAAGCTGGCTGCATGTATCGGTAGTATAGCGATAACGAGCATCATCCTTCTCGTTATTAGTTACAGGGGTATTCCCCTGTTCGTTCTTGGGCCAATTATGGCTGCGATAAACGCACTTGGCGGGTTCTACGCCCTGCGTCTGGCACAAAAGCAAGGAAAGGACGGCTTTCTGGAGGGTGTGTACACCGTAATGGAAGGCATTCCCGACAATTGTACCCTTACCGATGAAAAGGGGTCTGTCCTGCACTGCAATAACCATGCCTTGGAGCTATTCCATTCGGGCAGTATTAGGGAGTATTCCCAAAAACTGTTTGGCGATTATCTGCCGGAATACCAGCCCAACGGCTTGCGTTCGTTGGAAATGGCCGGAGAGAAGATACAGATAGCGTTTAAAGATGGGGCGACAACATTTGAGTGGTGGCACCAGACGGGTCCTGGTGGGGATCCGATTCCCTGTAACGTCACCCTTGCCACGGTGACAATTTATGACATGAAGCGCATGTTGGTGTTCAACGTGGACAGGCGCAAGGCCTTTGAAATGCAGAAGCAGGAAAACGCGCTCAAGGAAAGGTCGCAGGGCATATTGGAATCATCGCCCATAGTCTGCGCCATATTCGACGAAAACGGCGATATCATGGACGTAAACAAGGAAGTCGAAAATATGCTGGGAATTTCCGACAAGCAGATTTACGTCAGAGATTTCAACAGGTTTTTGCCCAAAGTCCAGACCGATGGTTCCGATTCGGCCTCTAAAAGCACGGAGATGCTTAAGAAATGTATAAGGGAAGGCAGTGTCCGTTATGAGTGGATATATCTGCACAGTGACGGATCGCAGGTTCCCACCGAGGAGATCTTGCATCGCATACAAATTAGCGGCAAGGATCATGTAATCGCCTACAGCCGCGACTTGCGCGAGTACTACAGGGAACGTGAAAAGGAAAGGGTCGTACAAGGCAAGATACAGGCCATGATGGAACAGCTTAACGAGCATGTCGAGGAGCAGACAAGCTCCGTCGCGGCATCGTCCGCGGCCACCGAGGAAATGATTGCGAACATACAGTCCGTTACCGACACCCTGTCCAAAAACACGCAGAGCGTAAGGGAACTACAGGAAGCCTCCGAAGCTGGTCACGCGAGTCTTAACAAGGTTGTCACCGACATTCAGGGAATTGCCCGCGAATCCGAATCGCTAATGGAAATCAACTCTGTCATGCAGAACATCGCAAGCCAGACAAATCTGCTTTCGATGAATGCGTCAATCGAGGCGGCCCATGCCGGGGACGCCGGGCGGGGCTTTTCGGTGGTCGCGGACGAGATTCGCAAGCTTGCCGAATCGTCCAGCAAGCAGTCCAAGACCATCGGCGGGGTGCTTAAAAGCATAAAGGGATCCATCGACGAAATAACCAAGTCAACAGGCGTGGTCCTTGGCAAATTCGACGCGATTGGGGAGGGCGTAAGAACCGTTGCGTTACAGGAAGACAGCATTCTGCACTCCATGGAGGAACAGGGCGAAGGAAGCAAGCAGATTCTGCAAGCTGTAAGCAACGTTAACGAGATTACCCATCAGGTTAGGGAAGCCGCGCGGCGAATGGTCGAAACCAGCAAAGAGGCCATGCACAAAACCGATGACTCTGAAACCAAGGCCTACACCGACGAGCTTACCGGGGTTCGCAACAGAAAATACTTCAACGATACTGCGGAACAGGAACTGCGCTATTGCGTGGGCGAGGACCGGGACTTCAACATGCTACTGTTCAGTGTTGACAACCTGAACCAGATTACCGATGCCCACGGCGAAAAGATGCGCAACGAAGTGTTGAAGATACTGATGATGCGTACTCGCAACAGCTTCAAGCAAGGTACCCTGCTGGCAAGATACGGCGAAGAGGAATTCGTAATAACGCTGCCCAACGTCAGGCAGGGAACCGCAATGAAACTTGCCGAGCAGCTACAGAAAAAGATTAAGGACGCGCCCTTTGCGACAAGAGGTCAAAGGTTTGATGTCAGCATTTCCATTGGTGTCGCTACCAAAACGCCCGCCTGTAAAACGCTGTCGGATATTACCCGCAATGCGACAAAGGCCCTTAGCAACGCTAAAGCAGGTGGAAGGAATAAGATTGCTTCTGTCTAGTTGCGGGTTTAAAGTGCGGCTGAAGATGTGAGATGGATTTTTTGTTTAAGTAAAGGCGTTCATCAGCGCGATGCGTTGATGAACGCCTTTTTATTTACGCCGAAACCTTATTCCTAACGAGCTTCGCAATTTCCATTACAACAACCGCACCAAGCGCAAGGCCCGCCGCGACTGCCCAGTTCCGCAAATCGAACGCCACGGGGATATGGAACGCCTCACGCAAGCCAGGAAGCACGGTCAAGCCGTAAAGAGCGAAGCACACACCTACCGCAAGTATCGCATACCTGTTGCTGAATAGGCCCACCTGCGTAATCGTCTGGCTGTTGGAACGGGACGAAAAGGTCTGCAAGGTACGGGCGAAGATTAACGTGGTAAAGACCATCGCCCGCCCGACTTCCACGGAGAAATACGTCATGCCGATATACTGCGCCGCAATCGCCGCTATACCGATTAGTATGCCACGGATCAGCACGCTAACGAACAGGCCGCCGCCGAAAATGCCTTCGTTCATGTCGCGGGGCGGGCGATCCATTACTTTGGGCTCGCCATTTTCCAACCCAAGGGCGATTGCTGGGAATGCATCATTGACAAGGTTTATGAACAAAATCTGCAATGCGGTAAGCGACTTGTCCCAACCAGCAAGAAGCGCAAAGAGTATTACAACGATACCACCAAGGTTTCCAGAAAACAGATACCCCACGGCCTTTTTAATGTTGTCGAAAATCGTTCTGCCAATAGAGACCGCACCGATAATCGACACGAAGTTATCGTCGGTTAAAATCATTGCGGATGCATCCTTGGAAACCTCGGTACCACTGCCCATCGCGATGCCTATATCCGCTTGCTTTAGCGAAGGCGCATCGTTCACGCCGTCGCCAGTCATTGCGGTAATCTGACCTTTTTTCTGCCAGGCCCTAACTATGCGAATCTTGTTTTCTGGGGATACACGGGCATAGACGGAAATGTTTTCCAGCTTTTCCATAAGCTCATCTTCCGACATTGCGTCAAGCTCCATGCCGGTAACGGCTATGTCGCCCTCGTTCGCTATGCCGATTTCCTTTGCGATGGCATAGGCCGTGGTTTTGTGATCGCCAGTTATCATTACGGTACGAATCTGGGCGTTTTTGGCCTGGGCAATCGAACCAGGAACTTCCTCACGCGGCGGATCGATCATGGCGGTAAGGCCGATTAGGGTAAGGCCATTCTCGTCGTCGAATTCAAGCGATGTCTTGCCAGGGGCCGCATCCTTCGTCGCATAGGCCAGAACCCGCAAAGCCCTGTTGCTGAACTCCTCGTTTGCCTGTTCGAAACGCCCCCTTGCCTCGCTGTCGAAGGGTTGCACCGCGCCGTCTAGCATGACATGGGTGCATCTTGAAAACAGTACATCTGGCGCACCCTTGGTAAACACGCGCCGTCCGTGCATGGTGCTCATCAGTTTGCGTTCGGAGTCGAAGGGCAGTTCGGCGAGCGTTCCGTGCCGCTCCCGAATCTCCCTGTGGGAACTGCCCGACTTGTCGCAGAACGCCAGAAGCGCGGTTTCCGTCGGGTCACCTATCAGGGTTCCGTCGGCCCCGGCTACAGCCCCATTGCACAGCACCATCGCCGGGACAAGAAGCGAATCCCCAAGGGCCGTGCCGCCAGGCAGGAAGTGGTCAACCACCGTCATTTTGTTTTGAGTAAGCGTACCAGTCTTGTCCGTGCATATTACGCCAGTGCTGCCAAGTGCCTCCACCGCCGGAAGCTTCCTGATGATTGCGTTGCGGCTCGCCATTTTTTTCGTGCCAACTGCCAATACTATTGTAACAATTGAACTTAACGCCTCGGGGATTGCCGCCACCGCTATGGCTATAGCAAAAAGAAAGGCGTTCAGCACACCATAGCGCAGTTCCTCGCCAGCACTAACGGCACGAAAAGCCTCGATTGCAAAAATCACCGCGCACAAGGCCATAATCACAAGCCCCAGTTTCTTGCTGAAACGTTCCAGCCGCCTTTGCAGTGGAGTCTGCCTGTCCTGCGCCGTTTCGATAAGCTGGGCGATTTTGCCAATCTCCGCCTGTCTGCCCGTGGCGGTAACGATGAACTCGCCCTTGCCATACACGGCGACGGTGCCGCTATAGACCATGTTCTTGCGATCGCCAAGCGAGAGTTCGCCGTCCAGGGTACCGTCCAACTTCAACACTGGTTCCGACTCGCCAGTCAACAGCCCCTCGTCCACCTTTAGGGAATTGCAGACGGTAATCCTGCCATCCGCCGGAACAAAGTCCCCAGCGTCAAGCAGCACCAGGTCGCCTGGGGCAAGCTCCCTTGCCGGCAGGGTCAGGGTTTCGCCCCCACGCCGAACCTTTGCGGTCGGGGCGCTTATCTTTCGCAGGGCCTCAAGCGAGCCTTCGGCCTTGCGGGTCTGGATTACGGATATCAGCGAGTTCGCGATAATGACGGCTAGGATGACGGCGGATTCAAGGAACTCACCCAAGATGGCCTGCACCACTACGACGATGGCCAGTATGATGATCATCGGGTCTTTCCAGGCATCCAGGAACAGCCGCCATAGCGGAACCCGTTTCTTTTGCCCAAGCTCGTTGTAGCCGCCCTCGTCAAGGCGTTTCTGCGCCTCTTGCCCAGATAGCCCCTGCCCAGACGAGCCAAGCTCCGCGAACAGTTCCTCGGGTGATTTTCGATAGAATTCCATAGGTTACCTCTCCTTACCGGCAGACAAACAAGACCTCTGCCATGATTTTGGCAAAGGTCTTGTTAAGCATTATCCATGCCGGTAAAACCGATGGTGTAACCCATGTGATGGCGATTTTACCTTGGGCCAATCGCGACCCAACAACTACTCCCCTTTGTGTTGGATTTAAGTATACTGAATGTTTAGGTAGAAGTCAACAGCTTCCCAGACATAGATGACCGCCACGTATTCCCGCTTTGTGGGCCGAGTTCTTTGACGAAGCGCGAACGACGACGTCTACACCAGCGGCCTGGCAATCCGCACGATATCCGCGAAAATCCCCCCGGCGGTCACCTGCGCCCCGGCCCCCGGCCCCTTAACCACCATCGGCAGTTTCGTGTAGCGGTCGGTGGTCATCACCACGATGTTGTCGCTGTCAACAAGCGAACGGAAGGGGCTGTCCACCGGCTCGGCACGGATCGAAAGCCCGGCCTTGCCCCCTTCGATTACAGCGACATATCGCAGGGCCTTTCCCTTCGATTCGGCCTCGGCACGGCGTTTTTCGAAGGCGGCATCGTGCTTTTCCAGTTCCTTGAAAAACGTATCCACGGTTTTCGCCTTGAAACAGGCCGGCGGAAGAATCGGCTCGATGTTCACGTCGGCAAGTTCCAGGGAAAGACCGCACTCGCGGGCAAGGATCAATGCTTTGCGGGCCGCGTCCATGGCGTTTAGGTCGTCGCGGGGATCGGGTTCGGTATAGCCCTTCGCCTTGGCCTCGCGCACCAGGGCGGAAAAGGGTTTGCTACCATCGAAGTTGTTAAAGATGAAGCTGAGGGTACCAGAAAAAACGGCATCTATGCGGCGGATCCTGTCGCCGGAAAGGTGCAGATCCCGCAAGGTCGAAATGATCGGCAGGCCGGCGCAGACGGTGGTTTCGTAGAGATAGGGAATACCCCGGTCGCGGGAAAAACCGATTAGCTTCTTATAATAGTCCATCGATCCGGAGTTGGCCCTTTTGTTTGGCGTGACCACGGCGATGGATGCGGCAAGGATTTTCCCGTACAGCGCGGAAACCTTATCGCTGGCGGTGCAGTCGCAGAAACAGGCGTTGGGCAGGTTCAGCGCAGTCATCATTTCGACAAAGGCGTTCAGGTTGACTGGTTCCAAGACGGGGCCTTCGGCGGTCTTTTTACCGCCCGTTTTGCGTCCCTTGCCCATCGCCGGCTTGCCGCCAAGCAGGGTCCTGGCCTTAAGCGGATCAAGCCCCCCGGCATCGAAGACCATATTCACATCGTTGGCGACACCCACAAGGTTTATCTTGATCCTGTCCTTATCCGCAAGGGTTTCCCGGTGCGATGCAATCTGCTCCAGAAGCGTCCCGCCAATAAGCCCGGTTCCAACCAGAAACAGATTCACCGATCTCGTTGTCGCGTGGAAAAACGCCTCATGCACGGCATTCAGGGCCTTGGCCTCGTTCTGCCTGGTGATCACGGCGGATATGCTGGATTCGGAGGAGCCCTGGGCGATGGCAACCACGTTCACGCCGTTTCTGCCCAGCGCATGGAAGAACTTGCCGGAAACGCCAGACGCGCTTTTCATTTCGGAACCAACCACGGCGATAATCGAAAGGTCGGTCAACGCCACGGGCCTGTCTATCGCGCCGTCCCCGATTTCACGGGCGAATTCCTCTGCCAGGGCAAGCACTGCGTTGTCGGCCTCCCTCGGCATAACGGCGAAGCACACCGAATACTCGCTTGAACCTTGGGTTATCAAAATGACGCTGATTTTCTTGCGGGCCAGCGCACCGAATATCCTTGCCGAACTGCCGGCCACGCCCATCATGCCCGTTCCCTGAACGCGAACCAACGCGACATGGCTTATCGAGCTTATGCCCTTGACCGGGAACTGCCCGGCCGCCGCCTTGTGGACGATTCGGGTGCCCGGGCAGGAAGGGTTGAAGGTGTTGCGGATCACTATGGGTATGCCGACTTCCAGCGCGGGCTTAACCGTGGGCGGGAAAAGAACCCTCGCGCCAAAATGGGAGATCTCCATCGCTTCGGCATAGAGCATCTCCTCGATCCGAAAGGCGTTTTTTACAAGCCGGGGATCCGCCGTGAGTATCCCGTCAACGTCCGTCCAGATTTCCACCTCGTCCGTTCCAAGCGCGGCGGAAAAGATCGCGGCGGTCAGGTCGGAGCCGCCACGACCAAGGGTGATGGTCTGGCCATCCGGGTTGGAGGCGATGAAGCCGGTGACTACCTGTAGGGGCTTTTTTCGCCCGGAGCCAAAGAAGGCGCGTATGTTGGCGTATGTTTCGGACGGAATGTACTGGGCGTTTCCGAAGCTGCCGTCGGCCTTGACCAAGGATCTTGCGTCCAGAAACCCAGCCTTCACGCCGTTGGCACTAAGCACGCGGGCGATGATCCCCGCCGAAAGCCGTTCCCCAAAGCTGACCACTAGGTCCAGCGTGCGGGGGGAAAGCTCGCCAAGCAGGGCTATGCCTTCCATGACGCGGCTAAGCTCGTCAAACAGGGCGTTTACGTCGGCGAGCGCGGCCTTTCGCCCTTCGCCCTTTAACATACTGCCCACGGCATCCTTATGCCTGGCGTAAAGGTCGTCAAACTGCTTCCGGTGAGAATCGTCCCGCGCGGATGCCTTGCGTGCCATGCCTATCAGGGCATCGGTTACACCCGAAAACGCGGAAACTACGACCGCAGGTGTTTTACCCCGGTGGTCACGATCCTTGAGTATATCGACGATTCGAGCTATCGCCGAAGGGCTGCCAACCGAGGTGCCGCCGAATTTAAGTATTTTCATTTGCCCTCCAAAGCTCCAAAAAATCCCGAAAAAAAAGCGCATAACGGACACGCCGCATACTATACTTTTGTAGCTATCTTTTGTAGACTCGCATTATGGGCCAAATGCAGACGAAAGTAAAGGGCGTTGTATGACTAGTGTTATTCTTGTTTTTTTGGCAGTTGCCATTGCTTCTGGAACCATAATCGCGTTGTTGATCCGTCTTGCCCATAGCAAGTCGTGGTATGATCGCATCAGCGAACGCAGGGTCCACTTTGGCAACGTACCCAGACTGGGCGGTCTCGGTTTCGTCCCGGTTTTCGTGGTTGCCGCAGCCGTAATTATGTCCTTTGCCAGCCAAACCATTATATTCGTTAGGTTTCTGCCTGTTCTTGTCGGGGCATGTATAATAGTCGTATTCGGGGTCTGGGACGATTTTCGTCCGTTGCGGCCCTCGGTCAAGTTACTTATACAGATAGGTGCGGCCCTGTGCGTGGTCGTTCCGGGCTATGTGTTCAGGCGTGTGTTCTTTTTTGACGAGCTGCTTCTACAGCACTTCCCATGGGGCTATGTGGCTGGTTATGCGGTTACTGTTTTATGGCTTGTGGGAATGACGAACGCCATGAACCTAATCGACGGCGTTGACGCGCTTGCCGGCGGGATTTCGTTCCTGGTCGCTCTGACCTTCGCCTATATCTTTTCCAGGTATGCGGGGCTGTCCTCGTCCGTGATGATCTGTATAGCGTTGGTCGGTTCCATCGCGGGGTTTCTGGTGTTCAACGCCCCAGCCCCAAGGGCAAAAATATTCATGGGGGATGGCGGAAGCCAGTTTCTGGGATTTACCCTGGCCCTTTTGCCATTACTGGAGGAGCGGTACACGGCTGCCACCCTGCCGGTAATCTACGTGGCGGCGATACTGGCGATTCCCATTCTGGACACCACATCCGCCGTCTGGAGGCGTGTGCGGGACAGGAAGCCGTTAAGCAGTCCCGACAGGTCCCACATACACCACAAGCTTATGAACCTTGGCCTTAACGCTCCCAAGATCGGCGCGGTGATGTTCAGTCTACAGGTGATCGTAAGCGTAATCGTGATCGTTTCGATAAAACTTGCGGAATCCTCGTCGGAAAGGTGGCCTTCCCTGGTCGTGCTGGGGCTTGCATATCTAGTGGTTGTCGTTTTCTTTTCTGTGTTGCATTTTATGAACAGGAAGATCAAGGACGGCCTGGAAGATTCCATTCCCATAGATGTAGTAAAGTAGGAAATGGTTTCAGGTACACTGCGCCATTATTTTGACTGGGCCGCTACCGCAATACTGGACGAGATAGACTTTGGGGATGTCCCTTTCGGGAATCCCTCGTCAATGCACCACGAGGGGCGATTGGCCCGCGATGCCCTTGAGATGGCCCGTGCCAAGTGTGCCGGTGTTCTTGGTGTTCCACCCGAAACAGTTTATTTTACCTCTGGGGGTACGGAGGCTAACTGTATCCCGCTGTACTCTTCCCTAATGCGGCAGGGGGCGGGGCGGATAATTGCCTCGCTGGGGGAACACTCATCCATCAGCGAAAACCTTAAAAATCTGGAGCGGTTAGGGAAGCGAATTGGGTTCATCCCCGTCGATTCTTTTGGTAGGGTCACCCCTACCCTACTTTCGCAGACCCTGGAAAAATATCCCGACACACGTTTTGCCGCGATCATGGCGGTCAATAACGAAACAGGGACGATCAACGATATGGCCGCTTTACGGTCTGCCCTTCGGGATGGCCCCAGGGCAGCGGACGGGCCGCCGATTCACCTACACTGCGACATGGCACAAGCTGCTGGGAAAATCCCCTTGGACATTGTCGGCTGGGATGTCGATTCTGCGTCGTTAAGCGGACATAAAATCGGCGGACCGCGCGGAATCGGGCTTTTGTACCTGCGTAAGCCTGTGGACGCGCTGTACCTTGGCGGCGGGCAGGAAAGAAAGGTGCGTTCTGGCACGGAGAATGTCGCCGGGGCGATGGCCTTGGCGGCCTGTCTTGAAAACCATGCCCTGCCGGAAAGATTCCAGCTTGCCACACAGGCCCGCCTCCGCTGGAAACGCCTTCTGGGTGCCTTGAAGGGAATTGACCGTTGCCGGTTTATCCCGGCGGAACGTGGGATCGACGACGAGGGTTTTTCCCCCTACATAGTTCAGGTGGCCTTTAAGGACGTGCCTGGCGAGGTAATGACCCGTGCGCTGGATGATCTAGGCTTTGCCGTTTCCACCGGTGCCGCCTGTTCGTTCGCCTCGCCCGAACGTCCAGTGCTTGCCGCGATGGGTATAGAGGACAGTATAAGCCTTGAGGGGATACGTATCTCACAGGGATGGTCAACCAGCGACAAGGAAATTGACGATCTGCTTGCGGCAATCGCGGAGGTGCTGAAATTTCTGTAGAAGACGGCGGCGGTCAGCACCAGCATGACAGCGACATTCACCGTTGCAATGGAACCCATCGCCTAATCTGGCTTCTTAAACCCGCCGAACTTGCCCTAAAAGGCGACAATCGCAAAGGCTTCGAGGCTGTATTAAAACGCAACCTGCAAACTATGCTAGCGGGGCGTAACGTGCAGATCATAATAAAAAGGGGCCGCTTTTACGTACACGGCGCGGCGGAAGACCGCAGGTTAATCGAGAACGCCCTGGATCGCCTTATAGGAATCGCGGGCTGGGCGGAAACCCTTGGTCTTCCCAAAAGCATCGATGACGTGCTGGCCGCATGTGTCAAGGAAGGCGGGAAAATACTGGCGCAGGGCATCGGTACTTTCAAGATCGAAGCACACAGAACCGACAAGGGCTTCCCCTTCGATTCGTATGCCCTGAGATGCAAGGCCGGCGATGCCGTGACTGAAGCCCTCCCAGACTTGCGGGTGGATGTACGCAAGCCTGGCGCAATTATCCGCATCGAAATTCGGGAAAAGGCGTTCGTCTACAGTGATTCCCGCAAGGGACTCGGCGGATTACCAGTGGGAACGGCTGGGCGGGGTCTGCTGTTGCTGTCTGGCGGCATAGATTCCCCTGTGGCTGGCTTCCTCATGGCGACACGCGGCATGGGACTTGACGCGGTGCATTTCCACGCCTACCCCTATACCTCCGCCGAGGCAAAGGAGAAAACGGTTCGGCTTGCCAGGATACTCGGCAGCTACTGCATGGGACTGAAACTATACTCCGTGGGCTTCACCAAGGTACAGATGCGTATAAAGGAATGCGGCCCGGAGCCCTGGGCCACGGTGCTTCTGCGAATGGCGATGATGGAGTGCGCCGAAAAAATCGCCCGCATGATCAAGAGCAAGTGCCTTATAACCGGGGAAAGCCTTTCTCAGGTTGCCAGCCAGACCGTGGAAAACCTCGCCTGCACCCAGAGCCGCGTCACGCTCCCCGTGCTGCGGCCGCTAATCGGCACCGACAAGGAAGCCATTATCAGACAGGCGGAGAAGATTGGCACTTACCTGGTTTCGATAGAACCGCACGAGGACTGCTGCGTCCTGTTCACCCCACCCCGCCCCATTCTGCGCGGCGATGTTGCTGAGGCCACTGGGCTTTACGAGGCTCTTGAGCTGGGGCCGCTGATCGAAGAGGCGTTGCGGGAATGTGAGACGGTGAAGTGCGGGTGTAATGGGTGAACTCTCGCACTTTCATCGAAAGCATAATTGTTCAGACCCATGAAGTATTTTCGTGGACATGCGCTGAGCCAACCAAGCGTATCCTTGTGCTATGATTTTGGTTTCTTCAGCAGAAAAAGATAGCAAGGATAACGGGAATTTGACAATCCGTGCCCTTGAGACTATGCTTTAGATGGATGTAGGATTGTACATGAATAAAACAACGGTTTTGGGGCTTGTTGCAATACTTGCAGTATTTTCTGCATGTGCGACCCAACAGGTAACCCCTGAGAAGAACTTCAGCATACGGCTCATTGAAAACGGTACCGCCGTGGAAGTAACTGGATTCAGGAAGCACTCGGTATCGGATCTGATTATCCCTTCCAGCATACAGGGACTACCAGTTGTATCAATCGGGGACACGGCGTTTTTCAACAAGCAGATCGCCACCGTCTTCATCCCTCCCACCGTTAGGCGCATCGGGAACGGGGCTTTCGGGGACAACAACATAAGGGAACTCGCTCTTCCTGGCACAGTAACCCATATCGGGGAATGGGCGTTCATGCACAACAGCATAGTTTCCATTTCCATTCCCGCCTCCGTAAGATATATCGAGGCCTTTGCGTTCGCGGGAAACAGTATCGTAGCCATCGAAGTTCCAGGCAGCGTGATCCATCTAGGGGATGGGGCATTCGCAAATAATCGGCTAAGGGAACTGGACATACCAAGCGGCATAACCAGAATCGGGAACTGGACCTTCGGCGGAAACCAGATAAGGACCCTTCGTATGCACAGCAACGTAACCCACATTGGGGATGGGGCATTCGAGGGGAACCGGCTAGTTTCTGTCGCCATACCGCTTAGCGTAACCCATATAGGGAGCAGGGCGTTTAGATTCAACAATCTCGCCTCTATTTTCATACCAGAAAGGGTAACCTATATCGGGGGCATGGCGTTTGCACAGAACAGGCTTGCGACGGTGGTCCTTCCGACGAGATTGACTTATATGGGGATGGAAGCGTTTGCCAACAATCGGATTAGCACTATTGCCATACCGAACGACCTAAGGCGCATCGGGGACGGGGCATTTGCCGACAACCGACTAGATGAATTGGTGATTCCCCAGGGCGTAACCCATATCGGGAGCGCGGCGTTTACCAGGAACCGTCTGCGAACGGTCATTATACCGTCAAGCGTAACCCATATCGGAAGCCACGCGTTTCTTAACAATCGGCTAACCCGTGTGGTGGTTCCAGTAACGGTGGTTAAGGGGTTCGAGGTATTTGATCCGCGCGTCGTGGAAGCCAGGGTTGTGTATTAGTTAGCGGTTGGTGCGTAGAGGTGACAATCGTCAAGGGGGATATCAAGCAGCTGGTCGTGCCGGCAACCTTTCCCGAAACCTTGCGCCCACCGTATCGCGGCACCGTAGGCGAACGCCAAAAGCTCGCCGTCCCTCCAGTTCCCCGCCACGCTCCCGGTCACGTAGCCCGCGGTAGCAGTTCAAGCTCCATGCGGCCATCTCCATAGACCGAAAGATTGGCGCGGCGTTGTTTAAGAAGATTTTTTTCTATCGTATCGATCCCCGGTGCACGCAATACGTTGCGAATCCTTGTCTTATGCGCGCGACAGGCGATGTGGAAAGCGTCCTTGGGGAGGCCGTCAACGCGCCTTTCGTAAAAAATGGTCATCCCGAATGACGGCCAATCGGTGGGTATGGATAAGCCCACGGTAGTGAAAAGGTGTCGGTCACCCTGTCTGTTTTTCTTGGCATATTAAATGCTATCTAAGCATATAATGGCATGAAAAAACATGTTATGTGAAATTGCATTTTGAATTGGTCGGAAAAAATTGGAATAAATAGTACTTGACGAAATGAAAAAAGTATACAATAGTAAATACAGGAGATAAGATATGGAATTTAATGTACCAGCATTTTTGTTTTCGATGGGATGTTGCTTAATATCCTTAGTTGTTGCGGGAAAATCTGGTAGCAAGGAGGATAAAGAATGGTTCGCAAACCTAAATCACCCAGATAA
>Ga0209755_10004290_pt1 | contig 17007 bp, 19 predicted proteins | sample TergutCo191P1_FD_187301 | JGI IMG/M metagenome (GOLD analysis project Ga0209755, IMG submission 187301) | Cornitermes sp. P1 segment gut microbial communities from Petit-Saut dam, French Guiana - Co191P1 (SPAdes) (version 2) | ecosystem: Host-associated > Arthropoda: Insects > Digestive system... | reverse complement strand
GAATCAGCGAAACCGCTATAAGCGGCGCTCAGTGTCAGAGTAATCAAAATGAACGACTTTAGACAAAAACGCTTAATCATAAGGAAATTCTCCTTTTCTATCAAGCTATTAGTAGTGTTTTGGTCAATTTAGCAAATTTTGCGATAGCTATATATTAATAATAATACAAAAAAATTGAAAATTCCAAATTTGAGATGGTGTAGTCATTTCTATCATTATTGCGCTTGATAAATAATATAAATATCATTATAATGATACTTATAATGAGCAGAAACATTAAATACAAATTATCTTCCCCTGCGGCTTCCGCGCTTAAAAAACTTGGAAATGACATAAATAACGCAAGAAGGAGAAGGCGGATAACTAAGGATATAATGTCAAAGAGAACGGGCATTTGTATTAACACCCTTACAAAAGTTGAAAAAGGAAACCCTAGCACAAGTATGGCGGCATGGGTTTCCGTTCTTTCCGTACTTGGTTTGCTTGATAATTTTAAAGATATTTGCGATTTAAAAAATGACGAAATGGGCATTATTCTGGAAGACGAAGATTTGCCGAAAAGAGTACGGTATAAAAAGGTTAATTATGAATGAAACAGTCGAAGTATATCTTTATCCTGATACTCTGATTGGAAATTTATATTTTCGTTTTAATAACGGAAAGCAATCGTCTTCTTTTGAATACGGCAGAGAATGGATTAAAGATAAAAATTCTTTTGCGATAGAACCGGCGCTTGAGCTTTACCCTATTCAATATCATGTAAAAAACATTCCTATTTTTGGTTCTTTAAGCGACTGCTCGCCTGATCGTTGGGGAAGAAATTTAATTATTAGAAAAGAAACAAAAAGAGCGGAAAAATCGAATCAAGCTCCTAAATCTGTTACTGAGCTTGATTTTTTGTTAGGTGTAAATGATGAAACAAGACAGGGCGCATTAAGGTTCAAAATAAAAGGAAGAAACGAATATTTATCTCCAAACGAAAAAAACAGTATTCCTCCTTTAATATCGCTTCCAAGACTTCTTAACGCGATGGAGAAACTGCTGGAATCAAAAGAAAGCGAAGAAGATTTAAGAATTTTACGGAGCAAATCCTGAAAAAGATTTAAAAGAGCTATGGAGAAGAATGGTATTTAATATATCAATTTCAAATATAGACGATCACTTAAGAAATCACGGTTTTTTATTAAACGAAAAAAACTGTTGGGAATTATCACCTGCTTACGACATGAATCCTATTTCAAGACAGTTAAGTCCTAATTTCCATGTACTTTCGATAAACAACGCTTCGACCGAAGGTTTAATCGATACTGCCTTTTCCGTAATAGATGAATTCAGGCTGAATAAAGAAAACGCAAATTCCATTTATCGGGATGTTAATAATTCCGTGTCAGAATGGAAAAGCGCCGCGCGCTCTTTGGGCATATCAAAACAGGAAATAAGCATGATGGAGTCCGCGTTTTTTGTTTAAGGAAAAGTAAAGTATTCAACGCCACTTTAAAAAAAAAAGGCAAATTGATATACTCTTTCCATGAACTTAAACCCCGTGGCGGAGTATCTTGCCGCTGTATCGCCTGATAAAATTGATACAAATCTGCTGGCGTATCTTTGCGCCCTGACAGAGATTTCCAAAACAGCCCCGGAAATAGCCTCTTCCATCGTGAAGGAGCTGGAAAGCCAGCGTAAGCGCGTAAAACTGATAGCGAGCGAAAATTACTGCTCGATGGCGGTTCAGCTTGCGATGGGGAATCTGCTTACCGATAAATACGCCGAGGGCGTTCCTTACCATCGTTTTTACGCGGGCAACGATAATGTCGATGCCATCGAAACGCTGGCGGCGGAAGAAGCGCGTAAACTCTTCGGCGCGCAATACGCGAATGTGCAGCCGCACTGCGGCGCGGACGCGAATCTTCTTGCGTTCTGGGCAATCCTAAGCACGCGCGTTGAAAACAAAGCGCTTGAAAAATGGGGCGAAACTAATCTCTACAAACTTGATAAATCACAATGGGACAGCCTTCGCGCCGAACTTGGAAACCAGCGCCTGTTTGGATTGGATTACTATTCCGGCGGGCACTTAACACACGGTTACAGAAACAACGTTTCAGGGCGGATGTTCGACGTTTACAGTTATTCAGTTTCCAAAGAAACCGGCGTTCTTGATTATGACGAAATTGAAAAGCAGGCGATGGATGTGCGCCCGTTAATCCTACTGACAGGTTATTCCGCCTATCCCCGCAAGATCGATTTTAAACGAATGAGGGAGATCGCGGATAAAGTCGGAGCGGTCTTTATGGTAGACATGGCGCACTTTGCAGGACTTGTTGCGGGCAAGGTTTTCACAGGCGAATACGATCCTGTCGCGTGGGCGCATGTTGTAACAACCACTACGCATAAAACCCTGCGCGGCCCCCGCGCAGGTCTTGTCCTCTCCACAAGCGAATTTGCCGAAGCGTTAGACAAAGGCTGCCCGCTGACAATGGGCGGGCCGCTCCCCCACGTTATCGCGGCAAAGGTTGTCGCGTTCCGCGAAGCCGCCGCCCCGGAGTTCAGACAGTACGCGCAGAACATCGTCAGCAACTGCAAAGCGCTTGCCGCTTCCTGCGTCAGCAACGGTCTTGACGTGCTGACAGGCGGCACGGACAACCACCTGTTACTCGTCAACGTCCATAAAGCCGGCATCACAGGAAGGCAGGCGGAAAGCGCCCTTCTCGAATGTCACATAACGCTGAACCGCAACAGCCTTCCCAACGACCCCAACGGTCCGTGGTATACATCCGGCATACGGGTGGGAACCGCCGCCATGACTACGCTCGGAATGGGCGAAGCGGAAATGACGGAACTCGGCGCGTTACTCGCAACTGTAATCAAGGGGACAATTCAGGCTTATGGAACTGGCGCCGAGCCGCAAAGCGGCGGAGGTTCTTCTCTGTCTGTGAAAGAGCCGTCGAAGAAAAGCAAGGCAAAATACATAATTAACGACGCTGTAAAGCGCGAAGTACACGCGCGCGTAAAATCGCTGATGGACAGGTTTCCTGTTTATCCTGAATTGGATTTGGAATTGCTAAAAAAGTTTATCAGGTAACAATCCGCTTTTTTTCCTGCTGCTCATTGATAAACAGCTCAAAGATGTAAAGTAAAATCGGATCCAGTTTTAAATGCTTTTCGGTAAATTCTACGCGCATCATATCCAGCGCCTGTTCGGGAGTCATCGGTTTTTTGTAAACGCGGTTAGGATCGGTCAGGCTGTCGTAAACGTCAATTATTTCAAGAACCTTTGCGGGAAAATAAGCCAGAGCCTGATAATCAAGAATGGATTCCAGATCGTATGATATGCAATAATCCTGTTTTGCGCTGGGATTTATTTTTTTATACTGTTGAAGATACGCGCGAAAATAACCGTAACCCGCCGAGTTCCCGTAATATTCATGATGATATCCGGTGATAAGAGCCGCCTCCATGGGGTAGTTTGTTTTGGTCATGATCGATCTGTATCCCTGCTTAACATGATCAATTACAATTTGACGGTCATAAGTGCCGCCGCCTTCATGATACTCCACCGCGTTGGCTTTCCCGATATCATGGATTAAAAAGCCGACAGCCCACTTAAAAAAAAGCTCAGTCGTGATAACTCTCATTCCGCCTAAAAATACATGTTCTATATTGATGTTGTCAGGATGGAGATGAGGAAGCAGAACATGATAACCCCTGCGGAATCTGGCGGGGAAAAGGATGCGTAATTTTTGAATAATGCTTGATGTCGATACAAGATTGTTATAATAAGTAAGAAACGCAATCCCGCTAAGGTAAACCCGAGTCATGTGCTGAACAATAGTGCCGTTGGATTTTTCTACCAGAGTGTGCATTAGCTCGTTGTTGAAAACATCTTCCGATATTAATTGCGCGGATGACTTAATCATTTCGTTTGTGTTATCTACCATTTCCTGAGTTAGTTTTTTTGCTTCATCATCAGCCAGTTGTATGGCTTCTTCCAGGACGGCATGGTTGATCATCGCGGCATCTTTGGTTGTATCTACAAGGACTTTGGCAACAACAGCCTCATCCTTATTTTTTTGCATAAGCAGATCGTTTAAGCGTTTTCTGTTATTATTAAGACATTCTACCCGCTCTTCGTTTGTCATTTCTGCAATATGCTGATATTCTTTTCCATAACTGTTTATGCCGTTGTCTTCAGTCTCAGGCGCTTTCTTTACTACAGGTTTAGTTACATTCCCAACATTGGGAATGTCCCATGATTCAGGCTTGGTCTCGGCTATTTCTTTGATTTTTTCTACAGCTTCTCCGGAAAGAAAATATTCCCAGCTGCCGTCATACATCCAGAAATTCTCTTTATTGTCATTTAAAACCTTAAAAGGCATAAGCCTTTTCTTTTTGGCTTCTCTGTTAACGCATATTATGGGAATTTCTTCGTTCAATATAATACTAATAAAAACTTTATTTATACCGGCTTCGTCCGGAAGCGTTAATACCTTAGACAATGAGGCAACAGTTTCCTTAACTTGCATAATTAAACATTATAATAGTAATATATATTATTTGCAAACATGTAAAAATATGTTATACTTTATAATAAGCACTATATTTAAGGACGGTTTATTATGAGGTTACTTACCAGATCTGACTTTGACGGCCTGGCTTGCGGCGCATTATTGCAATATTTAGGCTTAATTGACGAATGGAAGTTTGTCCATCCAAAGGATATCCAGGATGGTCTAGTAGAAGCCACAGATAACGATATTTTGGCAAACATTCCCTATATTGAAGGCTGTAAACTCTGGTTTGACCATCATTCCAGCGAATCCGAACGATTAGGCGCCAGCGCGTATTTTGAAGGAGTCTCCAGATTTGCCCCAAGCTGCGCGCGGGTAATCTTCGATTATTACGGCGGAAACGCAAAATTAAGCAAATTTGAAGAAATGATCCACTTTGTCGATAAAGTAGATTCCGGCAACCTTACCCCAGATGAAATAATTGATCCAAAAGGCTGGGTATTACTTGGATTTATGATGGATCCCCGCACCGGACTTGGCCGTTTCAGGAATTTTTCAGTAAGCAACTACGAATTGATGATGATTCTTGCCAAAGCGTGCGGTGAAAAATCAATTTATGAGATATTGCAATTATCGGACGTTAAAGAACGCCTTGATTTATACTTTGAACAGACAGAACTTTTCAAAACTATGATAAAAAACCATACCAGAGTTGACGGTAATGTCATTTATGTCGATCTTAGGGATGTAGATACCATCTATGCCGGAAACCGTTTCATTATTTATACGCTTTACCCTGACCAAAATGTTTCTATATGGGTTGTAGACGGCCGCAACAAGTCCAATGTCGCCATTACAGCCGGCTACAGCATCATAAACCGCACCTGTACCAGTGATATCGGTTCCATCATGTTAATTTACGGCGGCGGCGGGCATAAACAAGTCGGAACATGTCAGGTTTCCTATGAAAAAGCGAACGAAACAATCGCCGAGATTATCAAGAAACTCCATTAGTTAAATATTTCTTTGTCCAATCTGCCGCTGAACCATTTAATTACCGCCTCAGCCCGTGAATTAAACGAATTGCTGATTCTGTCCCGTAAACCGGAGACAGAAAACGCGTTGACCATGGAAACAGCGTAAAGTAAAATCGAATCACCGCAGTCAATAACCGCCATTACAGAGCGCAATTTTCCTTTTCCAATCACAGGAATGATGCCGACGCTCAGTGAAGTAACATTTTCCTGAGTAAAAACGACAACATCAGGCGCGGTCGAATAATTATAACGGTAAATATTATCACCGAAGGTAAGATCGATCTGTCTTGCGTAAAGGGTCAGCGGAGCAGGTTGAATAAATACCGGATCGGAGATGGGTTTTTTTGTCTGCGGCCCGTCTATTACGCTTGAGTATTCATAAAACGTGCGCAGTTCGGAACGGCTGGCGGAAAAGTACTGAATTCCCGTTAAAGTGCTGATAGCGAGCATCTGATTATAGACGCCTGTCCTCTGTGCGTTATTCCAATTATCAACCGCGGTATGATACTTCTCCGGTTTTTTGTACAAGTAAAGAGATTCAACAAGTATATTGGGATTTAACGGGCCTCTAGCGTTGTTAATAATCATAAGCAATTCGTTGTTATAGGGCATCAACGCCGGCTCAGTATTTCGAAAATGCGTCCGTATGATCAAATCATCGCTTGAGCGCAGTTGACGCGCATGCTCAGCGGAAACCATATCCTCAAGCTGCACGGCAAAAACCTGCAAAGCGGCGAAAAAGAGGATAAAAACAATTAAAAAGGCGCGTTTATTTAAGTCCACGATAATATACCCTTACCTGCTTATATAAACCATCTCCCTCGCTTTTGGTTTCAACATCTCCGATATCATTTAGCGTGGTATGAATTAGCCATCTGTCGAATGGGTTCATCGGCTCAAGCAGAATTGAGCCGCGGGTTTCCCGGACTTTTTCCGCGACATTGTAAGCAAGGCGCACAAGCGATTCTTCGCGGCGGATTCTGTAATTTTCCGTATCAAGAATTACGCGGACATTTTCTTTTCCAAGCCGGCCTGCGTAAATATTCAGCAATAATTGAATCGCGTCCAGATTTTTGCCTTTTTTCCCTATCAGGATTGACGAATGGCTCGAATCAATTTTGATGCCAAGCTTGTTTTTTTCCCGGAACAAAATCGTAATCTTGCCGGGATATCCCATTCGTTCGACTAAACCTGATGTAAAGTCAATCATTTTTTGTTCAAATTCATTCTGCGGCATGGGGTCGCCGAAAACCGCCTCGCGTTTGGGCGGCATTCTGTCGCCTGAATCATAGGCTATGTCGCTTGCGCCGGGTTCACGATGTGAACCGGATCCGCTGTGTGCCCCCGGTGTTCCTGTATGAACCCTTATCCGCACATAGCCTTTCTTAAATAACCCGGTCTTTTGAGTTTCCAGAATCTCAACATCAAAATCATCTTTTGCAAGTCCAAGTTCTTCAGCCGCTTTGTCTATTGCTTCCTTTTCGGTGCGGCCTTCAAATTCGAATACCATATATACTCCTTATCTAAACCTAACCTCATAGTCAGGTAATTTTTATCGGAATTCCATGACAATTTTAATTGTTATGGAAATATCTCTTAAAAAAGTATTTTATTGTTTTTTCTTCTTCTTTTTTGGCGCCGCGCCAGCCGGATGCGAAGTCACAGGTTCTGATTCCGCTTGCTGCGCGCGTTTTTTGATAACATATCTATTGATAATCATCTGCTGAACAAGCGTAAGAAGGTTAGAGAAAATCCAATAAATCAACAGCCCGGACGGCACGTCATAAAGCACGAAGAAGAACACGATCGGCATGATGTATAACATCATCTTCATCTGCGCGTTTGACTGCTGTCCCGGCATCTGAGTAACTTTGCCGTACAATAATTGAGAACCGACATAGATAAACGGCAATGCCCTTAACGCGGTCCATCCGAATATCGGCATTCTGAAATTATCAGGGAAATGCCAGATCGCTTCGGGGACTGAAAGATCCGGTATCCATCCCGGAATAAACATGGCTCCGCGCAGATCAAAATGATTGTTGAACAGGCTGTACATAGCGATGAATATCGGCAGCTGTAGCAGCATGGGCAGGCATCCGGAAATAGGATTGTAACCCTCCTGCTTGTAAAAATTAGCCATTTCCGCCTGTAGTTTTTGAGGATTGCTTTTGTGTTTTTCCTGCAGCTCTTTGATCTTGGGGGCAAGCGCCTGCATGCGCAAAGTCGCCTCTGAGCCTTTTTTGGTTAACGGGAAGAAAAGAATCTTTATCAGCAATGTCAAAAGAATTATCGCGATACCGTAATTTTTAACTATCCCGTAGAACATGATCAATAGCCATTTAAGCGCGGTTTCCAGCGGCGCTAAAATTCCACGCGTACTTGCCGCCTGAATCATGTTTGTATCTTTTATGTTAAAATCGTTGTTCCCGTTGTTGTAGTTAACAAGCGCGTTTTGCGATCTGGGGCCCAGATAAAAACGGTATGTATCTTCAATTTTGGAAATGTTAGCGGCAGGGCGAAGGATATTAAATCTGGAAGCGGTATTCAGCCCCGGCTCGGCTCTTTCTGAAAAATTCATGCTGTACTGCGCGAGATACGGAATGGCGATAAAAGTAAAGTATTTGCCTGTAATCGCCGCCCAATCAGGACGGGTGTCGATTATTTCATTTAATTTCGCGTTCTTCCGCTTGCCTTTAAATGTAAAATACTGGCGATACTCGTAATACCTGTCGAGTTTGTCAAACTTGGGCCCTATCTGCGGCCCGAATGATAATGTGTAGGCGTTGCCGAAAAAATTAAAACTGTTTTTAGAAAATCCGCCGTCGAGAATGACAGTCAATTCAAACATATAATCTTTTGGCTTAAATTCGTAGCGTTTAGTCAGGCGGAATTTTTCTTCCATGCCGTAAGAATTGATTGTAAAGTCACGGTAAAATTCCACCATATACGGCGTTATCTGATTTACATGAAAATTTTCCGAAACAGGCTGCGAGTCAAGATCACCGAACGCTATTGAAAAAGCGCGCGATTCGCCTGTGCCAAGAAAAATCATGTCTACATTTTCATGCTTGTCAGAATGTTCTTTTAACTTCCATGAGATCATATCGCCGCCGGTATTTGTTAATTTTACGGTAAGCAGCTCAGTATCGACTGTAACTTCCTGATAAGGTATTGCCGCTTCCTGCGCTGCGGCTGATAAAATCCCGTCTTGCTCTGTTATCTGCGTCTGTGCCTGTCCTGAACCAGAAGACGCTGCAGGCGGAGCGGTTTCCTGAAGATAATCGTATCCGCTGCTTGCCGAGGGATCAGCGGCAGTCACAGGCGGTGTTTGCGTTACGGCAGCCGGTTGTTTTGCCGCCGGCGTGAAGAAAATCCCCTGAACAATAAACGAAATGATCAGCACGGCGGCGGACAGCACGATAGCTAAAATTGTATTTCTTTCCATTAAACTTCCTTTAACATATTTCTTTATACATTGAATCTACAACATCCGGCACCGGATCATAGCCGCCTGCGTGAAAAGGATGGCAGCGCAGTATTCGTTTGACAGCCATAAAACTGCCGCGCAGAACGCCGTGTTTACAAATCGCCTCGTAAGCGTAAGCCGAACAAGTAGGATAATATCTGCATGATTTAGGCAAGTGCGGAGAAATCGCGTATTGATAAAACTTAATTAAACCTAGCAAAATATATTTCATTTTAATAAACCGGCTTTTGAAAAAAGAGAATCAAGCTGCCTTGCCCTGTCAGAAAGCGCCGCTTCCGATTCAGGGTAAACCAACAGGATAAAGTCATAACCGCTTTCAAGGCGATGCTTTATCAATCTGAACGCTTCCCGTCCAAGCCGCCTGGCGCGGTTTCTGGATACAGCGCTTTTAAACCCTTTTCCTTTGGAAAATGTAAAACAAATACGGTTATTCGGCAAATCGTTCTTTAAAATAAAAAGCTTCGCGCCTAAGCAGCTATACTGCTTTCCCTTGCCAAAAACCTCCCGAATCTCTTTCCTTCTCTTTAAATGTTCTTCCCGCCTAAAGCGTGCCGCCCACATCTCTAATAGGGCTTCTTCTCGTCAGAAACAGAGAGTTTTATCCGGCCCTTAGCCCTGCGGCGCTTCAAAACAAGCCGCCCGCCCTTCGTCTTCATACGGGCGCGAAACCCAAATTTACGGTTCCTTTTTACCTTACTGGGTTGATAAGTACGTTTCATGGTATCTTCTCCTATATATAAAGGTCTTAAAAACTAAATTAGACCTTAAGTCTAGAATAATAAGGGAAAATGATCAATAGGAGAAATGTAATATGCGGCTTTTAGAAGGTTAACCTGCGCATTTTTTACAAATATGCTCATTTTGTCCGTCCGCATCAAAACATGTATCGCATACCCACTTGCCGCATTTTGCGCAATAATTAAAATGCCAATGCGCTTCCAGATTGGCTTGATCAAAAGCCGCCTTGTGTTCCTGCGCCCACAAAAGCTGCCTGGCTTCTTCATGTTCAACAGAGGTAAACCCGCCTGATGCAAACGGTATCACAAGGCTTTTCCAGCCCTCTCCGCACTGATCGCAGTAAAAACTGAACACGAACTTTTCCGGATCAGAATGATCTGTCGATTTGCGCGTCAGCGGAAAACCCATATTCACTACCCCCAAAACCAAGTATTAGACCCGTACAGACGTGGTTATATTTGTGTATATCGCTGATTTTTCATCTTGAATACCTATTAATTTAAATAGGTGTATACTTTTTTTATAAATTCGACGTTTTTACACCTATTAATTTTAATAGGTATGCTGATTTTTAGGGGGTTTTCTTCAAGCTTTGTTTGATAAAAAGCGGATCGAAATATTTTTCAACATCAATTTTTGACAGCAGTAATTTTAAAGCAGCACGGTAAACAAAGAATGAGATCAGAATGGCGGCAACAAAAATAATTATAAGACCCCAGCCGCGCGAGGTTTCCGGTATATTTGACATTATAAAATTTACGTAAAAAAGGAAAAGTATAAAGAAACTGACTACGGCTATTATAACATTAAACAGCGTTGCGCCAAGTATAAATAAAATTGTATTAACTTTTTTGTCCATCTGCGGCTCCCTTCTTTGCCTTTTTAATATCAATTAAAAGGGTTATAAATAACAGTATGCAGCATATGACAACTGACGCGTCGGCAAAGTTGAAAGTAGGCCAGCGTTCCCATCCGAAAATACCGTAAAATTTTACGTCAATAAAGTCTACAACCCCTTCCGGACGGAAAATCCGATCAATGATGTTACCCATGCCGCCGCCGATTATACCCGCCGCTGTCCAGCGCTGAAGAAGCGTAAATTCATTAGACTTGAAAAAATACCAAATAAGAAAACCTAATACTAAAATAGGAAGAATGATAAAAGCTACAGGCTTAATAATATCGGGAAGATTGTTCCCAAGGCTGAACGCTATTGCCGGATTTCGGACGTGAATGATCCGTAGAAAATCATTATTGAAAACATCGGCGATTATATTGTAGCGATCTATCGGCCAATTATTGGCTATGATTGACTTTGTTACCTGATCTAATATTATTACAAATGCGGTTAACGATAATGGTAATATTCGTTCTTTTATAAATAGCTTCATTACTTTTCTCCAGAGGTATAGTTTAGACAATATGCTGCGCTTGGTCAATATTGCGCGAACAATTGTGTCGGAACAATTGTACAAATCTTTGCATGCTGATATCTTCAGCTCCCAGTTCGGTTTTATAATCCATTGGCATGCCTAAGTCAAAGAAAGAGAAACCATGTTCCTGCAGATAGCGGGTGGTCTGGATTAGCTGAACTGTTCCGGCGTTGGGTTCGTCGTAGTAGCCGGAGTAGCTGGTATAGACGCTGCCGCAGACTACGCCGAAATCGCCGGCTACCAGTTTGTTGCTGCGGTACAGACCGAAGGTTGCGGGGTAAGGATAGGGACAAGGAAGCAGGGAATTGCCGGCCGGAGCGGCAGGCCGGTTAACGCCTTCGCCGCGCCGTATCTTTTTTATGCAGTCTGTCAGCGGCGGAGTAAGCCAGTCATCACCGTGTTTTTCGATGCAGCGGTTAAGGATATAATCAAATTCTACGTCCGCGCGTAATTCGTAACGGTTTAAATAACGACGGATAGATTTCTTTACATGAAGATTTTCAAAAAATAGGACAGAACGCCATGTGTGCAGTTTTGGAAATAGAAGGTAAGCAGATTCGGTTTTTTTATTTCTGATATTTGCCGACATTATCAAAAAACCGGCTTCCATCAGCCTTGCGACAAATTCCGGTTCAAAATCCAGGGCGAAACAAAATTCGTCGTTAAAATCAGAGGCAATTATTTCATCAACAACAGCTTTGCAGTCGTCTTCCGGGAAAATTATATAGCAGCCGGTATCTCCGTAATTTAAAAACACCGTTACAACCCCGTAGGGATATCGACAAATTCCGCTTCGATGCCAAGTTCCGCGATACAATGACACATAACAGCCTGAGGCCCCCAGACTTCGGTGCTGTAGTGGCCGCCGGCTATCATATTGAGTTTCGCTTCAAGGCAATCATGGTAAACGCTGTGGGAACTTTCGCCCGTTATAAATAAATCGATACCTTCTTTAATCGCGTCCTGCGCGTTTAACGACGCGCCGCCTGAAATTGCGGCGGCGGTATGGCAGTCTTTTTTTCCAAATGGAAAAACGCCCGCGGGCGGCCTGTTCATAAAGCTGATTTTTTTCACGGCTTCATCAACCGTAACCGGTTTCCGAAGGATACCCTTGTAACCGATTTTCCGCCCGTGGTAATCGCCGAACGGCTCAACATTTTCCAGTCCTAAAAGCTGTGCCAGAACGGCGTTGTTTCCAAACTTGGGATGCTGATCCAGCGGCAGGTGTACCGCGTACAGACAGATGTTGTGATCCAGCAGGAACTTTATCCTATTCCTCAGATTACCTGTGACCCGCGAAGGAGAACCCCAAAATAACCCGTGGTGGACAAAAAGCATCCCGGCGTTTAGAGCGGCTGCCTGCTCAAATGTTTCCATTGCCGCATCCACGCCAAAGGCTATTTTTGTTACGGCGGAACCGTCATTATCAACCTGAATCCCGTTCAGGGAAGAATCCGAAGCAAACCCGTCAAAGTCAAGGAAGCCCCGGAAAAATGCGTCCAGTTCAGATACAGTCATTTTTTTACTCATAGAATCAGTTTATCAGAGAGGGAATGGTTTATCCAGCGAACCAAACATCAGAAGATACAGTTACTGTCCGTCTCAGGCGCAAAAAAAAGCCGCATACCTTTTGGATATGCGGCTTATCGCAGGCAGCAATGTCAAAGGCTACTGCTGCCTGTCGTCTTATTTACCCTTTTTTGCAATAAGAAGAAGAGAACCGAGAACCATGGTATGAACGCCAAGTCTCTGTAACATTCCCCAGAGATCCAAGTTGCTCTTACCTGTAACCCAGGAAACAATACCAATTATGATATATACTGCCCAGATAATCGCAAGCGCTAATGCAATATAGTCCAAAGAACGGCTGGTTATTTTGGTAAACATCTCAATTAAAACTAATATGCCTCCAATCAACGCAAAAACAGCAATTATTGTTGCAATAATTTTTGGGAAACTCATAGTATTGGTGAGGATTGCATGGAAATCCCCGCCTCCCTTTAACCCCAAGACGCCGTTCGCGATAAGATACAACGCAACCGCGAGCTTCCACAAGAAAATCCCTATTCCATCCTTAAACATAAAATACCTCTCTAAATGAAAATAATATGATGATAAAAACACAGTTTATTTTTATCATCCCGATAGTTCAACGAACTATTACAAAATTCTATAATGATTAGCTTGAAAAAACAAGATTTTTTTATTGTAATAATACAATAAAAATCAAAATAAACTACAATGCAAAAAATATTAATTATGACATTATTTGATCTTGTTGTATTCGTCTTTAAAAAAATCATCCAGATATGAATGACCCTTAATAAACCTGTCCGGATCCATCAAACCGTAATAAGCCTGGCTTGCCATTTTGTCATGATCGAACGGCACATAACTGTTCATCCAGCTTGCTCCGTACTGGCTCCAGATAATTACGTGGTCAATATACTTTTTATATTTTTCGAACAATTTGAAGAAAAGCGCGTACTGATAACCGATAACGTCAGCCTGCTTTTGATTCAGGACGGCGGGCGCGAGAGCTTCGCCGCCGGGAGCGAAATCGGGCTGCCTGATATCAAATTCGGAGAAACAAATGCAGTCAAGTTTGCCTTCGTTTATCAAACCGGCAAACATGGCAATGGTGCGCTGGTACTGGCTGGCAATCGCCTGATTTACCATCTCATGCCCCTGAATGCCCATGCACTCAATCAGATTTCTGCCGTCATAAAGCGGATCTGTTTCCCATGCGGTATTTATCGACTTGATCATATTGTACGCTACTTTGGCTTTGGACATGTTTGTGATTTCATAGTCGTTAATAACCAGTATGGGAGGCTTTTCTGTTATGTAAGCGTCAATGCTGCCGTTATCATCATGGTTATCTTTTTTCATATATTCGGGAATTATATCAGGATCGTTATAGCCCGCTTTGAATTTCGCAGCCATCTTCGCGTTGGGCGCCGCGATATGCGCGTATTTAAAAAGCAGATAAACATAATGCTGCCTGATATTTCCCAAGTCGTCATCGGTCATTGCCATGAGCCAAGAAACGTGTCTTAGCGCAGTGTCCCACGAATTTGGTTTATCATCAATAACCCTGTGCCAGCTTTCATGCAGTTCAACATTGACAACGTCAAAAGAATGAAACGAAATGATACCGCGTTTTTCATCGGAGGCATACTTTGAGTCTGTGGACATAAAATGCCGAAGGGCGTACAGAATATGATTAAAATAAACGCGCCGCGCCGTATCCTTATTTACCTTTATGTACGGCCCGATTGAGTCAGTGCCGCCGATGTAATACCGGCCGTCAGAATTCCACTCCATTGATGTAATATTTTCCGGTATTATCTGCCTCATCCAAAAAGGAGATTGATTTACCCACGACAAACAATGGCCGTGAATTTTGTATTCGCCGCTTTTGCCGGAATCTCTTATGCTTAAATAACTGTCTGTCGGCAGATTCCATTCTTTTCCGTTATCTGCAGGTTTAAAAACAAAATCAGGATATTCATCCCTTAGCCATTGGGGAGGCCTTTCATGAATCTCTGGTTTTAAATTATTTTGATCGGTAAAGATTTCGTAATGACGGCCCCTGATTGAATCCTGCTCTACTTTTCCCGTTCCCGATACGCCCACAAGAAAACTTCCTGTTTCGGAACTATACCTGCTTCTTATGGGATCGACTTCGGAGAATTTTTTTTCATTTTCAATATCGGGAATTAATTTGCAGGCGGGATCTGTCTGCGTTATTCTGATATTGCCGATTAAAAGAAGATCGCCGTTAATTTTTGTCCCTGTTTCCGTATGCAGATCGATATTTAAAAATTCCCAGCTTCCTGTTGATGCCGGAGTTAACGCCGTGATAGTTTTTTTATACCATGCCTCGCCATTATAAAAACCAATCAATTCATTGTTGTTGCTGTATTTTTCAATATCAGAAATTCGTATATAAATCTGAGTCTTGGTATCTCCGGGATAACCGGCGTTTCCCTGAAACCCTTCGCCGCCTGAAGACGTTGACCAGATTTCAAACCTCATGTATTTGCTGACGGCGCTTACCGGATAGTAAAGCTCAAACTCGACATAAGTTTGATTATTCAAAACTAAAGCGGGAATGATAGGCGCTCTTAAACCAAATCCGCCGAATGATTTTCCCGCAATGGCAGGATCAAAGAATGTTGTCAGTTTGATTAAGCTGCCATGTCCAAAAGGATTATCTATCAAATTAAAAGTGCTGGCTCCATTTGGAAGAACGCGTCCGTCGTTTGTCCGCCATGATTTCCATATAGAGAAATCTTTATCCAGATTAAAATTGTAAACCGCTATCCTTTGAAGTCCTGCTCCGGGATCATTACGATTATAAGGGTCATTAGCCATTACTTTCGACTCCATAGGCGCATTAATCTTTAGATAACAACTAACATATATTATACAACAATATTAACCAGCTTGTCAGGAATGGCAATTATTTTTTTGATCGTCTGCTCTGCCAGCCATTTCTGAACGCCGGGCAGGGCAAGAGCTGTCTTTTCAAGCTCTTCTTTCGCCGTTCCCGCCGCCGCGATAAACTTGTCGCGGATTTTTCCGTTTATCTGAACCACGATATTTACCTGATCGTCACGCGTTAACGCCTCATCATAAGAAGGCCATTTACTTACGGACACGGATTCTTTGTGTCCAAGCTTCTCCCAAAGCTCTTCGCCAAGATGCGGCGCGTAAGCGCTTGCCATTATCACCAGCGGTTCCCACAAGCCGCGCGGAACTTCAACTAACTTTGCAAGATCGTTTGAGTAGATCATCATAGCGCTGATAGCCGTGTTAAAATTGAGGCTCGCTGTATCTTCCGTCACTTTTTTGATCGTCTTATGGAGGAGCTTTTGCAGGGAGTGGGGAGCGCAATCCCCGCTCCCTATCTTCTCGCCGATTGCCCAAAGCCGTTCCAGAAAACGCGATATGCCGACAAGCCCCGCTGTTACCCACGGTTTGCTGACTTCTAACGGCCCCATGAACATTTCATAGAGGCGAAGGGAATCCGCGCCGAACTCGCGGATTATTTCGTCGGGGTTGATCACATTTTTAAGGCTCTTGCTCATTTTGGCGATTACCTGATCCACTTCTTCGCCTGTCGCTGTTTCGATATAGCAGTCGTCTGATTTTTTTTCTACCTGATCTGTCGGCACCAGTGTTTTGTCTTTCCGCTGATACGCGAAAGAAACAATCATCCCCTGATTTATCAATCTTTGGAAAGGCTCGACAGTATTTACAAGTCCGAAGTCATACAGCACCTTATGCCAGAACCTGCTGTAGAGGAGGTGAAGGACAGCGTGTTCAACGCCGCCGACATAGAGATCAACCGGCGCCCAATATTCGATTTTATCTTTCGCCGCGAATACTTTATCATTGTGAGGATCAAGAAAGCGCAGATAGTACCAGCACGATCCCGCCCATTGAGGCATGGTATTTGTTTCGCGCTTAGCCGCGCCTCCGCATTTAGGACAGACAGTATTTACCCATTCTGAAATTGCCGCTAACGGCGACTCTCCCGTGCCTGTCGGCGTGTAAGATTTGACATCTGGCAGCCTGAGCGGCAGATCATTTTCAGATAACGGCACGATGCCGCAGGTGTCGCAATGAACGACAGGGATCGGCTCCCCCCAATAACGCTGGCGGGAGAATATCCAGTCCCTTAATTTGTAGTTGACGGCTTTTTTTCCAAGACCCTTGTCGTCAAGCCATTTTGTTATTTTGACTTTTGCTTCAGCAGTCGGAAGCCCTGTAATAAAACCTGAATTTACCGAATA
>Ga0209755_10004289_pt1 | contig 17012 bp, 15 predicted proteins | sample TergutCo191P1_FD_187301 | JGI IMG/M metagenome (GOLD analysis project Ga0209755, IMG submission 187301) | Cornitermes sp. P1 segment gut microbial communities from Petit-Saut dam, French Guiana - Co191P1 (SPAdes) (version 2) | ecosystem: Host-associated > Arthropoda: Insects > Digestive system... | reverse complement strand
CTCCTGAAACCACTCAACAACCCCAACTTGCTCGTGCCTTACAAACAGTACTATATCCAGACCCTCCACCATGAAGACAAACTTATTTCCGAGCGGAACCCAGGAGAAACTAACCCATTATTCCAAATGGCCATTAACCCCCAACATTCCACACGAACAAAACAGTAGTGCCTTAGCCTGCATAAGGATACTACATCACCCCAGCCGAACCACACCACAGTGCCAACACACATCAAACCAGGTACATGTTAATTCATACATACGACATTAGAATATACTCAGAACACATTATCAAAACACACTACACACTAAAAAACCCATGACTAAACACTCGCCACTAAACAAAGACGCTAATGCTAAATACCTCTACCCTTACAGAGCAGTGTACCCACACACAGTCGCAAGCTCCTGAAGATGAATGTACTAGCATTCGAAACATGTTGAGCAGCAAAAAATAAAACAAGTGACATCAGTTGGTCTATCTTTATTCAACTATCTCAGAATATATACATCTTTGTCAGCATTGCCATGCCGGGTTTTGCGTGATGAACCATTCTCCTGGCTGTATTTTTATGTTACTGGACATCTTTTGTAGATAATGACAGTTTGGATGATAGTTCAGGCTTGTGAAGGTGGTATTGGATCTTTCGGTTCTGTAAAAACTGAAAGTTTTGACTCCTTGAATAGCTGTGTATGTCTAGTAAGACCCTACTTTGTGGAGCTGCTTTGCTGAGTAGGTACAAGAAGGGACAGAAAAAATTTGTTGCAGATTGTTATTATGAAATCACAAGACTTGCCTAGGCAGTACCATATACAAATATAAAATTTGATATTCCTACAAGTCATCACTTCCCAGTGGCCACGCGGTCTAAGGCGTAGTTCTACAACCGCTCACCTGCTGAAATGATGGGTTCAAATCCCACTCGGGGGGCACAACTCTGTTGTGAGTGTTGTGTGTTGTCAGGTAAAGGTCTCTGTGATGAGCTGATTGCTCATCCAGAGGAGTCCTACCGACTGTGGTGCATCATTGAGTGTGATCTAGAAACCTCATGAATGAGGAGGCCCTGGCCCACTGGGGGGTGTTGCACCCAGAAAAAAAAACTGCCTGTCCTTACACCTCTTTGAAGTGAATTTTGGAAAATGCTTCCTGTCCATTGTGTTTAGGAAGTCAGATTTATTTCACATATGTAAGATCTGTCTGACTGTATAACTGAAATTATTTATAGCATTCACATTGTGATGTTATGAACTTGTTTTGCATTATTGCTGTTGGCATTCATAATTATGTGTTATTCGACGCTGTGGAACACACTTGAGACCCTCACTGATGGTCATTGAGTTAGCCAACCAATTACCCACATTTTACACAACCTGCCAAAAGGTCAGTTTTAGTGTTATTGTGCCCCTGTACAAAACTGAAATCTACCAAGTGGCCTTGTCCATTTGGGTTTTCCACTTAACACTGTGTATTCATTTCTGCTTACTCCCACATATTCTGTATTCCCCATCCATGTCATCCTCATAGATTTTTTTCATTCTAATAGTCGATGGAGTACACTTATAATGCATCATATCTCATATTCCTTTATCATCCTGTTACTTTCTGTCTCCCACATTCAGATAGTTATCTGTTCTGAAAATGGTACCTGTGTTCCTTCATTAAAATGAGACAGGATGACAGTAACGAGTAAAACAGTAGTTCATTTGCATTCAGATATCAATTTGTCAAGCTTCTGTATATTCACCTGTCTTTCATAGCTGGCAGTTACTTCATGCAGCCAGTGCCATTACAGTACAGAACATAATAGACCCCTGGTTATAAGAGTGTTGTTATAAAGAAGCAAATTTGTTTTTTCTGTGAATTTATTTTGAGGGTATCCTGGCCAGAGAACAGGTGGATGTCCGTAACTTTTTTTATCATGAAGAGGGTAGTGTGGTAATATGTATTCATAACTTTGTCATGATATATTACAATTTTCAGTATTCTGGTAACCTCTTTTGTTGTCAAGGGGTCAGATCCTTTCTGTTTTATTATTGTTAGGTGTGTGCACTGTAAATGCGTATTGGTTTCATCATGTCTGTCCATCCACCTGCATCTGTCAGCTCGGCTCCCACTGTACAGATTTTTGTGAAGTCTGATATTGGAAAATTTTATTACAATCTGTGAAGAAACTCCATATTTGTTTCAAATCAGACAACAATACCAGATAATTTACATGGAGACCTCTGTGTGTTTCCTATTGTTGACAGAATGTGTAGCTCAACAATGCCAAGAACAACAATCCTAAACAATGCATTGTTGCATCACCATGGTGGTGCATTCAGTATTTATATTGTTGACAGTGACACATGTATCTCAACAGTGTGTTCTGTTGAGTATTGTTTTCCCCATACTGTTGAACAATATTCAAGAGAATGTATTTTTGCAGTACATGTTCTGTTGTAAATGCTGGTGACATTTCCATGGCCAGTGATTACATGCAGCACCACAGTGTTACATTTTGCAGTGTTTTTCTTTATCTACAGGAATATAATCTGTATCTGTTGCTCATTGGGAATGTATATTCATAAGACAACATGGTATTGTTCATAGATTTGTTAAAATACACCTCTAAATAGATCTTTGTAAGATCTGAATAACATTTTCTTGTGTCCAAGGAATTATAGTAGTAATATAGTAATAAGAAAGGAACACTTTTAATATCTGAGAACATTATTTTGAGGAAAACGAATGAAAATAGACAAGTGAGCTAGCTGTTTTACAATTATAATTTTCATGGACTTGCCCACATCATTATTGTTTGTGTTTTCTAAATTGCCTTTAATTGTCACAGTTTTGCAGAATTACGCTGTATTGTGTTTGACTGTATGCTGTACCATGAGAGCACTTTATGTTTCAGTTGTCCAGTCTAAGTGGCATCCCAGTTGAATATGTGGAATTTGCCAAGGGACAATGTTCATTCCCCTGTGAAATGTCAGTTCTTGGTATCCACACTGAACTGGACTGGAAATGTCAAACTACATCACTTGACAGTTGGCCACTTAACATCTTTGAAGATGGACATGTTATATTGTACAGGTAGGCAGTGACATTGATTAGGCCGTGACTTATTTCTTCCAAATCCTTTCCAAATCATTATTCACCAGTCATCCCGACATGTAAGCTAGTACATCCTGTGATAATAACAGCATTGTAAAGTAAACCACTAGAAAAATATTTGGCTAAAAATACCCTTTACCTATTGGCAAGAAGGTATCACAAAATAAGTTAAAAGGAAAACTGATGTATTTCTGGTGTCCAGATTGCTGCATCAACCTACATTTTTAAGGAGTTAACTTATACATAACTGAACTTGTGAGAGTATGAGATATTCCAAAAGTCTTAATGCCATCTTTCTTTAAGTACACTTGCTTTGTCATATTCTGTAATACTCATGAATAATACTTGCACAAACATTGGCTGTGACTGGATAAGCGAGTTGCAGTGCCATGCAAGCATGTGAAATGGTCTTGGATGTTATTAACATTGGTACTGTCTTTGAGGGTTTAATTTGAACCTAGTAGTTGTAAATATACATGACTAATTGTATATAATAACAAAGGAGTCTTCATGAAATGTACCCAAAGTTAATGGCACGAAGTGCAGTAGTACAATTATACCTGTGATTTTGGCACATGTACGTTTCAATTTTCTATTTCAGGGACTCGAGAGAAGAAGTGAAACGACTTTCGAATGAAGAACGTAAAGAAATTGCCAATAAGGAAGGTTCACGTGTGAACAGACTTGGTACCACTGTGTCCACTTACTCACCGCGTAAGGAGCGTGCACTAAAAATATATGTAGATACATCACCCAGAAGAAATGATGATGCAGAGGTTGACTGAAATGTGATTTGAATTTGAAGTGAATGAAGTTTTGCATTGTAACATAATTTTAAGCTGACATTGCATATTAAAATATCATTACAAGTTTGTGGCATGGTGACAGTGTATCGGCGGTCACCAGTGCGTTTGTGTGCTAATGAAATCTGCAATGTATAACCTTGACTGTTGGCAGGGTGGCATTCTTTTTGGATTCAGACCTTCTGCAGCTGCAGTCATTACCAGTACTTTATTCAGTGCATGACACTGCTATGTTGATACTGTGTAGCACTGAAAATGGCAACTTCTTGTCTTTGATTTTATCATATTCTCACTGGCATGTACAGTCAAATATCATGGTAATTGGTTTTCTGGCATGTTGCGAATAGTGACTTCCAGAGTGAGTGAGGAGTTTATGATACTGTGTACAGCTTTAATTCTTAGAAGGTGTGTCCATAATGCTCTGATACCAGTGGTTCCGTTTTTGGGTATCCCGTGTGCCTTCAGTTGATATAAGACTTTGCTGCAACATGATTTCAATTTTTATTTTGTTCAGGTGGAGTTTAATCGCAGCAAGGTATTGTAGAACTCAGGCATGCAAGAAAGGTAATGTTGAATGTAATGTAATGTGTACTGCATACAATTGTGGTGACAATTTTGTGTATGTTGTAGATTGTGTATTACTCTGAAGATCTGCTTGGCATACAGTCAGGTTTTGCACTATCATTTATAAATGAAATAACTGTTTTTAATTCTGGAATTAATAGCATAATTGAAGAATAATTGGAAATTATACTGGTCTGACTAAAAAGATATGCACCCAATAAATGCCTCTTTCTGTGTAAAATGCCTTAATTTCTAAATCAAATGGCATCTTAAAAGTAAGGGTGCTTGTGTTTGAGCATTGTAAGCAGTTAATAATACCCGTCTGTTTTCAAATTGCTTCTGCTCACCACTTTGTTGACTCTTAATTTGTATTTTACTGCGCCAGGGCCTTGCGATTTTGTTCTTTCACAATTCCGGTATCTCTGCACAGCTTGTCATCACCAAATTGTCATTGTAAGAGGGTTGAACTTGTGTTATCAGCATATTTATTGTGAATAATAAAGGAAGCATGCTCATTTCACATGTGGATTACAAGTTCAAATTAATTATATATAAGAATTCATATAAGTGGTTATAAAATACAGTAAACCCCTCATAAAATGTTTTCAGGAAAGTTCAACAAATTCGGCATGTTAAGCAGGAAAACATATTAAAAGAGTAAATCTGCAATTTTTAATTCTGTGTTGAAATTGAAACTTGCTTTACTGGAATATTATCTCATATAAATTCTGTATTCAGTGATACATTTTACCGTTAAGCCATACTGCAAGTCTTGACATTTATTAGTGACCTTGAGACATTTCTTGAATGCAGGATGACATATTCTTTTACAAACACAGCTGGCAGATATAGAGCCTGTTTTTGTCAGAACCATTCCATAAATACTGATTCTGCCTTCCGGTGCTGTATTGTTGTTATCTTTTTCAGGCTGAAATGTTCACATATACACTGTTCAAGTGCTGTGTGTCCGATTAAAGTTGACACAGATCATTTTCTTCTACAAGGAATGTTTTAAGTAGAATCCTCCTTGCTCATGATGCCTCTTCTTGAATTCACAGGAGCTTATGTTTCTTGCTAATTTTTTATTTACTAGCCATGATGGTCAAATTAAATAATCACTTGACAGGATGAAAGTTGTACACGCACAATGTGAAGTGAGCGCAAATTGTATGTAAATTTTGCACACAGGGTACTTCATGTTAATTGAAATTACAGTAAAACAGTTCCTTTCAAACCCATGCCTTGTCACACTGTATTTTACACATATGCCATGATGTGTTTGCTGCGTGCAATGTATGTGTAATAGATGGCAGAATAGGCAGAATGTGACCTTTCCACCACACAGTTCCATGGAGTAACAGAGAGGCCTGTGGTGGAAGCAATCTTGAAGATTAAAACCTTACCAGTTGAGAGTGTTATTTCATTACTGAATGGTGAAAAACCATTAAATGAACGGAGACTATGGGGAAATTTTTCAAGATTTTGTTGCTAGAAACAGATTTAAATGATGAAAAAGTCATCATGTTGTACAGTTTTTGTGTTTCTTAGGTTAGAAATGCTTTTCAGTGGGAAACGTGAAAAGGGCACTGCCTATGTTATTTATGTGGGGCAATTTTGGTAGTCATATATTCTAATCCCATAGGCAGGAAAATGCCTTAATTGGATTTTGCTGTATATCTTTTATAATGTGGATGCCGCAGTTCTTCACACATATTTTAGGTAAGGCCCATCACACTTACTACAAACACAGCACTTTTTTTTAAATACGTTTGAAATTTTTCTGCAAAGGGAGAGGTTTCGTACTTCAGAATTATACAGCTGAGTTCTGTAAATGATACCTGTATACTGTAAATAGTGGGATAGGTACATTACTTAACTTTTGTTGAATGAGCTCCTCCATATTGGGAAGTCATATTTGGCAACTCTTTACCTCTTGGCACATTATAATATCCCCAGAGATATGGAACTTCAGTGACACCACGTGAGAACTTCAAATCCTGCAACTATTATGTTGTTGTGACAGTGATGCACATACACACATTAGTATTCATAAATGAGACAGAATGAAGGTAACATGAGAGGTTACATATGTGATAGCTTGACAGGCTTTATTATAGCATTCATTTGCTCACCATTCCTTCAGTAATCAACAATGCTGGTCATATTTATGAATCAGAAATGAATCTTACTCCCACCTTTATTGCAAATGTGATTGTCAACAAGCATCTGCACCAGGAGTGCTATACAGAGTATCATGCATCACATCTGATGTTCTTGGCATATCTCAGTATTGCTTTCACAGTTGTAAGCATTGCAACAGTCTTTCTGTTGAGTCCCACAACACATTGTGTAACACATTAGTACAACACAAAACATTCACTGCAATCTTGTACAAAAAGGATTAATTTTTTTCAGAATTTGGGAAGAATGTACATGCCACCTTTTTTGAATCATTGTTCATAATTTTAATAATTATTGTTATAGTATTCAATACAGTGTACAATGTCTGTTGCAGACAACCTGAAGAGTTCATTTGTTCATCAAACACTGTTTATGAAAATAATATACACTGTCACTTATTTCGAGCCTGTGATACCTGCAGCTCAGAACTAGGAACAGTGTGAAATTGCACTGTTGTTCCCAAATGTTTACAGCTTGACTAGTAAATAGGCTTCTGCCAAGCATGGAGGTAGAAATGCCCCATGCTGTTCATTAGTAGCACCATACTGGTTTGAAGCTTACAGTTCAAATGTGCATCCTCAAAGAACCAGACTATACATAGTCTGAAGGAACAGTAATGGTTTCTGTAATAGCAGAAAGACGAGACATGGGATGCCGTCTGAATGCAATGTCTCCTCCATCCCAGTTGCTACTGGATGGGTTTGCTGTACCTAAAGTAAGTCCCACTGCTTCGTAGGTTCGGTCTGGTCCTGTGGCACAGGAAAGGTCAGAGTAATACGCACTGCTGGGGGCAGAGGAGGCTGGGGCATCAGGGTCTGTGTCTGAGCCATTGTAGGCTGCATTCTGGTATGCTGGACTGTTACTTAATTCCCGGTCTAGTTCTGCATACAGTGCTTCCCCAACAGCTGTGTAAGCCTCATCCAGCGTGTAATGGTTTTCAGCAGGTGTGGTCTGTGTGGTGGAGCGGAGCTGTGCCGGCCCAGTTGTGGTGCGACGTGTAGTCAGCCAGGTCCATACACGGCCACCTCCTCCACTGTCAAAGGTTGCTGTCATGTGTTTGTTGCCTTCAGGGTCTTGACCTGTGTCTGGCAAGTTGGGTAATGCTGGAACTGCTGTGTTTGGAGACCTGGTGATGCAGAGGGAGCACAGACCTGTAGAGGGAGATGGGTTATCACCTGACCAGGAATGACAGGCATTACCGGTGTTGTGATCTTCATTATGTACAATGAACAAGTCTTATTTTTGCTCTTATGTATGTTGCCATCTGTCTGGGTTGGTTTACATGGCTAAAAATATAATTCTTTAGCTGCCATGTCTGTTCCAAAAATCATGGTTCTTTCTGGGCTTTTTTTATGAACTCTGAGTTGGAGTACTGAGGATAGTGTGGCTTTAAAATTCCATCTAAGTGGGAGTGTTTTTTCAGATAAATTCTGACTTTTGACATAGACTATTCAGCGTTTTACAGCGTCTGAAACACATGACAAGGATTACTCTGCAGTGCTGGGCATTATTGTATTTCAGCTGCCCTAATGATGGTTTCAGTTTGTAACCTTGTACAGATTTCTGTTTCTCACTTTTAAAAATGTTTGTATGTGTTTTGCACTACCAACAGTTTATTTTAAAAAACTATAAAAATACCACTCCTCTTCTATGTCAAATTTGAGTACCAGTACTCTTCTTTGTGTAGGAAAAGTACGGTATATAATAAATAAAACCCATGACAGACATTAATGGGAACTTTCAAAATGGAGATATTTATTGTTGGTTGATATCTTTTAAAGTGTTACTTAATTACACCAAGACAGGTAATGTACATAACATTGTGGCACATTTATGTAACCATTGTTGAAGCTGAAGCTCACTAATTCCTTATTGGTTTCCTTGTAACATCAAGGTTATTAATGAAGTTACATATGCTAACCACAGTTGACCATACATTCTTGTATAAGTTATACCAAGTATCTCTGTTAACTCAGTTTCAATTAGTGGTCAACAGAATTATGCAAATTACATGTACAATTTTAAAAGAAATTATACTCCCAGTTATTGCACTGTCTTCACACATTACAAATAAATCCCTCATTTAAGTGAAAGAATGTTCTTTTGCTTATGGCCGCCTTTACACCTACAGTTTGGCTAAACGTTGTAATGACATATGTTATAGCATAGCTTCTCAGTTTTTGTGAGTGTTGCCATAAAATATTTTATGAGATCAGACGGAATTAATTGATCAAGAAGCAATATTTATTAAGTATTAGGAATGTGTATGTTTATCCTTGTCTTATACAGCATGCAGATCACAACTTTTCTCCACTGCATTATATTGTTATCTTTCGCCTGTCTGGCTGTACAATATTTTTCCATATTATCTCGCAAATGGCATGATTTTCTGAAGAAATGCATTGAACATAAAATGTGTGTTTTTTCTCTACAACTTTTATCCTAAACCTTTCTCGTTCTGAGAAGAATTCATTGAGAGATTATCAAGAATGTACCTAGGTCTTCATGTAAACTACCCGCTATTCCTGTCAGATTTTAATGAAATTTGAGTTTTCATGACAGATTTTTGAGAAATCCCCACATATCAAATTTCATGAAAATCCATCCATTGGGAGCCAAATAGTTTGATGCAGACAGACAGACAGACAGACATGAATCTAACAGTTGCATTATGCAATTTTGCAAATGTGCTTAAAAATGAATCCTAGAAAAAATGAAAACAAATTATGAACTGCTCTTTTTGCCCCCTATAGTTTGTGAAATATTGGTCACACAATCTTTTGTGTGGGTGTGTAAGTTACACCCCTCTTTAAATAAAAATAATCAAAGGAAATAAGTTTCATTGTATTGGTTTTCAGATGTTATTGTGCAACTGTCATTCGTGGTGGACTGGAAAATGCACAACTCTTACTTCCCTCTCCCCCCTCCATTCCACCTTACCTCCCACCCCAGCTACACCATGTTTCATTACTATTCAGATGCAAGTAAATCTGTATATACAGTATGTGAGACTGAATGACAAGTGGCAGACCAACTTTTGTTACAAATTAGAAAGTACATCTTAACCCTTTTAAACATAGCAGTTGTGCTGTGGACCAACTACTTAATTTTTGTAGCAGAAGTACAGTGTTTTCTGTGAGGTGTTCCTCAACTGAATGTTTATATATTGTTCAGATGAACTTCAGGCTTCCGTAGGTCAACACTGTGGGTGCTTCATCATTATATGTAGCGCCAGATTGTCACCAAAATGCATCTGTCATATAAGCCTATTTACAGCTTTCTAAGGATCACCAGACTGTTCTTTTAGACTTTCAGTGGGAAAAATATACTTAATGGCTAGGTTCAGGTATAAAAAAAATATGGGGCTTTATTAATTTTCACTTCTTGTACTTGGTGAACAGGATGTATAGCATTTATGATCATGTAAAACAAAGGTATAGATTGTCACTGAGTGCAAATTCTGATGACAGGAATTTACTGTTGGTGGATACGAAAAGTTGATTGGGGCCAATCTATATTTGGTCTACTTTCTCTCTCACCCCCTCCCCCTTGTAGAGTTTATTAACCCCACCCTCTCTTTGCCAAATGAAGTTACACATCGTTTTATGTTGTAAAATCATTTTGGGGCTATGTCTTATGGATTATTTTTTGTATCAGAGTTTACTGTCTGCCAGTAAGTACTGTACAAAGAAAATCTCAGATTAATTATAATATATAAACAAAGAGGAAAGTACAGAAATACCTGTATATTCCTCTCTAGTAGTGAAATATAGATACATGCTAATGTAGTATGTTTTGTCATAGAGCCAATTCAAATGTGAACCTCTGAAGTGGGCATTACTCACCTGATATTTCCCCATTCTTATACCTGCTGTAGAAAGAAATTAGAAAAATTACTTATTTTAGTTGCACATCACATATATGTGTTGATATGCTGTTATCACATAATCACACCTACTGTAATTTACATTGAAATCCCAGTCATTAAGCAGTGGAAAGATATGCACACTGGGAACAAGTGCAGTAATCATTATTATAAAAGCTTTGTACCCTCAATTCAAATCATTATTGCATGACATTCTAAATTAAGTGTAACAAATTCTTTATATAAAAAAAAGAGGTACTGGATATAAATCATGCTTTAAAATATCTTTGTTAACTAACTATGCTATCAAACAATACATGAAACTATGAAACAAAGTATGTTGGCTAATACTGACAGGTATGTCTCATGAGCTGTAGAGTACAGGTACTTCACATTACTTCATCTAATGTGATCTTAGGGTAAATTCATATTGTAGCATTGTTAACCAAAGTCCCTGGCTGTAGATTTTGGTTCTGGGCCATGGAAACACTTAAACATCTTTATTTTTTGGGTGTTTGCACCATATAGGGAAGGTTTGTTTTGATGGATGCATTATGTTTCTCTTGTATGTCAGAATGAACCTTTACTACCAGTGTCAAAACCCATCAAATAACCATTTTGGCATATTTGTAACTGTCTGCATGGATTAAACTGTTTAGTGTGCTCCAAATCCAGATCACAGTATAAGATGTTTAAAGTTTAACAATAGGAACTTAATGTATATTCATATTTATAAAATACTACTGTTGTGAACAAACCCTTGCATGTCTTCTATCTAAACTCCTTTCTTGGGTGATAACTGCATAGTATCTTTATGGCAGTGAAATTCATGACATGTTTTGGGACTTCACCTCTACCATGTATTAACATACATACTTTATGGTTTGTTTGCTATATTTACACTTTGCTTATCTTCAAATATTTCGAATACTGTTCACAGAAAGTGCATGTGTGTTGCCTATATTGTGGCTTTTGGCATTTTTCAGCAGGTTAAACCATTTGGTATTCCATAACTTAAGACAATTTAAGCAAATTTTTAACAAGACATATTTTTCTATACTGTAATCTGAAGTGTCATATGAATATAAACCTGTTTACTTTGTGACTTGTACATGGAAACAGGTACAGTTAAGTGAAAATACAAAACTTACTTCCGACATTGGAGGATGATAACCATGACCACTGCACCGACAGCTGCTGATAATATGGACACAATGGCAAGAGTGAGCACCCAGCCTATTTCTCCTGAAGTTTCTGAAACCACAGCACAAAAATAATTATCAAACCAGTTTGCCTGAAGTTTATGAACCCACAGCATCAAACCCCAGTGGCTGTCTCATGTATTCTTGGAGTAGTTTTTATTGTTTGACTGCTATGTCAGTTTGTCAACACAGAAAGATGCTGTAAACATTTGGCTTGCTTATACCATGAGGCCAAGTAAAGTGGCACAGTGTATGAGTGCATATATCAACCATATATATATATATATTACGTGTTTAAATAGTGCACAATCCTGCTCCAATCACCAAGGAACATTTTATTCATAATAAATAAAAGATATAAATAAGGGGAGTCATATAGTGAAATGGAAATTTTTAATTATACAAGTTATGTGGCACTAAAAGTTCTTTAATTTTAATATTATTTCATGATGTCTAAGATTAAAACAATGGAATGCTGACAGCTTTGGATGTCTGAGGGTAGTAAATCAGTACAGAAAGGGCAGCAATGGCCATGGTCAGTGTAAAGTATCAGTCTAGCACTCACACAGGATCTGAACAAGAACACTTGATGAGAGAAGCCTCATCTGAATTTACAAGCAGGGACTTCAAAATTTTAAAGAAAGTACAGCAAAATCCTGTTAATCCAACTCACAGGATCAGACAGGCACTTATTTATTGAATATTCCAGATTATCTCACAGTACCTATACTGACCTAAATTCGTACAGGTAATTTTTTATTACAGCTCCTATACTTGGGCAGTAAAACTAATCAGAGGATATAACTGCATAGCTCCTTTATCTGCTGGTTCAGGGTCATCAGGGTCCTCTTCTGTGTCTCTGAGTCTTCACAGATGAAGAAATTGATGGATCAGGAGGCAAGTGGTGAGGAGTTACCACAAAAGTTGATGTGGACACTTTTGGAGGCCATTCTGAACATTTCCCTGATATCTGCCTGTTTAATTATTTCAGGTGAAAAGCACAACTTCTGGTCTTAGAGATACTCTCCTCAAGTGCTGATTATCAGGATTTCTGAACTGTATGACACGAGGTAAATGGAATTTTGTTGTCTTTCTCTGTGCAAGTAATATGTGTGTGGTTCATAGCATGTACAGGAAAGAGTCTTCAGTAGCAGAAATTATCTAACTATAGCGCCATTGTTGTGGGGTCTTAGACTGTTTAAAAATTCTGTATCAACTGCCAACATTGTCATTAAGTAATGCATTTTTGTGACATCAGTTTCAGAATTAATGTGGTCCAAATTATTGTGTTGCACTATCCCTGCATTTCCATGGATGCCTTAAAGATAAGAGCTGCAGGTTTGATTCAGGATTCCTCCAACTACAAATCATGCATAATGTGAAGTAAACCCAAAATTTGTTTGGAATGCAAAATAAAAAGTTTTGTCAAAGATACTGAAATACTTCAAAACAGCTGTCAGCTAACCAAGCTTTTTCAGAATTAGTCTCTAGAGTGACTTAACAGAGAAAATGGACAGGACAGTTGTAACGCTATGAAGACTTAACAAAACAAAACAAAACAAAATGTGCATAATTATGAAAGACCTTTCACATCCTTCAAGAAACATTTTGTACAAGTATTAATCATTTTCTGTAGTTAGCAACAGAGTTGTAAACGCAGTCTGATCTTTCTGGTAATTCTTGCAAAATGACACTTTCCTCTGCAAGCAGGAGATAGGACCAAACCTGTTGTTTGTTAAACAGGTACTATTACTAGATTCCCTGGTCAGCTGTTCCCCTTTTCCTCTGTCCTTGTAAGTTCATATACACCCATAAGAAAATTATGTCCTTCCTTGTGCCGCCAATTTTTAAGAAACCCATAAATGCTCCTCACCATTTATGTCCAGACTTATTATACCTATTTTTACCCAAGTCCAACAATACACACAGAATGTACATACAGAAATTTATATACATTCCTATGTAAAGTGTGGCTTTCACTGTAGCAATTTTCACAAAACACTCCATCTCTCAGTGGATTTTTTTGGACACTGCTTTCACACCTGTTTGTAAAGGGTTCCTATGCTGAATTTCATGAAAACCCAATGAGCAGTTTAGTTGATGGTACTAGGTCCAGGCTGACAAACTGTGATATCTCCATGCATGGCATTCTTTTTTTAATTTGTAGGTAATGGCTAAACTGTATGTTCAGCGCCTGCAAACTTCCAGTTCTAAAACTGTGAAGCTTGAGTTGCTGTAACTTCCACTCATAATTCTGGACATAAGTTATTGATGTACTTCATGGTTAGGGCAGCCAGTATGTAACAGTTGGTGTATTGACCAACCTAAGGCATAACCACTGAGATATCATGGTTCATTTTGCAGCAGGGACAACAGATTTTATTCTTTACCAAATTGTTTAGACTGGCTCTTGAGATGCATGAAACCTCCTATTTAGTGGGTACTTGGGGCTCCTTTCCCAGTGGTAAAATGGCTGAGTCATGGAGCTAACGTTTACCGCCATCTAGTGCCAAGGTTGAAAATGTGAAGAGATATACTCTACTTCCACATGCCTTTGTGGCATGTTTAAGGACAAATGCACTATTACTTGAAGATCAGAGGAGAGAGAATGCAAGGTTAATTTAAAGGAAACAGAATGTGTGAGCTGTAGTTTTGGAAGAATATTTGTTTATTGGGTGACAGTAAGATAAAAAATAATATTAAATTTAAACATCGGAATAAGAACTTGGCAGTTTCTTTCACAGACAGTGTTATACGATGTGAGCTGAATGAATCTGTTTCTCTGGCTGTGCTCCAGCTGTCATAATATCCAAGTTCTGTTGTGGTTTTTTTTTTTTTCATGAGTTAATATTAAGATTTGCAAAAATGAAGTGTTTCAGGTGGTTATTTTGCCTGACATACTAATGCATGAATGTGGGCCCAGTAGCTCAGTTGGTATAGCAACTGACTATGGCCTGATGATCCGGGATCGAATCCCGGTGGGTACGAGATTTTCTGCCCATCCAGACCGGCCCTAGGGCCCACCCAGCCTCCTGTAAAATGGGTACCAGGTCTTTCCCTGGGGTAAAGTGTGGCCAGGGTGTGCTGCTCACCGCTCACCCCCTTCTAGTGCCATGGTCATGGAAGAGTAGAGCTATACCTCTACCCACCCTCTGGGCCACACTGGGCCTGTACAGGATCACTTTACCTTTTACCTTTTACTAATGCATGAATAGGCCTAATATCTGCAACATTCACAAGGACTTTTGCCATTGTTATCAACACTCAAAAACAATCACAAAAAACCGATGTGAATGTTTGTAATATTACTCATGTAAAACCATTATCAACAATCTGTATGTTGCAATACTAATGCATGTTTAAAAACAAACCACTGCTTAACTAAGTATCACATATTGAACAAAAAAATAACAGACTTGTTATATTCTTTCTTCTGGGTGACTTCCTGGTATCTTAATTTTATGTGCTGACATATTGGAACACACTGTCTGTTCTATCTTCATATGTGGTTCTTGCACCACCTATGAAGATGGAACAGGCAAAGTGTTCCAGATTGTCAGCACATAAAATTTAGATACCAGGGAATAAGCCAAAAGAAAGACTACAACAATCAGAACATGGCGAAAGTTTGAAATCAAGAAGAGGCTTGTTATTTTAATATGCTCCATCTTCCATGCATTAATCAGATCTGTAATACACAAATAGCCGACAAAATGAACTTCAATGTTAATGATGTATGTAATTTATTATATTCTCACCAACCTGTTACGGCCGCTATTGCTGCCATCTTCAGGGTGATGTTACTAGTACAAGAATACAAAGGTACCAGTGTGGTTAGTTGTGTCACCATCACTCCATAACTATTAAAAGTTAGTCATTTCAGTTAAAATTATAAAACTACTATAAATATGGGTTAAAAATGGGTAATGATTAAAATTTTGGGAGTTAAAATTGTTTAGTCTGTGCGAAATGATGCTTGATGTAAAGATGTGGTGAATTTCAATCACAGACTTGACGTGATGTAATTTTAACTGAAATAAACATAATTTTTGTTACGGAGTAACGGCAACACAGCTAACCACACTAGTACTTTTGTATTCTTCTAATACTAACAACACATTGAAGATGGCAGCAAGAGCGGCCGAAACATGTTGGTAAGAATATACTGAATAAAATACCCTCATAAATACTGAAGTTCATTATGTTAGTTATTTATATGGTGTGGAAGAGACTTGTTAGTTTTATGGCGTTCAATGTCTCGTATTTCCTGCGTGAGATTAAAGCAGTTTCAAGTGGTTGATTTAGCAATACTGTAAGTTTGCAGCTCCGTCTGCCTTGACATGAGAGGTTTCACTGTACATTATATGACAGCAGTACAAACGTACCTTGTGTGGGGTCCAAAGAGAAGAGTCCCTTCTCACGCCAAGCCCATGTGCACAAATCACAGGTGGTCAGTCCATCCGGAGTGGCATGATCATCCAAGAAGTCAGGTCTTGGTGGAGGTGGTATGAAGGAACTGGTCCAGAGACCGCCTTCACCATCAAGAGGTAGAGATCGAATTGCATCTTCTTCCACTGCACCTGTCCACCAGTCACTTGTGTAATTGAGTGGCCCTGAACGCCCTGCTGTTGCCAAAGCTGCCAGCATTGGGAGTACAACCACCTTAAAACAAGAAAAATTCTGTAATTGATGGACACACGTGAGACAATAATTCACTAATTTCATGGTAGCCGGGATTGGCTGGACGATCCAGATTTCAAATCCCGGCAGAGGCAAAAGATATTTCTCTTCTCCATAAAGACAAAACTGGTTACAGCGCCTACCCAGCCTACTGTTCGGTGGGTACCGTTGGCCCTTTTGACAAGAATAAAAGCTGGCCACTCACATCTAACACCTAGGTTATGAATGAGTGGATTTACACGCCAGCTTGGTTGGGGCAACCTTTGCATTAACCGTATAGTGAAATTACTTAACAACGCCTCTGGTCCGTATTCCGGGGGTGTATGGTTCTACACTCGGCGGTGCCGCGACTATCCTGAATGCGGTTATTCGTGGGTTTCGTCAGTCCCCCCAGACAAGCATCAGGATGATGCCTCAAATTAGACCACGATGGCCTCCGGTCGGGGGGCCCGCTATAATTATTAGCGATGTTACTCCCAGCTCTCACAACAGTGATCCAGAATTCTGTCACAAGAACGGAATCCAGTCCGAAGGAACCCACATGACATACTGTATTCCATACGTTTGGGGGGCCCCACTTACTCACGGCACCTCCCCGCACCGCCATGGTTTATGCT